>Ga0334722_10005383_pt1 | contig 12957 bp, 12 predicted proteins | sample C3_bottom_MG_FD_207210 | JGI IMG/M metagenome (GOLD analysis project Ga0334722, IMG submission 207210) | Sediment microbial communities from Yellowstone Lake, YNP, Wyoming, USA - C3_bottom | ecosystem: Environmental > Aquatic > Freshwater > Lake > Sediment | place: USA: Wyoming | collected...
CACCTTGATAAAGGAATGTTCCACCGGGTTGTCCTTGTTGTCCTTCTGGCCCTTGTGCACCAGTTGGCCCAGGTTGTCCGACTTTGTTTTGTAAATCGGTAATTTGTTGTGCTAAGTTTTGATAGTTAGTATTTTGATTATCCATTGATTCGTTAATGAAAATTGTATTTTTAGTGCGAATAAAATAATAAACGACAATGGCGATGATTATAACGGAAAACGCGGCAATTGTGATTTGAAGATACATATAATAGGATGAGAAACAACTAAACCCTAATTTTATGAAATTAGGGCTAATATTTGGGAAAAAATCGAAAATAAATATTTAACATAGTTCAATCAGCAATGTGTAATCACCAAATAGATTTCAAGAACAAATTTTGTTCAGATTGTGGATATAAATTTGAAGATAGTTTGAGCGATTTGCAGAAGGAGAATTTTGCGAATTATCTATCAAAAAAGTTCAACGATTTTTGCCAGAATAAAAACAAGCATAATGCATCATTAATGGTGGATTTATTCTTCAACAAGAATGAGGATGCAATGGCTGTTAAATGGCGATTGAAAGGACGTGAGTTGTATTTGACAAAAAGATTGTCGAATTATCAATTTCATTTTTACGCAGAAACTCTTTCGACGAATAACATGGAATATATTACGGAGGAAAATGTTAAAAAACACATTGATAAAATGACTCATGTTTCTTTGTTTGTCATTGGTGAATTCAAAGTATATTATATTCCTGTCCTGTCATATTTTAAGGAAGAATTGATTTTCCGTTGCAAGTTTTCGGATGATATTAAAATTGTTGATGAAGATATAACAAGATTGATTTCATTCCAGGAGAAGTTCAAATGTTTGAAGGCGAAAGGATACACAAAGGAACAATTGGTGAAAATATTGGAGGATTAATCAGAAAAAAATGAATATATTCCATTAGATATAATTATAACAAACAAAATGTCATCTAAAAACGAGTTCGTTTCTAGATCAGATCTCAAAATTAGTAATTTTGAGATGCCATTTGCAGAATTGCATTTAGATGTTTATCAACTGATTTTCGAGTATTTATCACAAGATGATTTATTAAACCTATTATTAATGAATCATACATTTTATCAACAAGTAATGAAATACATTGATGCAGTAAACCTAATTCAAATAATTGATGGATGTAATTATTTGCACCAATGTTGCAATTTGAATATGATAATTTCAATTAAAATGTGCATATTAAAAAGTTCTGACATGCATTGGAATTGTGGTTTATGTAGTGCATGTGGGAGTGGTAATGAAACAATTGCTAAAATGATGATTAAAAAAGGAGCAAATAATTTTAATGGAGGATTATATAGAGCATGTAAAGGTGGACACAAAATGCTTGCCAAATTTATGATTGAAAAAGGTGCTGAATATTGTAATTATTGTTCAAAACCAATGAAGGAACATTATAAAAAGTGATTTATAATAATGGTAAGAATGATAATTCCTTGATGGCATTCGAAACATTGCATTTAGATGTTTATCAACTGATTTTCGAGTATTTATCACAACAAGATTTGTTGTATTTGCTATTGTTGAATCACACATTTTATCAACAAGTAATGAAATATATTGATGCAAAATTATTGATAATACGAAATGATAAAGAATTAATGCAATGTTGTAAAATGAATATGATTATTTCCATCAAACTTAACACAGCGGTATTAAACTGGAATAATGGCTTATACGGAGCATGTAGGAGTGGTCATAGAAAACTTATCACAATAATGATTAAAAATGGTGCAAAAGATTGGGATGCAGGATTGCAAGGAGCATGTCAAGGCGGACATAGATGGATTGCAGAATTAATGATTCAAAAAGGTGCAAAAGATGTTGGCAGAGGATTATACTTTGCATGTAAAAGTGGCTACAAAATGCTTGCTAAATATATGATTAAAAAAGGAGCAGAGTTTTGTTGGCATTGTTCTAGATCAATTGAAAAACATTATAATTATAAAATCGACGGGGATTCAATTGATATATTAATGTCATTTGCAATTGACACACTTGATAACGTTGTGTTTAAACAAGTCCGTTTAAACATAGCACGTGAAATTTTCGGCAATGATGTGAAAGAATGTCATGTAATTATTATAGAAACTTATGCAATAATGCTAACGGGATATAGTTTGATTGATGAAGATATAACGATTGAGGTTAAAAGATTTAATAAACGAACTGAACGATTTAGTTCGGATGAATATATGGGAGAAATAGAAAGTTTTGCAGATGCATTTGTTAGTGATTGCGATGATTATAATAAAATCGATGCCAATAGAGATAAATAATCATGAATGAATTAGTTAACGATGTTTATCCTATTATATTTAAACATCTCACGAGAGAGGAGTGCTTTGAATTATTATATGTTAACAAACATATACATGGATTACTTCATGATTATATGTCGAAACAAGATGCAGAATTAATAAAGAATATTAATGACACAACCAAAAAATGTGTGAAATTATATTTATCAAAACAATTTGATGAACATTTTTATGGTTCATTATTGACTACCGAAGAACAAGAAAAAGAAGTTAATCCATTATTAGCGAATATGAAAGATTTGACAGCACGTCAAATCAAACAATATGGCACTCCAGAATTTTATGAAGTAATACATAATTTTTGCCGTACTCTGCGTTATCCAGAATCAGGATATCACGTCTGGTATTGTGTGGAGTACATGCGAGAGAACTATCCAGGTATATTTGGATAATTATAATTGCACATATCATATTGTTTTAATTTCTAGTAAATCTAAGGTATCTTTTGCGATAATCATCAACAATACAATCATCATGAATCTCGCGATTATTGTATCCGAGACGTTTAGAACGCATATGTCTCACTGTTGCTGTTGCCATGTATACCAAATTATCCAAAATTTCTTCTAGGCCCATTTCTATAAAGTCATTAGTTTTTGTCCCATACTTACGGGTATCGTCATCGACACGTAAACCATGGCCATATCTAGAAAAACCCAATTTAAGTCTTTGATGAAGGAGGTGTAATATTTCAGCGTTATCATCTGCTTTAAGATAAGCATCATCACGAGATGTTGCGACGACGGTTGTTTCAGTCTGTTTATTATTTACTTTGGCAGATGATGACGACATATTGCAAAGTAAATCGAAATCAATTACTTTTTTTTTCATTTTTTTATTATAGTTATAAAAAAACATCACAAATTAAACCATTCAGTATATGCGAATTCATTGTCAGCTAATATTATAGGTTTATTTTCTTCCAATTCTCCATTGAATAAAGATAGTCTAATCTTATATTTACTCTTAAAGCAAGCATCACAAATTGTTGTTCCAGGATACCTTTTAACATTTGTTTTATATGTACCAACACCTTTTTCGCTTAATTCTGACCACTGATAATAACCAATATTTGGATGCTTATCAAAACACCGACTATCACCAGTTGTGTACCACATTGATGTATTTATTTTTTGTTTATTAATATGTTTCATGGTTGTATTGTAATGTTTATCGCGAATTTTGGTGTAATCAACCCCGGTTCTTTCCGCGATATCATGTAAAACAGGATCATACCGATAATAAAGATGTTGTGCATAGAATCTAATTCTTCTATCGCAATCGTCGCATATAAATTCTGCGAATGATGTGATTACTTCTTGTATAACGCAATCCGTTGTAGGTAAATCAATTGATGAATCCATTGAACATCTATCATGAACTTCTTTGCAATGTGAACAACGAATAACTGAAATTAATTGAAAATTATCATGTGAATGAATAAGTTGTTGATATTTGAGATGTGTTTTATCTAGATATTTGACAGCTTTATCTCTAAAAATATCAGGAAAATTGCTTAACAGCATATACAAATCACTTTTATAGAGATGTTTGAATATTTCTTCAAACAAGTCATGATGTAGTATTTCGAAAAACAACATAATACGTTATATGCCCGTTATTCAATTTTACGGAACTGGTCAACAAAATTGAATGTAATGGTAGATAAAGTAAATATAACAAATATGTATCAAATTAAAAAGCGTAAGAGACAGGAGTTGATGCCGCTCAAAGAATATTTATATATAACGCGTTTTACGATTGACAATTTTCATCCGAAAATAAAGCCAATTGTCAGGCATGTTGAAGAATTGTTAGTAGATAATGTCAACATAGAAGAAAACGCGGATCTTATCCATTCTATAATAAAGACATTCAATGCTGAATTAGATCCAATAAGTAAATGGTATTGTTTGAAAATCGAACACGAGTTGTATAAGGATACATCAGAAAGTGCGAAAAGAGATTTGAACCGGTTCTTCAAATTATTAGAAGATTTAGAATGTGATGGCTATTACGATGAAACGGAAGCGATGGAAGCGATGGTTGAGATTGACAGAATATTCGAACGTTTATATTACGACGGTGTTGATAATATAACCAGAAAAATGGTGAGGATAAAAATCAAGAAGAAGAAAGAACTTACACTAGAAGAAGAAATGGATAAGATGGATATCAAATAGTAATATTAAGAGCTGCACAAATCACATGCTCCTGGATTTTCGCGCGAACAGGCTTCGATTTGTTCATCAGTTGGTGTTGGTTTCGCTTTTTTGTTAGCGTCGCGCTCGTCTTGTTCGTTGCGTTTTCGTTTATTATAATTGCTCATCAACTCGGGGTCAATAGTAAATTTCTGTGCTTGGGTCTTAGGGCGAGTTCTGATATAATAGCTGCCCGTTTTCAGTCCAAGTTTCCAACCAGTGAAGTGAGCATTGGTGAGTTGTTCGTGAGTAGGTTCTTCGAAGAACAGATTCATGCTTTGAGTTTGACAGATGAAAGGAGCTCTATCAGCGGCCATTTGAACGATAACTTTTTGTTTTATTTCCCAAACGGTTTTATACAAATCTTTCAATTCTTGTGGGATTCCTTCTATGTTTTGAATGCTTCCATTATTATAAATAATAATATCTTTCATTTGTTTCGACCACATGCCAATAGACATTAAATCGCGAACTAAATATTGATTCAGAACGATGAAATCACCGGCTAAAACACGTCGTGAGTAAATATTGCTGGTAATAGGTTCGATACATTCGTTGAAATTAAAAATCAGACTGGTAGATGCAGTAGGCATTAAACTACAAAGCAATGAATTTCGCACACCATATTTAATAACATCTTTGCGTAAGCTATCCCAATCATATCTATTTGGAGAGGGCTGTACGTTCCATAAATCGAATTGGAACAAACCGCGACTCATTGGAGAACCTTTAAAAAAATCATAAGCACCATCGCGTTTCGCCAATTCGCACGATTTTTTAACAGCTCCATAATAAATTGATTCAAAAATCTGTACATTGAGTTGTCGTGCTGCTTCGCTATCGAATGGAATGCGCAGTTTGAAGAAAGTATCTGCCAAACCTTGAACACCTATTCCAAGAGGTCGCATACGAAAATTGCTAACTTCGCATTCGCTGACTGGATAATAATTGATATCAATGACGCGATTGAGGTTTTCTACCAAGACGCCGGCAACTGCAACTAATTTATCGAAATCGAAAGTGCCATTGTTAACAAAAGTCGGCAGACCGATGCTAGCTAATACGCAACAAGCATACTCATTATCATTGGAATATTCGCAAATTTCTGCGCAAAGATTGCTATTGCGAATTGTTCCACGATTTTGTTGGTTATTTTTCATATTGATTGCATCCTTATATAACATGTAAGGAACACCGGATTCGGTTTGTGAATCCAATATTTTGTCCCACAGATCAGTGGCTCGAATTATTTTACGAGCCCGGCCAGAATTCTCGTATTGTTTATATAATTCGCGATAACCCTCACCATAAGCGTCGACCAATCCGGGGCACTCATCTGGGTCAAAAAGCGACCATTCGCCATCATCGCGCACGCGTTCCATGAAGAGATCAGGAATCCAGAGAGCGAGAAAGAGATCACGGGCGCGCATTTCTTCTTTGCCGGAGTTCTTTTTGAGATCTAAGAAATCCAGTATATCGGGATGTTCAGGTGATAGATAACAAGCGAACGAACCGGCGCGTTTTCCACTTTGATTGATGTGTCGTGAGGTATCGTTAAGAACACGACAATAGGGGATAATGCCGTCGCTGCGTCCATTAGTTTTGCGAATCAGGGATTTTGCGGAACGAACATTGGAGAGACAAATACCGATACCACCACCAAACTTGCTAATTTCGGCGGATTTGCCGACGGTTTTATACAGACCTTGAACACTATCGTGTGTGCCAAGGAGGAAACAGGAAATGAGTTGCGGATAACGACCACCTGCATGGAATAGAGTAGGAGTAGCATGAATGAAGTATTTATTGCTCATGAGACGATAAGTATTAATAGCACGTTCTATATCAGCGCCATGAAACCCGATAGCAACGCGCATGAAGAGATGTTGAGGACGTTCAACAACACGACCGCGAATTTTGAGTAAGTAAGTTTTTTCGAAGGTTTTGATAGCGAAATAGCTGAATTCGTAATCGAGAGTATAATCGATGATGCTGTTAAGCTTTTCTTTGTTTTGCATAACGACGGTGTAGAATGAATCTGCGAGAAGGGGATTCGGTTGATTTTGAGTGTCGGTATTTTCGTATAACATGCGAACGACTTCTGAGAAACTGCTGGAAGTGTTCTTGTGTAAATTGCTAACAGCGATGCGAGAGGCAAGGGTCAAGTAATCTGGTATTTCGGTTCCGAGGGAGGAGGCGATGGAAGCGGATAGTTCATCAATTTCCGATGTTTTGATGTTGTCGTAAATCTGTCCGATAACTTTTTGACTCAAAAAAATTGGATCAACAGCGAGGTTATTGGAAAGAGCGCGAATACGACGGACAATCTTGTCGAAACTGATGGCTTCTTTTTTATTATTGCGTTTAATGACGTTCATTAGACTTATATTGTCCATAATCTTTATATTACATTTTTAAATTTTTAAATTTTAAAATGCCACCCACTGGATTTATGATACTCTGTAAATAAAATCTAACGTAAATCTATATCATGGATTTGCGAAACTGTCAAAAAATACAAAATATAAGCGCAATGGAAAAATGTAGAGTTCCGTATATGGATGCACAGCGTGCTTATGAGAACGACTATGAGCCCTGTCCGAAAATTGGGGGCTCTTACAACCAGTGTACAAATTCGCATTTCGTGAGCAACATTGACAGGTATACAAAATATAATAACCAGTATTACGTGGAGATAACACCACCAGATTTATATGTTAGCAGAAAATGTTTTTATGACAATTATAATCCAAACATTCGTATTCCGATCAGAAGAGGAAACCCTATAAACATGAGAGTAAATATGTATTACGCAAATTATCCAAATCCAAACCCGAAGTTATACAGGAACGGTGCGGTTTCTTACTAAGATATATTAAATTAAAAATATGACATAATATATATATGGCGGAATATGGAATTAATATAACGGAATTACCGAAAGTGAAGAAACAGGAATATAAGATAGATTTGCGATTTTCAGATGCGGTTCCTAAATCATTAGTAGAATTAGGACATGATGAGGCGTTTTTTCTGGAAAGAAAGAAGGTATTTGAAACACCAGAAGAGAAGGGTTTATTTTACAAATACAAAAATTTCATCAATCCGTATAATTTAGTTAATTTCAATTTTGGATCGATTAAATCGATTGAATCATTGACTGGAATTCGTCTGAACAGTCTTATATCGGCTGAATCCGTTGTTTCGCGAGCATATTACAAGATGATGGAAATGGCGGTTGAGCTTTCTCTTATACCGAATAATAAGAAATCGATTATATCGGCGAATATTGCAGAAGCTCCTGGTGGATTTATTCAAGCATTGATAGACTTACGCAAGGGTAATGAAAGCAATCATTATTACACGATATCATTGAAAGAGAATGAGGAATCATCGCGTTCATATGAATCAAAACAGAAGAGAATAGTGGATTTCATGAAGAAGTATCGTGATGATAACAAGATTATAACAATAGATTATGGCAAGAATGGAACCGGAGATTTGAACAAGATTGAGAACATAATAGCATTTGCAGGATTGTTTGCGGAGAAAAAGGCAGATATTGCGACGGCGGATGGCGGATTTGAGTCGGATGAGAGTGTTTATGAGAATCCGGAGGTTAGATCGGAGACGAGAACATTGCAGTTGGTGTATAACGAAATTATAACGATATTATCGGTATTAGCGGAAGGTGGTTCGAGTATATTGAAGGTATTTGGAACAACAACATCGATAATGTTAGAATATCTTTATTTGCATTCGTTATATTTTGATGAAGTGTATATAGTAAAACCGATAACAAGTAAAATAGTTTCGAATGAGAGATATATTGTCGGAAAAGGATTTAGAGGAATAGCAGCAGAAGAATTGAAACAGTTATATGGAGTTGCGATGGAATGGTATAAGGTAGATCCGACGGGAGGAGTAAAAATGCCTGCGAAATTTATAGATAAAATATTTGACTTTGACATACCAAAGACATATATAAAAGTAGTGAAAGACCATAATGAATGGTGGTTTGAGATGAATAGGAAAATAAATAAAGAAATTAGGAAAATGATGGATGCGAACAAAGCGGGAAAAGTGGATACAAAAGTGTTGAGAAAGATATTAGAAAAGCAACAAGAAATAGCGTTAAAATGGTTTAAGAAGTATGGAATACCGATAGTTAAAGAATCGGTGATAGATTTCAGCAAAGTATCAAAAATAGAGGTGAAACCTATTGTTAAAACGGCAAAAGAGGAACCGAAAGCGGAACCAAAAGTGAAAGAAGAGAAGAAAGAGGTTAAGAAAGAGGTTAAGAAAGAGGTTAAGAAAGAAGCGAAGGCGGTAAAGAAAACTGTTAAGAAAGCAGTTAAAAAAGTAGTAAAGAAAGAGAAGAAAACTGTGAAGAAACCAGTAGCAAAGGTTGTTAAAAAGACTAAAACAAAGAAGAATGCAGAAAAAACAGCTTAAAAAAATATTAATTTAATTAAATATGACATCAGAAAATCCAGAATATATATATGTTTTTAAGTATAGGCATGCAGACAATGTTTATAAATTCGGTGCAACACGTAGAACGATTATGGAACGATATAGCGAATATGGATTTAATGTTGTTAAGATATGTTTTTTTTATTGCATTCCGAAATGCTTTCATCACGAAACCGAAATTTTACAAATATTAAGAAGAAAGTTTAATAATCGTAAAGAAATAGGAAGAGAATATTTCGAGGGAAATATCAATGAAATTATTGATTCAATACACGACTATATTCTTTATTTTCAGAATTATAGTGTTCAAAACATAAAGATAGAAAATGAAAAAATAGTGATTCAGAATAACACACAAATCGATGAAGAAGTTGATAAAAAAGTTGAAGAACGAGTTATCAAACAAGTTATCGAACGTGTCGATGAAAAAGTTAATAAACAAATTAATAAACAAGCTAATAAACAAGCTGATAAACAAACTGATAAACAAACTGATAAAGAAGTTGATAAACAAGTTAATGAAAAATTTGATTATAAAAATAGGATCGATATGAATGACTCACATAAAAAATTCATCAGATTAGATAACGGATACATTAAATGTTATAATTGTTTGCAAGAATACAAATCCGAAGTTGATATTTTGAGATATAATGCAACGAATCCTTGTTCAAATGATATTATAAATTTAAATAGAACAATTAAAAATAAACATCCAGACCAATGTGAATATTGTTTTGATATTATTGATACGACATCATCGATATGTTTATATCATAGTCAAGAAGTATGTGAAAAATTTAGGATTTATAAATTAACTAATACTAATCGGATTGAGATATTTAAGCATATTGTACGTATTAAAATGGTTGATGCTGATAGTTTAAAAAAATAGATTATAAATAAAATAAATAAAAAAAATAAAAATATAATTTTTCAATAAAGTTCAAATCTTATTTAAAGAATATATCAATAATATTATTACTATGGATATAAATGAAAGTGGTGTTAGATTTATTCACAACCACGAAATAAAACAACACTCCGACGAAGAATTAGCTAGACTGCAAAAAATTGCCGCAAATCTCATGCAACTTTCTGGGAAGTTGCCAGCACAGCGAACTGATGAATGGCATAACATGAGGAAGAATGTTATTTCTGCTAGTGATTGGGGTGCTGTTCTCGATATGAACAAATATGCTTCACGCAATTCCGTTATAAAAGGAAAAATAATGGAGCAGAAACGATTCAATGCATCAGCAACAATGCACGGAACTAAATATGAACCTTGTGCGAATATGATTTACTCAGCACGTAATAATGCGAAAACATATGATTTAGGATTAATGCCGCATCCAACACATAAATTTCTAGCAGCAAGTCCAGATGGTCTTGTAGTTATTGAAGATACAGCCAGCGGAAAAGTAAAAGATATTTGTCTTGTCGAGATTAAATGTCCGGCTTCACGAGAATTAACAGGTATTCCGCCAGCATACTATTGGGCACAAGTTCAGGGACAACTTGAAGTATGTGATTTAGAACGATGTTTCTATTTGGAATGCAAATTTAAGGAATATGAAAAGGAAGAGGATTATTACAATGACCAACACAATGGTGATTGCATACTGAATGAACATGGATTAGAAAAAGGTATCGTGATATCGTTTATGGATAGGCGAACAAATGATTTATCATATAAGTATTCAAAACTCGGAATGAGAAGAGAAGAATATCAAGAATGGGTTGCCAATGAGATTAAGAAAAACAAGCACGTATATTTCGAAACATCATATTGGAAATTAATACAGGTCAATTGTGTTCCTATTTACAGAGATAGGGAATGGTTTAACAATATTGCATTACCTAAATTAACAGAATGTTGGAACGAAATTATTAAATATAGAGGAGATAGTAAAGCTGCTGAGGAATTCATTACGAAGACATCGCGAAAGAAGAAGATTACACTATCAGAGGATGAATTGTTAATAACAGATTTCATGAATTTAGGAAATAAATGTTTGTTTTCAGATGAAAGTATTAAAGAATCACAAAGAACCGTGTCAATGTTTTCTGATCACATACATGAACAAAAATCCGGAGTTCCTGATGCGAACAAGTGTGTAAAAGTTGCTAATAAACCTGCTCCGACTATGTCAATGTTTTCCGATCACATATGTGAACAAAAGGCTGGAGTTCAAGACGTGAATAAGTGTGTAAAAGTTGCTAACAAACCTGCACAAACTACATCAATGTTTTCCGATCATATGCATGAACAAAAATCCGGAATTCCTGATTCGAATAAGTTGAAACAAGTTGCTAACAAACCTGTGCAAACTACATCAATGTTTTCTGACCACATACATGAACAAAAGTCTGGAGTTCTTGTTGCGAACAAGTGTGTAAAAGTTGCTAATAAACCTGCGCAAACTATGTCAATGTTTTCTGATCACATACATGAACAAAAATCCAGTGTTCCTGTTGTGAACACTCCTAAAAAAGTTGCTAATAAACCTTCACAAACTACATCAATGTTTTCTGATCATATACATGAACAAAAGTCTGGAATTCCTGGTGCGAGCAAGTGTGTAAAAGTTGCTAATAAACAATTAGATGCGCAAACTGCATCAATGTTTTCTGATCATATAATAGAAATACCAATAATAAACACACCATTGTTTTCGGATTTTTTCAATAAAGAACCTGATAATGACAGTCAAGAAATAATAGCAGAACCATTATTTTCTGATTTTTATAAAGATTTAGATAAAGAACCGCATAATGAAGATTTACAAAAAGTTGAAAGATATTTGTTTAGTTAGTTTATTGAACAATTTCTTGTTTGCCATCATGATTGTTTTCTTGATTTACCTGTTCGTTATTAGTTTCATCAGATTCCTCTTCATCAACCACAACGTCATCATCTTCATAATCTTCATAATCTTCATCATATTCATTTTTCAGATTCAATATATCTTTTGATGTTATATTTAATTTGTTGCAAATTAATTTTCGCACATCTCTATAAATATTTCTCTTTAACCATTTAACTATATTCATATAAAATATAGTTCTTCTTTTCATTTCAACATTGTCCCTTTCATAAACATTTTGGTTCATTTTTGAAATTTTCAGTAAAACTTCTCGTCGTCTTTGCACTATATTATTCAATACGTCATCTTTAATTGTTGAATCGTAATTAATGATAGTATCATAATCATTCGATGATACTTTATTTATAATACCTAATTTTTTACCTATAACATCATGCAGTTTGTTTATAACGGTTTTTATACATTTAGTGTCAATTACAACATTTCTAATATCATGTTCCCATCCATCATCACCAACAAAATGCACTTTCGTTTTATCGATCGTAAGAATAGTTCTATTATATAATTTGACATTTTTAACATATTTATCACAAAGTATATCTGATATAACATCTATAGTTCTATGGTAATCTTTATGATCGAGAATATTGAGATAATCTTCAACATTCTTTACATTTAAATCATCATCAGTGATTTCTTCAAATTTCGATTCAGATTTAATAAGATTATTTAGGGTATTGATATCGATAATCGTATAATAATTATTAATAACACCATTGTTAAATGTTGAAACATCACCATCAATATTAATTGTATTATTTGTTGTTTGTATTTTTTTTACAAACTTTTTGTTTGCCAGATTGCAATCACCATTATTCTTATGTTTTACCAAACCTTGATAACTCGATAAATACAAATGACACTCATCACATTGAAAATCAGTTTTCTTACAACGATTAAGTTTTTTGTGACTATTATAAGACTTCTTATTTGAGAAGATATAATTACATCTATCACATTGATTATCAATAACATTTGGCATTTTAGATTTTGAAATACTTGACATTATATATT
>Ga0334722_10005384_pt1 | contig 12956 bp, 14 predicted proteins | sample C3_bottom_MG_FD_207210 | JGI IMG/M metagenome (GOLD analysis project Ga0334722, IMG submission 207210) | Sediment microbial communities from Yellowstone Lake, YNP, Wyoming, USA - C3_bottom | ecosystem: Environmental > Aquatic > Freshwater > Lake > Sediment | place: USA: Wyoming | collected...
AGGGGTGGTCAGCAAGGGACGCATTCGCGCAGGCGAGCGGCTTCACCTGACCGTGAACGCATCGACCCGGCAGGATGCGGCCAGAAATCATACGGCGACTCATCTGGTCCATGCCGCGTTACGTGAGATGTTGGGGCCGCACGTCAAGCAATACGGCTCATTGGTCGGTCCGAACCGACTGCGTTTCGATTTCGCTCATTTCCGGCCCCTGTCCTCCCGCGACATCGACGACATCGAAGCTACGGTCAACGATGAGATTCGAAAGGATGAAGCGGTCCGGACCCAAGTGATGAGCATCCAGGATGCCGTGGCGAACGGCGCGCTCGCGTTCTTCGGCGATAAGTATGGGGAACAGGTGCGTGTGGTCACGGTCGAGTCGTTCAGCAAGGAATTGTGCGGGGGAACGCACTGCCGGCACACGGGCGAGATCGGACTCTTTCGCATTGTGTCGGAGACCGGCGTGGCGGCGGGCGTGCGGCGGATCGAGGCCCAGACCGGCAGCGGCGCATTCGCACTCGTGAAGAAACTCGAGGCGGAGGTCCGAGAGTTGTCCGATCTCCTCAAAGTCGGGCCGTCCGAGCTGGTGGCGAAGACCCGCAAGGTCATGACGCAGCTGAAGGACAAAGAGCGTGAGCTCGAGGAGTTGAAGCTCAACATGGCGAGTGGCTCGGCGGTAGCGTCCACGGCCAGGACCATTGCCGGGGTGCAGGTGCATGTGCAGCGGACGGATGGTCTGGATATGGGTGCCATGCGAGCGTTGGCCGATCAGTTGCGGGATAAACTGAAGAGCGGGGTCGTCGCGCTCGGCGCCGCGACCGAAGACGGGAAGGTGTCGTTGCTGGTCGTCGTGACGAAGGATCTCGTCGGCAAACTCAAGGCGGGGGACCTCATCAAACCGATGGCGGCCGAAGTCGGTGGCACCGGCGGGGGCCGGCCCGAGATGGCGCAGGCCGGCGGCAAGGATCCCTCCCATTTGGATGCCGCGCTCGAAAAGGTTTTTAGCCTGGTCGAAACATCCCTCCAGCGGTAAACTAATGCCTAGTCGCATCCTTGCATTGGACCACGGCACCAAGCGTATCGGCGTGGCGCTGAGCGATGAACTCGGCTGGACCGCGCAGCCGCTGGAAACGTTTGAACGGCGCACGCTTGAACGCGACATCGCCCACATTCGGGATCTGGTCCGGGCCCACGACGTGGGGCAGGTGTTACTCGGATTGCCGTTGCGCCTTAACGGTGAAGAGGGACCGGCGGCCCGGGCGGTGCGGGAGTTTGTCGCGCGTCTCGGCGAGACGCTTCCGGTCCCTATCATCACCTGGGACGAGCGGATGACGACGAAGGCGGCGGAGGAATTGCTCATCGCCGCCGATGTCAGTCGGAAGAAACGCAAGGGCATCGTGGATCGCGTGGCCGCGGCGATTCTCTTGCAGAGTTACCTGGAGGCCCAGACGTCCGCTTCTCCCCGTGCCGGCTCTGGTGGGCCGGATCGGGATAGGGTAGAAGAGGGGGTGCATGGCGCCGAGATCGACCAGTCCCATGACACTGCGCCTCATCGTGATCGGCCTCGTCCTCATTATCGCGTTCGGCGGTCTGGCCGGCTACCAGATGATGCGCTGGATTGAAGCCCCGGTCCTGTCCGAATTCGATCATCCTCCTGCCAAAGTCGTGATGATTCCAGAAGGGGCGACGTTCCAACAGGTCGCCAGCCTGCTGGAACAGGAGCAGTTAATCAAGAGCCGGTCTGCGTTTGTGCTGCTGGGAAAGACCCAGGAGGCGGACCGCAAGATCCACCCCGGAGAGTATGAGCTGAATGCAGCTATGCCACCGGCGGAGATCCTGTCGAAATTGCGCGCGGGCCGTGTGGTGCTTCATGCCGTAACGATTCCGGAAGGATACACGATCAGTCAGATCGCCGATGTTCTTGCGGAGCACCGGATTACGGAGAGGGCCGAGTTTGTCCATCTGGCGAGCGACAAATCCTTTCTGAAGACCCTGGGCATTTCCACCGAGAGTCTGGAGGGCTACTTGTATCCCGATACCTATCGCTTTGCGCGTCCTACCGCGGGCAAAGAGGTGATCAAGGCGATGGTCGATCAGCTCGGACAAGTGATGACGGCGGAGTGGCAGGCGCGAGCCAGAGAGTTGCGTCTGACCGTGCACGAAGTGTTGACGCTGGCGTCGGTGATCGAGAAAGAAACCGGAGCGGGAGATGAGCGGCCCCATATCTCGTCCGTTTTTCACAATCGGCTGAAGAAAAAGATTCCTCTGCAGAGCGACCCGACGGTCATTTATGGCCTGCCGAACTTTGATGGCAACCTGCACAAGAAGGATCTCTCGCATCCCAGTCCCTACAACACCTATCGGTGGGCGGGCCTGCCTCCTGGTCCGATTGCGAGTCCGGGGGCTGAGTCGATTCGAGCGGCCTTGTATCCGGCGTCTTCTTCCTACTTGTATTTCGTGTCGAAGAACGACGGAACACATCAGTTCTCCGCCACGCTGGTCGAACATAACAAGGCGGTGGAAAAGTATCAGAAACGCCCCCTTCGACGTGTGAACCACTCCCAAACGTCGATTGTACCCAAGCAGGGTGCTCCTGCCCCCAACGTGGGAGTGTCCTGAGCCATGCGTGAATGGAACCTGCCGGCTCTCATCGACCACACGGTGCTTCGGCCCGATGCCGGACAAGAGGACGTCCTGCGGGTGTGTCAGGAAGCCAAATCGTATTGCTTCACGGTGATCTTCGTCCCCCCCTGCTACGTGGACGAAGCTGTGGCGGCCGTGGCAGGAACGGCAATCCGCGTCGGCATCCCGATCGGGTTTCCCTTGGGAGGCCACACGACGACCACCAAAGTCGCCGAAGCGGTTGAAGCCGTCTCGCGCGGCGCGCAAGTATTGGACATGGTCATCAACGTGAGCCGCCTGAAATCGGGCGATCGGGACTATGTGCGGAGGGATATTGCCGAAGTGGTGCGGGCGACGCCAGGTGTTGAGCACAAGGTGATACTCGAAACCTGTTACCTCTCGCAGGAGGAAAAGCGCACGGCGTGTTTCTTGGTTGTGGAAGCCGGCGCGGACTATGTGAAGACCTCGACCGGATTCGGCGCCGGCGGTGCGACGGCCGAGGACGTGCGGCTTATGAAAGAGACGGTCGCGAGTCGCGCAAAAGTCAAGGCCTCGGGGGGCATCAGGGATTGGAAAACGACGCAGGCGATGCTGGAAGCGGGCGCGGATCGAATCGGCACCAGCGCAAGCCTGAAGATTGTCGCTGAGTGGCGTGAATCATCCAAGAGGAAAGGGTAGGGCAATGCAAGAGAATCGACTGATCCCCCGCTATCGTGTGGACTGCCCGATAGCATTTGTCATTGAAGGCGTGGCTGGGACAGGCACTGTTTTTAATTTGTCCGCGCAGGGGTGTGCCGTTGAGAGTTCGGCACCGGTGCCGGGCGAAGGATATGCCTCTGCGTCCATCACGTTGCCGGAGCAAGCTGATCCAGTATTGGTGGATCTCGCACGTGTTCGCTGGGTGACCCGCGCCGAATTCGGCTTGGAGTTTCGGATTCTCAGTCGTATGGCCCGCAGGCGGCTGCAACAATTTCTCTTCGCCGATCAAGCGGCTTGACGGCGCACGAAGGCGCGAACGACGCTGCAGGGTCCACTCCTCGATCTCGCAGGGCTATTCCCGCAAGTACCTTTGGTGCTCCAGATCTTTTTGCTATAGTGTGCGCATGATCAATCGTGTCATCCTCCTTGTCATCGATGGCTTTGGAGTCGGGGCTCTGCCGGACGCAGCGGAGTACGGGGATGCCGGTGCCAACACGCTGGTCCACCTGGCAGAGGCCGTCGGTGGACTGAGCCTCCCGAATCTGGAGGCGCTGGGGCTGGGACACGTCGCTCAGATAAAGGGCGTGCGGACCATGGCTCAGCCGAGCGGTTGTTTTGGACGTCTCGGGTTTACCTCCCAGGGCAAGGATTCGGTCGTCGGCTATTGGGAAACCAGCGGGGTGATCGCCCGCGAGGGCTGGGCTCGTTTTGCGTCGGGGGTTCCAGCAGATGTTCTGGCGGTCATGGAACAGGTGTTCGGGCGGAAGCTGATCGGACATCGCATCGCCTCCATCGACGCGATGCTGGAGGCACATGGGGAGGAACATCTCTCCAGCGGGTCGTCCATTCTGTGGACCGACGGGGGGAGAACCTGCTCTCTGGCGATGCACGAATCCGTGATGCCGCCGGAGCAGTTTCAGCAGCGATGTCGTGAGGTGTGGAAGGCGCTCAAGGGCTTCGGCGCGCCGATCCGGATCGTGGCCCAACCGCTCAGCGGCGGGAGGGGGGCGCTCCAGGCTCATGGAGGTCGGAAGGATTTCGTGTCAGAGCCGCCGGGCATGACGATGCTGGATGTGCTCAATCGCTCGAGTCAGATCACAATGGGAATCGGGAAAATTTGCGACCTGTTCAGCGGTCGCGGTTTGACCAAAGCGTTCCCGACGGCGTCGGCGATCGCAGCCTTCCATGAAACTGTCGGCATGCTGAAGAACGTGCCGCGCGGTCTGATCTATGTGAGCCTGGATCTCCTTTCGGAGGGCCATGCCAAGGCCGCGACGGCACTCCAAGAATTCGATCGTTGCCTGCCGGATCTCTTCGGCAAGCTTCGCCATGGAGACCTGGTCGTCCTGACAGGAGATCATGGGCGCGATCTGTCGAGACCAGGAAAAACGCCGACCCGTGAATATGTTCCGGTTCTTGTAACCGGTCCCAGGCTGGCGGAGGGGGTCGATTTGGGAACCAAGGCGACGGCTGCGGATGTGGGGCAGACGGTGGTCGAAGCCCTGCGCGCCGAACGATTGCAAATCGGAGACAGTTTTCTTGAAGCGCTCAGGCCGGGGTGATAAAAAGTGAAAAGTACAAAGTGAAAAGTTAAGCGTGTCGAGTGGGCAGGAAGGAAGCGAGCGAGACAGATGTCATATGAAACTAAGTTGAAGGAGCTGGGGCTCACGTTGCCTGCTCCACCGAAGCCGATGGCGACGTATGTTCCTGCGGTCAGAGCGGGCGATCTGCTCTTTTTATCCGGGGTATTGCCGTCGCGGGATGGGCAACTTGTCATCACCGGAAAGCTTGGAGAGGCGCTCTCGGTCGAGCAGGGCATGGAGGCGGCGAAAGTGGCCGTGCTGAACGCGTTGGCTATCATCCGGAGCGAAGTGGGCTCGCTGGATCGGGTGAAACACATCGTCAAGATGGTCGGTTATATTGCGTCCGCTCCCGGATTTAGTGAACAACCGCAAGTGCTGAATGGAGCGTCCGACCTGTTGATCGCCATCTTCGGAGAAGCGGGGCGGCATGCCCGTGTTGCGGTCGGCGCGGCCGAACTTCCTCGTCAGGCGCCGGTGGAAATCGAGTTGATCGCCCAAATCGCCTGGTAGACAGGGAACGAGCGAGCTATTCGGCGGAGGCCTTCCCCATGTCTCGACTCCGGTACGCTTGACAGCGGGAGCAGTACTTCGGTAAAATGATACTGCCTTTAACGCTCATCCGGTGAGGTGAGCAAGGAGCCTGATATGAACGGCGCTCCGGCCAGGGCCGGCCCTTACAACCAAACCTTCTTGTCGGATTCCGACGAGAGGGTTTTTTTGTGTCTGGAATCTAAACTCAAGCCGTCAGCCTTCGGTGGTTCCATCACAGTTCTCGACTGAACGCTGATCGTTTACAGCGAATCGCTCGTTCAACCTGACCATGACCACTCGGACGAACAAGCCAGCGCAACGGAAAGACGAAAAGCTGGTAATGGATGCCGGCGATATCGCCCGCGCCCTGACCCGCATTGCTCACGAAATACTGGAACGCAATAAAGGCGGGAAGAACTTGGCGTTGGTCGGGATTCGAACGGGTGGCGTTCATCTGGCCCATCGGCTGGTGAAGCGCATCCAGGGGATCGAGGGCGTACAGGCCCCCATCGGTGAATTGGACATCACGCTCTATCGTGATGACCTCGCGCTCCGCAGGGATCAACCCGTGTTGAGAAAAACATCGGTGCCCTTCGATATGGCGAATAAGGTCGTGGTGCTGGTTGACGACGTGTTATTCACCGGGAGGACGATTCGCGCGGCGATGGACGGCCTGATGGATCTCGGGCGGCCAGGGGAAATTCAGTTGGCGGTGCTGGTCGATCGCGGCCACCGCCAATTGCCAATCAAGGCCACTTACATCGGGAAGAATCTTCCCACCTCGCGCGAAGAAAAAGTCCAGGTTTTGCTGGAAGAGAGTGGCGAGGATGACCGGGTGGTCATCTTCAAGTCGTGAAGCGGAGGATGTCATGAGCCTCAAACGCAAGGATCTGTTGAGCCTGGCGCCCTTGTCGGTGGATGAGATCACGCTCATCCTTGAGACGGCGGATTCCTTCAAGGAGGTTACGGGTCGCGAGATCAAGAAAGTGCCCGCGCTGCGCGGGCGGACGGTGGTGAACCTGTTTTTCGAGCCGAGTACCAGGACACGGACCTCGTTCGAACTGGCCGCCAAGCGGCTCAGCGCGGATGTGATCAACTTCTCTCCGTCCGCGAGCAGCGTTGTCAAGGGAGAGACGCTCCTTGATACCGCGCGCAATATCGAGGCCATGCAGGCGGACATCATCGTCCTGCGGCATTCTTCAGCCGGCGCTGCGGATACGCTGGCGCGTGGGGTGAAATCCTCGGTCATCAATGCCGGCGACGGGTGGCACGAACATCCCACGCAGGCGTTGCTCGATCTCTATACGATTCGCCAACGGGGGATGGGTTTTGAAGGACTGCGTGTGGCGATCGTCGGAGATGTTTCCCACAGCCGCGTGGCCCGTTCCAACATCTATGCGCTCACTAAGCTTGGAGCGGAGGTGCGCGTGGTGGGGCCGTCCACGATGATGCCCTGGGGAATCGAAAAACTGGGGGCTACAGTTCATTACAACATGGATGAGGGATTGCGCGGTGTGAACGTGATCATGATGCTCCGCCTGCAATTGGAGCGGCAGGGGCGGGCGCTCTTTCCGACGATCCGCGAGTATACGCGACTCTATGGGCTGACCGCGGAGCGCGTCCGGTTGGCCGACCCCGGCGCGATCGTCATGCATCCTGGGCCGATCAATCGCGGGGTGGAGATTGCTCCGGATGTTGCGGACAGTCTCTCATCCGTCATCCTTGATCAGGTAGCAAACGGCGTCGCCGTGCGCATGGGCATCTTGTATCTGATGTCGGAAGCGAATTAGCGAAATCTGATGATCTATCGACCTGTCGATTTGTCGAATGACTGTATCAACCTCAGAACCGATCAGTTCAATCACACAATCGAGAGATCGTCAGATGAACACATTCCGTCAATTGGTTGAGAGGAGTTTCCAGTGCCAATTCTGATCAAGGGCGGGCACATCATCGACCCGGGCCGGTTCGTGGGGACGGGGGACGTGCTGATCGACCGGGGCAAGTTCGTGGCGGTGGGCTCCAATCTGTCCGGCCCCGCCGGAAGCACGACGATTCAGGCCAACGGGCGACTCGTGCTGCCCGGGTTTGTCGATCTCCATGTCCATTTCCGAGAGCCAGGATTTGAGTACAAAGAAACCATTCAGAGCGGGAGCGCGGCGGCGGTGGCCGGCGGGTTCACGACGGTCTGTTGTATGCCCAACACCGAGCCGATCAATGATAATCAAGCGGTAACGGAGTTTATCCTGGAACGAGCCCGGCTGGCTGGGCTTGCGAATGTGTTTCCGGTCGGAGCCATCACGAAGGGCTCGGAAGGCAAAGAGCTGGCCGAGATCGGGGACTTGCGGCGGTCCGGTTGCGTGGCGATCTCCGACGACGGGAAACCAGTAATGAACAGTCTGGTGATGCGCCGGGCAATGGAGTATGCCTTGGCCTTCGATCTTACGGTGGTCGATCATTGTGAGGATCTGCATCTGGCTGAAGGCGGATGCATGAACGAAGGGCTGGTGTCCACGGAACTCGGGCTGCCCGGTATTCCGGCTGCAGCGGAAGATGTGATGGTAGCGCGCAATCTTTCCTTGTCCGAGTTGACCGGGGCGCGGCTTCATCTGGCGCACATCAGCACCGCCGGTTCGGTACGCCTGGTGCGGGAGGCGAAGACCCGCGGCATTCACGTCACGGCGGAAGCCTGCCCTCATCACTTCCTGTTGACCGAGGAAGTCGTCCGCGGCTACAACACGCATGCCAAGATGAATCCTCCGCTCCGCACCTGGGATGATGTTCACGCGATCAAGGAGGGACTGCGCGACGGCACGATCGATGCGATCGCGACCGACCATGCTCCTCACGCCGCGCAGGAAAAGCAGCAGGATTTTACGGAGGCGCCGTTCGGGGTGGTGGGCCTTGAAACCGCATTTGCTCTGACAATGGGGTTGGTGGACGAAGGGGTGTTGTCGTTGGAGCAGGCGGTGGAGAAACTGACCGCTGCTCCCGCGGCTGCGTTTGGTCTGAACAAGGGAACCCTGAAGGTCGGCGCGGATGCCGATGTGGTGATTGTGGATCAGTACGAACAATGGGAGGTCGACCCCGGCAAGTTTCGTTCGAAGAGCCGGAACACGCCCTTTGCCGGGTGGAAAGTCAAAGGGCGGGTGCAAACGACGATTGTGGGCGGGCGAGTGGTGTTCGAGGCCGGCGCGTCGGAGCGGTAGGACCGTGCGGCGCCAGCCCCGTTGGAGGATGGTCAGTTGCCTCACGCTTGAATGGCTGTCGCTGGCAGTGTGGGTCGGCGGGATGCTGGTGCTCACGGGTGCGGTCATTCCGGCGGTGTTCAATACGTTCGGCGGGCAGGACTCCGGCGGAATTTTTCTGACCAGGGCGTTTGAAGGGTATCACCGGTTTGTGATCGGAGCGATGACGATCATGAGTGCCGCATCGTGGTATCGTTGGTGGAGCGGAGATCCGACCGTGGCGGTCGGTCGGGGCGAGATGACGTTGTTGGCCGGAATGGTAGCGATCACCGGTATCATTATTGCCGTGCTGCATCCTCAAGCCGCGGCGCTTCAAGCTCACGCGTTCGCGATACCGGAGGGCGCCGAGAAGAAGGCGGCCTTGGAGGCGCTGTTTCGTATCCTTCTGCCCGTCCGGTCGCTCTATATGGTCAATCTTGTATTGGGAATTATTCTGATAGGGGTCAAGGCGAGACAATCGCTGTGCCGAGACGGGGTGACTGTATGACGACCGCGTTATTGGCCCTGGCGGACGGCACGATCTTCGAGGGTCGGGCCCTCGGGTACGACGGCGAGGCGATGGGAGAAGTTGTGTTCAACACGGCCATGACGGGCTATCAGGAGGTGCTGACCGATCCGTCCTACAACGGTCAGATCGTGACGATGACAGCGCCCCATATCGGAAACTACGGCGTGACCCCCGACGACAGCGAATCTCGTCGGCTGTGGGCGGAGGGATTCGTGGTCATGGAAGCCAGCCGCCGCGCCAGCAACTGGCGCGCTCACCAGACGATTCACGAATATCTGACAGAGGCGAAAGTCGTGGCGATCGAGGGACTGGATACCAGAGCCCTGACGAGGCATGTGCGGGAGCACGGATCGCAGCAGGGAATCATTACGCACGGCACGCTTGATCCTGCCCGAGCCGTGATGAAAGCGAAGGATGCTCCCGACATCATCGGGCGGGATCTGGCCGCTGAAGTGACATGCGAACGTGTGTATGAATGGAATAGAGGCTCCGGCGACTGGGCGCTGGAAGCGTCCGCTGTCGAAGCGAACAGGCATCGGCAGCGGCACTGGCGAGTCGTGGCGTATGATTTCGGCGTCAAGCAGAACATTCTGAAACGGTTGGTCGATGTCGGATGCCACGTCACGGTGGTGCCGGCCTCGACGACGCCGGCCGAGGTCGACGCGCTCAAGCCCGACGGAATCTTTCTATCCAACGGTCCCGGTGATCCGGAAGGGGTCCCGTATGCGATGGAGGCGGTCCGGCTGTTGATCGGCCGCTATCCGATCTTCGGGATTTGTTTGGGCCATCAAATTCTCGGCCTCGCGCTCGGTCTCAAGACCTATAAGCTGAAATTCGGCCACCACGGCGTGAACCATCCCGTGATCGATCTCAGAACGAGAAAAGTCGAGATTACTTCGCAGAACCATAACTTCGCGGTCCGGATTCCCGCCGCACTCGATGAGGTGCCCAAGAGCCCTCTCGAAATCGGGACCAGGTACGGGAAACTGTTAATCACGCATCTCAGCTTGAACGATCACTCGATTGAAGGGATGGTGTGTGTGGATCGCGCGGCGTTTTCGGTTCAGTATCACCCGGAAGCCGCTCCGGGCCCTCATGATTCCGCCTATCTGTTCGAGGAATTCGTCCGGCTCATGGAGAAACATCATGCGTAGTTCGTTGACACTCATGTGGTTGGTCGGGCTGGTGATGCAGGGGTGCACCTTCAACTTTCCGCTTTTCCCAGGCCCCGGGCCCCTGCAGGAATCGCAGATCGGCGGCACGGGTACGGCCAAAGTGCTGCTGGTCGAGATCTCCGGGGTGATCAGTTCACAGGACAAAGAGGGCTTCATGCCCGCTCCCAATCTTATCGCGAGCGTCAAGGAGCAGCTGACCAAAGCCTCGCAGGATGAGAATGTGAAGGCCGTCGTTCTCCGCATCAACACGCCGGGCGGGACGGTCACGGCGTCGGATATCATTCATCACGAACTCAAGGCGTTCAAGACCTCCCGGAAAGTTCCCATCATTGCGTCGATCATGGACGTGGGGGCGTCGGGGGGCTACTACATCGCCGCTGCGGCAGACACGGTATTCGCACATCCCTCCTCTGTCACGGGTAGCATCGGCGTGATCATGCTCACGGTCAATGCCCGGGGGTTGTTGGAGAAAGTAGGACTTGAAGCCACGGCGGTCACGTCAGGGCCTCGCAAGGATATGGGCTCGCCGTTCAGGACCATGACCTTGGAAGAACGAGCTATTTTCCAAGGACTGATCGATTCGTTCTACTACCGCTTCTTAAGCGTCGTGCAGGAGGGGCGACCTCACCTCCAGATGGATCAGATCAAGAAGCTGGCCGATGGACGTATTTATGCCGGGGATCAGGCGAAGGCGGCAGGTCTGGTCGATGAAATCGGCTACCTGGAAGATGCCATTGACCTGGCGAAGAAGAAAGCGGGAGTGACGGACGCCCGGGTCGTCACGTACAAACGCCCCGGGGAGTATTCGAACAACATGTACTCCAAGCTCCTGATGCCCGGCCCGCTGGCGGGTCTGGCGGATCTTGATCTGATGTCGTTTGTTCGAGGGGGGACGCCACAATTCATGTATTTGTGGATGCCGTGATCAAAGAATTGACGGTCGCATCATTTCAGCATTGACGCCATTGTGCTTCTGAACGAGTTCAGCAATGCAGCATTGTTTTAATGACTCACTCAATCAATTGTTCCATACCACCATCGGGCGCCGGACGCTGCTCGTGCAGGGAGCACTCGGCGCGACGCGGTTGTACGGCTTGCTGGGCATCGGATCGACGGCGGGCCTCGTCTCGGCATTGGCGGGATGTTATCGTGCGCCGGGAACGGCGCGCGATCAGCTGATTTTTTTCTCGGAAGAGAAAGAAATGCAGTTCGGACTGGAAGCGTACCGGGATGTATTGCGTCAAGCCCGTCTCAGCGAGAACGCGGAGATCAATGAAATGGTGCAGCGTGTCGGGCAGCGAATTGCGAAGGCCGCCAACAAGCCGGAGTATCAATGGGAATTCGCCGTCATCGAGGATGAGAAGACGGTCAATGCGTTCTGTCTCCCCGGCGGGAAGGTCGCCGTCTTTACCGGCATCCTCAAGATGACTAAGGGGGAGGCCGGACTCGCCACCGTAGTCGGTCATGAGGTGGCGCACGCGCTGCAGCGTCACGGGGTTGAACGGATGAGCCGCAGCATCATCGACCAGATCGTGCAGTTGGGAGCCATCGGGGCTGCGGCGTCGGGGAAGGCGGGGGGAGGTGCCGGCGCAATCCAGGGATTATTGGGGGCCTACGGAGTCAACGTCTCTCTGCCGTTCAATCGGAAGCAGGAGTCAGAGGCGGATTACATCGGACTCCGACTGATGGCCGAAGCGGGCTATGATCCTCGCGAGGCGGTCCCCTTTTGGGAGCGGATGAGCGGGTGCCCCAGACAGATGATCGGCAAGGTCTGTTTCCGCTCGCAGCAAGCCATTCCTGAGTTTCTCTCTACACACCCGTCGGATGTCACCCGGATCAATGACATCGAAGCCTGGCTGCCCGAGACATTGAAGCACTACCAGGGTCCGGGAGGCGGCGGGCAGCCCACACCAACACCCTACCGGCCTCTGATCGGGCCCATGCCGCAATCCAGTTGACGAGGCGGTAGGGACTCTATGCCGAAACGCACGGATATCAAGTCCATTCTCATGATCGGGTCGGGCCCGATTATCATCGGGCAGGCCTGTGAGTTCGACTATTCGGGGACTCAGGCCTGCAAGGCTCTGAAGGAGGAAGGCTATCGAGTCATCCTGATCAACAGTAATCCTGCCACGATCATGACGGATCCTGAGCTGGCCGACCGGACCTATGTCGAACCCATTACGGTCGAGGTGGTGGAGAAGGTGATCGATCGAGAGCGGCCCGATGCCTTGCTCCCCACCATGGGAGGGCAGACGGCGCTCAACACGACGGTGGGGTTGGTGAAGCGCGGAGTGCTGGACAAGTACGGTGTCGAACTGATCGGCGCGTCGGCCGATGCCATCCATAAGGCGGAAGATCGCGAAGCCTTCAAGCTGGCGGTGCAGCGGATCGGCCTACGTGTGCCCAAGAGCGGCACGGCGCACAACCGCAATGCAGCGGTTGCGATCCTGGAAACGGTCGGATTCCCGGCCATCATTCGTCCGTCCTTCACGATGGGTGGAACCGGCGGGAACATCGCTTACAATCGGGAAGAGTTCGAACGGCTGATCGATTGGGCCTTGGCAATGAGCCCGGTCAGCCAGGTGCTCAT
>Ga0334722_10005385_pt1 | contig 12955 bp, 9 predicted proteins | sample C3_bottom_MG_FD_207210 | JGI IMG/M metagenome (GOLD analysis project Ga0334722, IMG submission 207210) | Sediment microbial communities from Yellowstone Lake, YNP, Wyoming, USA - C3_bottom | ecosystem: Environmental > Aquatic > Freshwater > Lake > Sediment | place: USA: Wyoming | collected...
GATGCAGCCCGCAACCGCAAACTTGGCGGCACCGGCCTCGGATTGGCCATCGTAAAACACATTGTCCAAGCGCATGGAGGCGAGGTGGGTGTCATAAGCGAAGTCGGCAAGGGCACAACCTTCACCATCCTGCTTCATACGGAGCAACACCATGAAAACACCAATGAAACATAACAACCCCTCAACATTGAGCACCGCCCTGGAAAAGGCGGCCAAACATATCTGCACGGCCAGAAGCGGGTTGTGCCCCCATGTGGTCGAACAGTACCCCTGCCCCAGCGACTGCACCCTGGACACCACAGCCTGGGAATGCTGGGCTCAGTACTTTCTCGATCAGGCCACCCCTGCCCGATCCCAGAAAAATACCGGTTGAACAATCACAACCATCCCCTCCCGATTCGCCACACTCCTCTCTTGAATCAAACTCTGTTGTAAATCTAACACTCCCCTGACAGTACTCCCCTATAACTCTAAAGAAAGAGGATGACGGCGGACCGCCAATAATCAACCAAGGGGTGCAATGGTGAGCAGACTTTCCTTCGCAGGCCTTTCGATGACACAGACAGGGGCGGGACAAGAGCCCAGACCAACGGAACGCGAGTGCATCGCCTTGCTCGGCCTTGATCCCAATTGCCCGGCCAGCCTACCATTTTTCGGCTCCGATGCTACCACCGGCTGCGAAAACGAGCTACAGGTGGCGGTGTCCGGCAGCCGCGAGGCGACGGATCTACCCCGAGCCATTGAGCAGTCGAGCTACTACGCCAACATCATCAAACGGGCCGATCGCGGTGAAACCTCACCCCGGGCTAGGCGGGATCTGGAGCGCTATCTTAGCGACAACGTCGAGCAGGTCTGGGAAAACAGTTGGGTGCGTTTTCCCCTCTCCAGCCTGCACCCGAACGCCATACATGTCCTGGCCGCTGATCTCAAGGCCGACAAACAAGACCATACCCGCGGCGAACGTACCGACACCGCCCGCTTCTTTGTGGAGGAGGGAGGAGAAAGACATCTGCGCATCCCCATCAGCTATTTGCTCAAGCTGGCCCTGGCCGATGTCATAGGCCAAGGCGACTGCCATGAAACAGTGCGAAAAACCGGGAGCCGACTGCTCACCCATCTGTTGAGCGACAACACCTCGCCGGAAACCTTTTCCTTCCATGTCACCGGCATGCACCCCCACACCGGCTATGGCCGGGCCCTGGCTCGGGAGACCGCCAAGCGCTTCCTCTTCACCCAACTGTTAATCATGTATGCCAACGAAAAATTCGAACTGGTCCGGCGGGGGCAAAAGGCCGTGCTCTTCTTCTCCCCGCATCCACCCATGCGGCAGCGGGCTCTGAACGAATGTATCTCCGACGCCTTCTACCGCAAGCTGTTCATGAGTCCCTGCCTCTCCGGCTGGGACGAAGGCGAGGCCAAGCACCAGTACATGATCCTTTGCCATCAGGTCTTGAGCCGCAGTCACCTGAACGCGGTGATGAAGATGCGCGAGGCAGGCATCATCACCAACAATCTGGTGATGATGCCCCACACCTCCAATATCAGCCTGGCCAACAACGGAACCCACGTCAGCATGGGCAGCCGCAAGATGAGCCGATTGCTGCGCGATCCAGCCTCCGGTTTCACCCCCCGCCACGAAAAATGTGTGGGCGATCTGGTGGCCAAGATCATGGAGCACTTCCTCCCCCTCTTTGTCACCACTTACAGCGCCGCGCCCTACCGCCTCGCCTTCGAGGACTTCCATCCGGAGCAGGCCCTGGGCTTTCTCCCCCACCAACTGGATTACACCCACCTACGCATGCTCTGGCGGCGCTGGCAGAAAAAGGCGCGCAACAAGTTCTGCGGCCAGGCGCTCACCCCCTTCGGCCCCCAGTTTATCGACCATATCGTCGGAAAGGCTTGCCGCTGCAAGGGAGATTTTATCCCGGATTTCCGGCTCATTGATTACCCGGTGGCCCTGCTTTCCACGGAGCGGAGCGCAAGTCAGGATGGACGGATTCACAACGACCGCCGTCTCAAGGAAGACCTGGACATGATGGGGATCTTTGATAAGCGGATGTCGGTCTACCTGCCATACAAGCTGCGGGAATTCGAGATCATGGGCTTTTCCGGCTTCGAGGCCCGCTACTATTCGCTTTTTGAACAGTTCGCAGGCGACCTGGGCCGGGCCACCGACCTGCAAATGCTGCTCAACGCCCTGGCCTTCAAGCTCATCGCCAGCGGCGCTTGCAGCCATCAGCATATTCCCGACACCCCCTTTGTCGAAAGCGAGCGGCGCCAAATCCTCTTCGGCACGGCCATCGGCATCCCCACCTTTTTCGTGCACAAGGATACGCCCAACCGTTTTCTGCGCACCATCCTGAAAAGGACCAAGAACACCCGGACAAGCCACCGCTACGGAGGCTATCTACGGGTGCTGCACCAGGAGTACCGCCTTGCCCTGCTTGAGGTCATCCGCGAAGAGGCGGCCGAGTTGGTGGAGGGTTTCGGCTTCACCGATCTGCTGGCCGATCTGGAGCTACGCCTGCGAGAGCCAGCCCAGCACGGAGCCTTGGGTCGGCTGACCACCGGGATTCTCGCCAAAGGAGGTGCCGATTCTCCCTACGACATATCGGCCAAGGATTTCAACCTGGCGGCGGAGCGTTATTACCGCGAGGAACTGCGACAGGCGCAGATTGCTGAAGGATGGCAGTTTGTCTCCGAGGACATAAAGGCCATGGCCGCAGGGGAAATTCCGCTTTCCCTGGAGGTGCGCGCCGAGGTGACCGCCATCCTCGGCACACAGGAAATCGACGGTTTCCTCCGTCAAACCCAGGATGAACTGCTGAGCGATCATCTTGCCCCGGCAAATGCGGCGCGACTGCTGCAACTCATGGTCATTGCCGAGGATCTGGACAGCAAACGGCAGAAACATACACTTTAGGAGAGCAGCCATGCATCAATACGTCGAACGGTTGAGCGGCACGGTCATGACCGAGGAACTCTTCGGCGACCGTATCGTACGCTTCCTGTACTCCCAAGCCAGGGAACAGGCCCCTTTTCTTTTTCGCCTGGCAACCTCGGCCCGTATCTCAAGCCTGTTGGGTCTCTACCATTTTGACCTGGCACTGGGGCCGAGGCTGAGCGGCAACTCCCGCTTCCTGGCACGATGCGGCGTCGATCTTAGCGAATGCGTGGCCCCACGGACACACTTCACCACCCCGCGCAAAATCTTCGAACGGCAGATCCGCTATTGGCAATGCCGCCCCATGCCGCACCTGGACACTGTCGTGGTCTCACCCGCCGACGCCCGGGTGGCGCTGGGAGCTCTGCATCCCGATTCCCCCCTGTTTCTCAAAAATAAATTTTTCGATTATCAGGAACTGCTGGGCGCTGACCACCGCCGCTGGCTTGAGGTCTTTAGCCATGGCGACTACGCCATCTTCCGCTTGACCCCGGACAAATATCATTACAACCACACCCCGGTCTCCGGCCTGGTGGTGGATCACTACTCCCTGGGCGGCGTATACCATTCCTGCAATCCCGGCGCGGTGGTGGAGATGGTCACCCCCTATTCCAAGAACAAACGGGTGGTAACGGTCATCGACACCGATGTGGACGGCGGCACCGGAGTGGGATATGTGGCGATGGTTGAGGTGGTGGCGATGATGATCGGCGACATCGTGCAATGCTACAGCGATACGGGCTATGACCATCCGCTGCAGATTCGGCCCGGCATGTTCCTGAGCAAGGGACAGCCCAAAAGCCTCTACCGGCCGGGGAGCAGCACCGACATCCTCTTTTTTGAAAAGGATCGAATCCGTTTTGCCGGGGATCTCCTGGAAAAAGGAAGACGGACCGATGTGCACAGCCGCTTCAGCCTCAGTTTTGGCCGGACCCTGGTAGAGATCGAGGTCCAGGCGCGCTCCCTCATCGCCATGGCGAAAAATCAAGAGTTTGTTCGTAAATAAACGGACACACTCCAACACAGGAGGAACAAGATGAGCAACTCCATTTTCACCCTAATCCTAGGCCTGGTGCTACTCCCGCTGCTGCTGTGGGCTTACATCATTTTACCGCAGGAAAAATGGCAAATCATCGCCGCGATTCCAACCAAGAAGGGGGCGACGAACGGATACTGGCACGGCACCAATATCACCTATTACGGAGCGCTGCTCGCCAGCGGCAGCCTTTTCGGGGTGATGGCTTTTTTTCTGCTTCTGGGTGCTCTGGGTGTGCCCATGTGGGGGATCATTGGCCTGGTTCTCGGGGTAATGGGCTGTTCCGTGGCAGCAGCCAAGCTGCTCGCCATGGCAGTGGAAAGAAAACGCAACACCTTCACCGTGGGCGGCGCCGCCACCATCGGCCTGCTGAGCATGCCGCCAGCAGTGGCGGCATATAACGGCTTGGCCTGGCGCTGGGCCGCGCCGCAGGTCTCCCTTATCCCGGTGATGGCGGCCCTGACGGTCGCCTATCTGCTGGGCGAGGGGATCGGCCGACTCGCCTGCCTCAGCTTCGGCTGCTGCTATGGCAAGCCTTTGTCCGATCTAGGCCCGAAGGCCCACCGATTCTTCGCCCCACTGGCCGTTACCTTTCACGGCTCCACCAAAAAAATTGCCTACGCCTCCGGTCTTGACGGGGTCGGGGTGGTGCCGATCCAAGCCATCACCTCGTTTCTTTCGGTGAACATCGGCTTGGTGGCCATGTATTTCTTTCTGGAGGGGGATTTTCGCACGGCCTTCCTGCTCGCCGCTCTCTTCGCCCTTGGCTGGCGCATCGTGTCCGAGTACTTCCGCGCCGACTACCGGGGAGAGGGGAAATTTTCCGCTTATCAGCAAATGGCTTTGTTGGGGATGGGTTACTGCACGCTACTGGCCCTGTATAGTGGCAGCGATATGAGTAGCCGGACCAATCTGGAGGCCGGGCTTGCCTTGCTCTGGAATCCGGCCGCCCTGCTCTTCTTTCAGGCCCTCTGGTTGTTGCTTTTTATCTATACGGGATTCAGCACGGTGACCGGCGCCATGCTCGCCTTTCATGTACGCGAAGAAAAAATCTGACAGAGCGAGGCAAGGACAAAAACTCCAACTACGCCTCGCCGTTTCCCAGCCACACCATGGTTGCCAGAACCACATCCTTCACCGAATAGGGCTTGGCAAAATAGGCATTGGCGCCCAACCTCAGACCCTTTTCGATGTCCTCCTTGCTACCCAGCGCGGAGAGCATGACCACCGGGGTGCCGGCCAGATTCCGGTCCGAGTGTGTGCGGATCAGATGGCAAAGCTCATGCCCGTCAAGACGGGGCAACATAACATCAAGCAACACCAAAGCGGGCCGCAACTGTTCCACAATGGCAAAGGCCGTCAACCCGTCATGGGCGATGGCGACAGGCACGCTCTTTTTACGCAGCGAATAACAGAGCAGTTGCGCGATATCCTCATCGTCTTCAACAACGAGCACCATGCCTGGCTCCTGCTGAATCCTGCCTTCATTGTATTGCATGTCAACGACCTCATTTTTTGTTTTTTCCGCTCATACAGCTGTGCTATCTTCCAGGGACACCTGCGACAGAATACTCTCACGCCTGTTACGGACAATGGACGAACCCTTCTCCTGCTTGGCCGCCCGCTTAACCCCGGAGGCAAGAAAGGCCAGCTCCGCGTATGAATTCACCGGGCATTCCTCGGTGCTGACGATGCCGATGGAAAGCGAAAGCAGGGCAAACCTCCGCTGTTCCCCCTGCCGATCACGGGCATAATAATGCCCTTCCCGCACCTCCTGCTCGCCATGAAATTCCGGCAGCAGCCCCTCCAGACCATCAATGATCTGGCGACAGACTTGCTGCGAAGCATGGGGCCGGGTGATGACGATGAAATCATCCCCGCCGATGTGGCCGACAAAGCGGAAACGGTCGTTGACTCCAGGCTGAACAATATCGACGATGAGCTGGCCGATCCGCCGGATGACCATGTCTCCCTTTTCAAAACCGTAATAGTCGTTGTAGGGTTTGAAATCGTCGATATCGATATAGCAGACGTCAAAATTGACCTTGCGTTGGAGAAAGGTGGCCACGGTACGTTGGATGAATTCGTTGCCCGGCAGACCGGACAGGGGGTTCGCCCCCTTGGCCAACTGGATGCTTTTCCGGGTGATGGCCTCGAGCAGGGCGTTGATGGCCACGGTCCCGAGGTATTTGCCGTTTCTGGCCACGCAGATGTCGTCGTACAGATGCCTGCCCCGGCGGGCCTTGATCCGACGCACCACCTCCTCCATGGGCGTTGCCGCTTCAACCAAAAGAAAATCGTCCCCCAGCACATCCTTGACCGCCCGGTGGGCGGAGAGGGCAAAGCCATAGCCATGGGGGCCGACCATCTGTTTTTCCAGAAAATGCATCCGGTTCAGCATGCCCAACACCCTTTGATCATCCACAACCGGGATGCCCTGCAGCTTGACATCATCCATGAACCGTTGGTGGGCGGTCATGAGGGACTGCTGGGGAGAAAGCGGCTCGATGTACTTGACTGTATCGCCTATGGTACAGGATTCCCCATGGGCTTCAGAGCAGTACGCGGCATCGTCCCGGACAACCAGCGGCGCAAGATGCTGCCGGGAAAGGTCTGGGCCGGGCCGTTCCAGCAGATAGCCCTGGAGCAGATCGATATCAAACCGGGCAAGGGTCTCCAGCTCTTCTGGCCGCTCGATCCCCTCGGCAATGACGGTGATGCCGAGCTTGTGACACACCGTGGCAATGGCATCCACCAGATTATGCTTGAAGGAATCCTGGTCAATATTGGTGATGAAATGCCGATCGACCTTGAGGTAATCCGGCTCGATGACCGAAAGCATCTTCAGCCCGCCATAGCCGACCCCGAAGTCATCGATGGCGATTTTGTATCCCCGTTTCCGGTAGTACTCCACCGACTTTTTAAAAAGATCGTAATTGCGGATCGCCTCCTGCTCGGTAATCTCCAGGATGATCCGCTCCTTGGCAATGCCGCATTCCTCGGCCAGCCGGTCGGTGGCGCCGCCCCGGTGATCGGGATGCATGAGGGTGGCTGGGCAGATATTCACATACAGGTAGGCATTTCTCTCGGCAAAACCCAGCTCCGCCGCGCGACAAAAGGCATGTTCCCGGCAGACCATATCAAGAGTCGAAATAATGCCTTCTTCCTGGGCCCTTTGAAAAAGCTTCCCGATATCGAGGGGAGGGGTGTGTGCTTCCCGCACTCTGGCCAAGGCCTCATAGCCAAAGATCTCTCCTGTCCGCCTCGAAAAAACTGGCTGAAACCAGGAGGTGAGACCGTTATTATCCAACAAATCAAGAATCTCCCCCCGTGAAATTCTGGGGGACTGGAACCTTACGCGCCCTGCCTCTTCTTCCAGCATAATTACCTCCGCTAACTGGCTCATGCCGCCACCAACCGGGGAAGAAATTGCGTGGATTCTTCCTGCCACTGGCCCTCTTCACCCACCGCTTCCTCTTGCCCGCTGATCAGAGTAATCAGCGCTCCCGAGATGCGTCGCAGCTCCACCGCCTGCGTCCTCAGTTCAGCCGCGGTTCTGGCCGCCTCTTCCGCCTCGGTGGAGGCAGCCAGGCTCACCGTGTCAATCTCGCCCATGGCCGCGCTCACCTGCCGAATCCCGACAACCTGCTCCGCGCTGGCCACGGCGATGTTCTGCACCTCTTCATCCACCTTGGCAATGCCCTGGTGGATCTCGACAAAGGCCTTGTCCAGGCTTTCACACAACACGCTGCCCTGTTTCACCTTCTCAATATTATTTTGAATGATATCAGAGGTTTCCTTGGCAGAGGTTGCCACATTATGGGCCAGCCTTCGGATCTCGTCGGCAACCACACCAAAACCAGCCCCGGCCTCTCCGGCCCTTGCCGCCTCCACTGCGGCGTTGAGGGCCAGCAGATTGGTCTGAAAGGCAATAGCGTTGATGTTCTTGATGATCTTCATCACCTCGGCAGACTGCCCCTCTATCTCCTGCATGGCTTGCAGCATCATCGCCATCTGCGCCCCGCCTTCCTGCACCACCTGTTGCATGCCTTTGGAAAGAGCGCTGGCCTGCCTGGCGCTCTCGTTGTTGGCATTGGTCTGACCAAGGAGCTGTTCGATGGAGGCCCCGGTCTCTTCCACCCCGGCGGCCTGGCGCCCCGCCCCTTCCGCCAGACTCAGACTTGAGGCAGAAAGCAGGGTTGACTCCTCATAGACCTGTTCCACCACGCCCTGCAATCTTTCCTTGATCTGCATCATGGGTTGGATCACCTTGCGGCCAAGATAGAAAAGGATAAAGAGGAAAACACCGAAAACGCCGAGCCCGGACCCGACAAGGGCGAGAAGAGAAAGGGTTTTCGCCTTCCGAGACAAGGCTTCATGGTCGGTCCCCACCGCAGCAATGGTCTCACCGGTCTGCACTCCTGCTTGCTTGGCAATCTGTTCTGCCAGCGTGCGGGTCATGGTGATAGCTTGCGCCCCCTTGTCGCCGGTGTACTGATCCGCAGCCCGAATTCCATCATAATAATTTTCCTGAAACCCGATCATGCTCTGGCCAATGGCCTTCTGCTTCTTGAAGCCATCATATTCCTCGGCGATCCGCTGCAACTGCGCCTGGGCCGCCGCATCCTGCGCCAGGGCTTTCTGCCCCGCCCCCAGCATGGCGACAATCCGAGCATCGCCTTTTTCAAACTCCTGTGCATATTTTTCCTGCATATCCTGAAATTTGCCCCGCACCAGAAGGTTCTTCCACAGCAGCATCTGCTCCAGCAGGGCTGACTGCAACTCCCGGACCAGGAGCACATTGTCGATGCCATCCTCCCCGGAAATCTGGATGTTTTTATTTGCCTGGCTTGCTCCAGAGATAAGCTGTTCCTGGGTGGTTACCGAAATGCCGTACAGCACACTCATCCCGACACCCGCAGCTAACATGATAAAGACAAAGAAAAACCCAAGCCTATTTTTTAAGTTCCAACGCATGACCTGCCTCCGTGCTGCTTGAATGAATTATGCACTTTTCTGCTGGTTGATTTGCATACTGCCGATCCCGGCAGGGATACCGCTTTCCCTTGCCAGACACCCCCCCTCGAACGAAAAAAGATAGGCAGGGCAAACGATGTGTTTGCCACTTTGGCAGAACCTTTCCACCTCTCCCAGACTGGGAACGTACGGAGTCTTTTTGGCGGAACAACTGGCCACGGACCAGGTGTGCGTCCCTTGGCTGTAATGGAGAAGATGTTTGCAGTGCATGGCGATAGCCTCCCTATGCGTTTGTAGTCTTGTTTCCATGGGGGCAAACTACCACTCCTTTATTAGGCGATGATTACGGGGAGGTTATTTTTGCTTTAGAGTCGATCACAAAAAAACGCCCCCCGGTCGATGCTCTGACAGGGGGGCTAAGGAGAAATATGGGAGTGAAAAAAAAGTACCGGGAAATTGTTCAAGTGCAGTTAGATCTTCAACAGTTTTGCATCAGGAGGCATCGTCTGCATCCCCTGTTCATCTCCTAATCAAACCCTAATAAAAATCTAACAATCAGGGAGCATAGTGGGGGCAGAATTACTGACCATGCCACAAATTAGGCATAAGCCATCTGTAACTTCACTTTAAGGAGAGACAACCATGACGATGCACAAAGGTTTTTTAACCCGATCATTCACCACGGCGGCGTTGGCAGGCTGCCTGGTTGCTGTCGCCGCCACCGGCGCTTTTGCCAAGGACGCTCCCGCCAACAAAAAAAGTAAAGAAGTTACCGTGGACAAGAAAATTGCCGACTACAAAAAAGTGAGCGGGGTCTCGGGCAATCTCGACAGCATCGGCTCGGACAGCCTGAACAATCTGATGACCTACTGGGCTGAAGGCTTCCGCAAGGAATATCCCAACGTCCGCATCCAGATCGAGGGCAAGGGTTCAAGCACCGCCCCGCCCGCCCTAATCTCCGGCACCGCCCAGCTCGGCCCCATGTCCCGGACCATGAAGGCAGAAGAGGTTGACGCCTTTACCAAGAAATACGGCTATGCCCCGACCAAAATCGGCGTGGCCCTGGACTCCCTGGCTGTTTATGTGCATAAAGACAACCCGATCAAGGAGATGAGCCTGCAACAGGTTGACGCGATCTTCTCCAAAACCCGCAAGGGCGGACACTCCGAAGAGATCACCACCTGGGGCCAATTGGGTCTTACCGGCCCGTGGCAGCAGGCGCCCATCAGCATCTATGGCCGTAACTCCGCTTCCGGCACCTATGGCTATTTCAAGGAACATGCCCTGTTCAAAGGCGACTATAAAGACACCGTCAAAGAACAGCCCGGCTCCGCTTCGGTGGTCATGGGCATCACCGAAGATCGCAACGGCATCGGCTACTCCGGCATCGGCTATATGACCTCCGGGGTCAAGGCTGTCGCCTTGAGCAATAAAGACGGGGAAAAGGCCCAGGAAGCCAACTACGAAAACGTGTTGAGCGGCAGTTATCCGCTCTCCAGAACCCTGTACATCTATGTGGCCAAGGAGCCGAACAAACCGATGTCTCCCCTGACCCTTGAGTTCCTCAAGTATGTCCTTTCCAAGTCTGGCCAGGAGATCGTGGTGAAAGACGGGTATCTGCCCCTGCCTGCCAGTGTCGTGGAAAAAGAGCTGGCCAAACTGAAGTAACCTCCCCCGGCCATGGCCGGACACAAGTTCACCTCCCGGCCCCCGGGAAGGCCAATGCCTGCAAGCTGGTCTTCCCGGGGGCTTCTCCGGTAGAGGCCGCCCTACATAGCAGTATCCAGAACAGCAAGGAACATCCGATGCAGAAACTCGACAAACAGTTCATCAAAAAAGTCCGCAGACAGGATCGCCTTGCCACCCGGGTCATCACCTTCGGCGGCCTGCTGGTCATTGCCAGCGTCATCGCCATTCTGGTCCTCATCGTCCGGGTGGCCCTGCCGCTTTTCCAGCCGGCCAGCACCGAAATCATCCACCGCGTGGTGATCGAATCCGGACACGCCCCCGTTCTTGCCGTGGGCATGGACGACAACCAGGAGGTAGGCTTTACCCTGAACAAGACCGGACTTTTTTCCTTCTACAATCTCGCCTCCGGCAAGGCTTTTTTTAGCGCCCCCGCCTCGGCCAGGAAGGCAAAGGTGCAATCCGTCGAGAGCAACAAAAACAACGTCTTTGCCATCCTCTGGGAGGATAACAGCGTCACCGTCTCCCAGGTGGACTTTCGGCTGCTCTATGACGAGTTCGGCCAACGGACCGTACAGCCGGAAATCACCCGGATGGGCGAATACCCGGCCCGCCGCTACCCGGCCCCGGTCAAGAGCATGATGGTCCGCAGCCAGGAAGGGCGCCTGACCCAGGTGGCGCTTCTGGCAAACAACCGCTTCCAGATCGATCAGGAGGTCGTCACCACCGATCTCTTTGACAATGAGAAAAAAGAGACGTTTTCTTTCCTGATCGCAGAAGAGATGCCGGGCAAGATCTCCGCCTTCACCCTGGATGAGAAGGGCGCTACCCTATTTGCCGGCACCGACACCGGCAGCCTGTTGCGTTGGAACCTGAGTGAAAACGCGACAGCCAGCCGCACCGACAATGTGGTGGCCGTGCCGGGAGATAAGCCCGTCACCGCCCTGGCCATGGTTTTTGGCGATATCTCGGTGGCGGTGGGCGATGCCGAGGGCGGCCTTGCCACCTGGAGCCAGGTCTGGACCGGGGAAGGAGAAGGCCGAGTGCAGAGGCTCCGCAAAACCCACACCCTGGCCAGCCACCAGACCTCGGTGGAGAGCATCATTCCCACCCGCCGCTCCAAGGCCCTGATCAGCCTTGGATTTGACGGCCGGGCGCATTTCGACCATATGACCAGCGAAAACCACCTGCTGAGCCTTGAGCCGGCCCTGGACATGGTGGGCATCTCCGGCCAGGGTAACAGCCTAATCGGACTGGACGGCAACAACCTTACCGTCTGGAAGATCGATGCCCCGCACCCGGAAATCAGCCTGAAAACCCTGTTCGGCAAGGTCTGGTACGAAAGTTATGACAAGCCGGAATATGTCTGGCAGTCCTCATCCGCCTCCGATGATTTTGAACCGAAACTCAGCCTGGTTCCGCTGCTATTCGGCACCCTCAAGGGAACCCTGTACGCCATGATCTTTGCCGTGCCGCTTGCCATCTTCGGCGCGGTCTACACCAGCCAGTTCAGCACCCCCACCTTCAAGAAAACCGTCAAGCCGGTGGTGGAGATCATGGCCTCGATTCCCTCGGTGGTCATCGGCTTTCTCATCGCCCTCTGGCTGGCGCCCATCGTAGAAAAGGCCATTCTTGCCGTGATCCTGACCGTGCTGCTCCTGCCGCTGATCTTCATCGTGATCATGACAGTGCTCAAACCCTTCTACAAAACGCCCACCCTGCAAAACTTCTGTAGCGGCCATGAATTTCTGATGCTGGCACCGGTTATCCTACTGGCCACAGCCCTGGCCATGGGGATCGCCCCCACCGTGGAACACCTGTTGTTTGCCGGCAACTTCAAGCAATGGCTCTACAACGACCTGGGCCTGCGCTATGACCAGCGCAACTGCATCATCATCGCCTTTGGTCTTGGCATCGCGGTGATCCCCATCATCTTTTCCATCACTGAGGACGCCATTTCCAACATTCCGCCCAGCCTGACTGCCGCCTCGCTGGCTTTGGGCGCCAGCCGCTGGCAGACGATCTGGCGGGTGGTGCTGCCCTCGGCCAGTCCCGGCATTTTTGCCGCGATCATGATCGGCTTTGGCCGGGCGGTGGGGGAAACCATGATCGTGCTCATGGCCACCGGCAACACCCCCATCCTCGACTGGTCCATCTTCAACGGCATGCGGACCTTATCCGCCAACATTGCCGTGGAGATTCCGGAAGCGCCCATGGGCGGCACCCTGTACCGGGTGCTGTTCCTCTGCGCCTCCATGCTCTTTGCCCTGACCTTTCTGGTAAACACCGGGGCGGAACTGGTCCGCGAACGG
>Ga0334722_10005386_pt1 | contig 12951 bp, 13 predicted proteins | sample C3_bottom_MG_FD_207210 | JGI IMG/M metagenome (GOLD analysis project Ga0334722, IMG submission 207210) | Sediment microbial communities from Yellowstone Lake, YNP, Wyoming, USA - C3_bottom | ecosystem: Environmental > Aquatic > Freshwater > Lake > Sediment | place: USA: Wyoming | collected...
AAGAATCTCCCATACGCCTTTTAATCCGGCTATTAAGAGAAGCGAGGCTGTTATCGGGACAGGCACAAGACAGTTCAAAGCTGTTAAAGGGGCAGCACAGATAGTTATATCAATGTGCCGGGGGCTCGCGAAAGAGGACCTGGAAAAGGCAAATAGCACCATAGAAGAGTTTTCAAAGAAGGGGTACAGAACGATAGCAATTGCCCGTTCTGAAGGCGACAGCCCTGATAATCTCAGGCTTGCTGGACTCCTGTCCTTGGCTGATCCACTCCGGCCGGACGCAACAAGCATGATAGACCAGGCAAGAAACCTTGGAATAAGGCCGATAATGCTTACCGGCGACAGCTTGGCCATAGCTAAAGAGATAGCCCTTCAGGCGGGAATCGGAGGAAACATTATCCGGATAGGGGATATCGGGGGCTTAAGTGAGGATGACCAGATTAAGATTGTCGGAGAAACCGACGGATTTGCCGAGATATATCCGGAAGACAAGTATAAGATCGTGAAACTTCTGCAGTCCAGGGGTCACATGGTAGGGATGACCGGAGACGGCGTTAACGATGCTCCTGCCCTGAAACAGGCCGAGATGGGTATAGCCGTGAGCAATGCGACCGACGTAGCAAAGGCCTCGGCAAGCGTTGTCCTGACCGAACCTGGGATCAGTGTCATAATAAATGCAATAATAATAAGCCGGCAGACCTATCAACGGATGCTGACCTGGGTCATAAATAAGGTCACAAAGGTAATTGAATTCGTAGGTCTGCTGACCCTCGCCTTCTTCTGGTTTCATGACATTGTGCTCTCTCTGCTGGGGATGTCTCTTCTGGTGTTCGCGAACGATTTCGTAACAATGTCACTGGCTACCGACAATGTGGAACATACTCCCAATCCCAATAAGTGGAATGTAAAAAACATTACTCTGGCATCGCTGGTCCCCGGCCTGCTTCTGGTTGTGGAGGGCATTCTTGTAATTCTGATTGGCATGAAATATTTTCATCTTGAATGGGAAAAGCTGCGCACTCTTGTCATGCTCAATCTTATATTCAACAGCCAGTTCAGGGTATTGATTGTACGGGAAAGAAGGCACTTCTGGTCATCGATGCCAGGACGGGAATTACTTATTCTGAGCACAGCCACCATAATAGTCTTTGCACTGCTGGCCGTATACGGTATCTTTGTTCCGTCTCTAACCATGCAACAGGTCCTTAGTGTTCTGATATTTTCTGCGGTGGTTACGCTTGGCATTGATTTTCCAAAGTTCTACTTATTTAGAAGATACAAATTATAATTCAGTATGCCTGCATAGGGGGCAACCATATCTTACAACTTTGTAGGGGACAATGCGGACTATGAAGGCCTGATATTTATTGCATTAAGAAAATGCGGCAGTGAAATCAGAGGATCTCTATAATGAGCGTAAGAAGAAAGCTTCTCCTTTTTGTTTTGTTTTTCTCATCGACATTCTGGCTATTCAGAACGATCGACAAGGGAAAGATTTTGTTCGTGGGTCTCTCCGAATTGAGCGGTCTTCCCTGGCTCTACTCTTCGATAAGCCTTATTTTCAGCATCCTTGCTGCATTTACGATACAGAAGGAATGGGAGCACTGGAACGAACTGGTCGAGGCGATTAACGGCGAAGTGAATGCGCTGGAAGAATTATTGTTGAGATGCAGGCATGTGCCGGATTGTGCTGACAACATTTCTGCTCACATAGAACAATATCTTTCACATATCCTTCAATATTGGCCTACAATCAAAGAGGGAATACGGAGTGAGGAAGGGGACCGGATCGTCTCACTTCTCAGGAACGACATTATGGGGGCACCTACAGAATCAGCAAAAGTCCTGCTTCTGCCACTATTTGATGATATTGTCAGGAGTCGCAACAGGAGAATATTTCAGAGCCGAAGCCATATACCCAAGATATTGAAATATACACTTGTCTTCGCCGACGCAATCATGATTATCCTTTCTCTTTTTATTGGGGTTAGAAATCCTCTGCTCGACTACATATTTACTGTAAGCATCGGTGTGCTGGCCTATACCATTTATCTTGTTATCGATGACCTTGACAGTCCATTCAGGCCGGGGGCCTGGCATCTCTCTTCAAATGAGTATAAGATGCTCCTCGAAAGCATGAAGAAAGATAGACCAGCGCGTTGTCCTCCATAACCTGCAGCCGGCCCATGATAATTTCATTCCAAAGCACGTTGTGGGCAGACCTTACAACGCAATAGTTGAAACAGCGGGAGGCAGGGCTGTTGACTTAATTGTGATGGGAGCTTATGGCAAAACTGGATTACGGAAGATCCTTATGGGAAGTTCAACCGAGAAGGTTGTGGGGCTCGTCGGCTGCGGCGTCATGGTTGTCAGGCATGGTCGGGCTGACTGAGTGCCGGCAAAGTGATGCATTGACCTGTCGCTGTTCGTTGTATAAATGCCTGAGCATGCGGGGCTCCATACGTCATGCGAGAATAAACCCATTAACTATTACCTGTCAGGCGATAGCATTTAACTAAGACGGCATGTAGAATAACTAATATGCATATTTTTGATGAGCTTGCTGAAAAATACGATGCCTGGTACGACTCCGATGAGGGAATGATCATATATGAGAATGAGCTTTTATGTCTAACTTCGCTCATCGGAGATGTTTCCTTGCCCATGCTGGAGATCGGGGTTGGAACTGGCAGATTCGCCATGCACTTTTCCGATATTGTAGGGGTCGACCCCTCATCGAGCGCCCTTAATATCGCCAGGACCAGAGGCGTAAAGACATTACAGGCACGCGGCGAGGAGCTTCCTTTTTTCACCGGGTCTTTCAAGTATGTTTTGATCATCGTGACATTATGTTTTGTTGAAGATCCGCTATCTGTCTTAAAAGAGGCAAAGCGTGTGCTGATGCTTGACGGGAGCATTATTATAGGTATAGTACCGAGGGACTCACCATGGGGAACGTTGTATGAGGAAAAAAAGAAGGAAGGCCATCCTTTCTATAGTCATGCTAAATTCTATACAGTGCAGGAGATCGAAACCTTTCTGAAAACAATTGAGATGCAAATCACTGGGATTAGCAGTACCCTTTTACAACGTCCTGACGAGCCTCGTCGAATAGAACACCCTGCAAATAAATACGTAAAAGGCGCCGGGTTTATTTGTATCAATGCAAAAAAGGTAAGCTGATGCATTCTTTTTAAGGCGTAAAAACGCATTGACTGAGTGGTCGATATGAATCTGGAAAAATTCCGGGAAAAAGTTTGCTGGCTGTCAATCAAATACCCTGATGAAAGGCGCTAATATCACCGTCGACAAGAGAATGTTTATGCTGGGACAACGATACAGGCAAATGAGGTTTATACACATCAGACTGGTAGCGATATCATAGAGGCAGAAAGAGCGCTTTCGCAGTACAAACCGGCAGAATAGTTGAATTATATTAGAACAGATAAAAAAAGGACTTAGGAAAAGCTCCTAAGTCCTTGATTTTCATGGAGCCAGGAAAGGGAGTCGAACCCTCGACCTACTGATTACGAATCAGTTGCTCTACCAACTGAGCTATCCCGGCACGAAGATTATTTTACCAGAACGGGGGGGATTATTTCTTGATATTGAGGGGACACCTCTGCAGGCATCCCCTCATGAAAAAAAAGACTAGTAACCTGCTGCCGGCTTCTTTGCTGGTTTCGCTTCCGGCTTTGCCTCTGCCTTGCCTTTCTTGAAGGACTTAACATAGGCAACCATCTCCTTCATCTGCTCAGACTTGACGTCAATCGCCTTGCCCTTGTTCATGCCAACAATACAGACGTTGATCGCTTCTTCGAGGCTCTTCTGGGTCTTGCCGCCCAGCTTGAACTCTTTTTTGTCAGCAGCGTTCTCGAGACCCTTGCCATCCTTGTGGCAGGAACTGCAGGCCTTTGAGCCGCCCGCAAACTTTGCATCATTAAACAGGGTCTTGCCCTTATCCTCAAGCGCACCGGCGAAGGCAACGGCTGTCGCCAGACCCAGGATCAGAAGGCATATCATCATTACCTTAATCATTTTCATATCAGGAATCACCTCCTTTCATAATCATGTGTTCTGCACAGAGCCGTTCGCAAACTGCGTCCGTTATGTCAGTTCTGTCCGAATCTTTGTGGTCAACCCCGTATATACCTTAACGATGACAATCGTCATATACCCCCACAATATGCCGGTGAGAATACTGCTGGCCAGATGACCAAGAACCGGAACCTTGTTGAGAATCATATTGACGATACTGACGACGATCCCGATCCCGATAGCCGCGATAATAAAAATAACGAGATCACCGATATTTGACTTTACCAGCTCGAAACTCTTCTTCATGGCATCAACTGCGGAGATATTATCCGCAATGACAATGACAAAGGTAAACATGAACAAAATGCCAGCAATAATACCCGGGATCACCAGGAGCATCGTACCAATCGCAACCGCCAGACCCACAAGCACGGCAGCAACAACAAGCTGGGCAAGACGGCTTATTGCAATCTGAAGGCCGGCGTTCAGTGTTGAGGTCCCCGTGGCAACCGCCTCCTGTGCCATGGCAACAGCCATCCCGTGGGCGACCAGTCCCGCAATCATGCCGACGATGCCCAGGAGTGCGGCAAGTCCGAGTGCAGCGCCGACCGCTCCCATAGCCCCTGCAGGGGACCCCATACCGCCCGCCATGCCTGCCGTCGTCATGGCCCCGCCGATAAGGGCCATCGTAAGCACTGCCATAACCAGCCCGACCGCCACAGGCGGTACAAAAATAAGAGGGTTTTTCTTGGCAACCTCAATACTTTCCTTAAAAGTCACAACAATGTCCATGAAACCTCCATAAATAATATATTTAACCGCTTAGATACTTATACACTTTTTCGGCGAAACCGTCAAGACAAAAGCAGACCGGCAAAAAGGGCAGATTCGCGGATAGAACGGCGTCGACCGGGGGATGAGGATTACAGGATCTTCCAGCCTATGGCAGTGTTAATGAGGTCGCGGACTGCATCTATGGAGGCATTAACGGCGGATTCAACAGCAAGCATCCCGAGACCTTCGAGGGTCAGGAGAACAGTCATCATGGCATTCTGCTGGAGTCGGGCAAGGAAGCGGGCCTCGTCCTCAGTGATCGCCCTGTCGTCTTTCAGTTTCTCGATCTGCCGCATCTGAAGCACGAATTTCTCGAATTCATGCCCTGCATACGTCCGTGCAGCAGGCCATTTTTTCTTGAGTGCTGCGGCCGCCGCCTGCGTCATTGCCTGCATGATTACTGATGCATCTATCTTTGATGACATGACTCTCCTGCTGTTACCGGTTATTGGTCTTTTTTGCGACTTCGAGTGTCAGTATTGCCGCGTAGTGAGTCTGGAGGGCCTGCCGGACCGGTTCGATCATGGGAGGCGTCAGTCCCCTGCGGTGCTGCTCTTCAAGCGCGCCGATGCTCTTCCCGAGAAGTTGCAGCTGCTGCGTCGTCAGAACGTTCAGGGAGAGAGCCCCTGCCCTGACAACAAGGACGTTCACGTCGGCCTTGATCGTGTCATAAAAGTTGACGTGCTTTTCATAGCCGCCCTCCGGGGTCCCTGCAGTCCGTTCCATGGCATTCAGGAATACCTCAGTCTTTTTCTGAAGAGCAGTGATCTCATCATCAGTTCGCTTGTCGTATTCTGCAACGAGTCTGACTGACGTGCAGCCTGCGGATGCCAGAAGCAGAAACAGGATGACAACTGCCGGGACCATTTGGCGGAGGGATGCTCTCTTCGCAACCATTGTATTCCTCCCTCCCGGTTTTACTGCGGATTAAGTGTGAGGATGTGATACCCCGAATGACAGGCCTCAGAAATCTGCGACGATCCCAATCCCCTTCGATCCCTGCGTGCCGCGTTAATAATTCCTGAAACCTGCCATCCCAGCCCAGACCTTATCGTATCTTATTCATCCAGTATCGCCCTGATCTTCCCAAGGAGTTCCTGCGGCCGCATCGGTTTTGTTATAAAATTGTGGCCGTTTTCCATAATGATTTTATTGTCGAGTATGTCAGCGGAATACCCGCTCATAAACAGAACCTTGGCATTGCTGTTCAACTCTTTGATCTCATCATAAACCTGTCGCCCGTTTTTTCTGGGCATAATGACATCAGAGATTACAAGGTGAATACCTTTGCCGTGATTTCTATAGACATCAACGCCCGCCTGTCCATCGGAGGCCTCCATGACTGAATAGCCCGACCGTTCCAGCATCTCGCGCAGAATATTTCTGACGCCATGATCATCTTCTATAACCAGCACCGTCTCTGCAACATCATTAGGAATCTTCATAGGGCTCCTGTCCGGTTGACTCTGAAACTGCGTGCAACCTGCTGTTGACGCCGAGCTTACGCATGATATTGCCGACATGATAGTTCACCGTCCGTTCGCTGATATTTAGTATCATGGATATGTCCCATGAGGTCTTGCCACGGTTTAACCAATTCAGCACTTCCCTTTCGCGTTTCGATAGCAATGCCTTAATCAGTATTCTTCGCCGTCCTAACCTGCCGGCCCTTTTGGGACCGGCAGGTCTCCTCACCACTGCCATACGTCTGCAATACACCCTTTTCCCAGCCCTCAAGACCCTCAACAGGTTAACGCCATTCCCCTCTGCAGCAGCCCCGGCGTCCTGTCCTTTCCCCGGTCCATTCCCTCGATGTTTCAGTTTCTGACTGTTACCCTCCAAATTTGATTGACTGATATACATATAGCAAGGGGAATGCCAACGAATGAATGGCATACCTGATGATATCTATGGTCCCGTAAAAGTCCTGTCGCTCATTCCCGTATTGCCAGAATGATGGTTAACACCTTGTTTTGCAAGCATAATTATAATAGTTCAGCATGAATGTGGTTTTAATCGATCTTTTTTTTCAGGGGATTCATTGGCGGGTTCTTCTTGAAAATATAGTCCAGCTCTTTCCACGTATTCAAAGTTTGAATACCTATGTTCAATTTTTTTATTGTTTCGTTATTTCGAACTCGGCAAACTTCGGAGAGGAAAATTATCAGCGAAGCTTACTGCAGGTGAGATCTGTTCCCATCGTTACCTGTTTTTTCAGGGACTGCAATCCCGTATTCCTTAATCTTGGCCAGAAGATTGGTATAGCTCGTATCCAATAGTTCAGCTGCCTTTGTCTTATTGAATCCGGTATTTCTGAGCGCATCCGAAATAAGTCTGGACTCCACATCCCGCATCGCAGCCTTCAACGTTACGAAGGAGGAACCATAGTCCGGTCTCCTGAGGCTATCCGGAACGATCTCGATCTGCTCCTTGTTAATGACATCAGCATCGGCAAGCAGAACAGCCCTTCTGATAACATTCTTGAGTTCCCGAAGATTGCCCGGCCACGAATGCCGCATGAGGACGTCAACCGCATCGGGCGCAAGAGGTTTTACCTGCCGGTTCAAATCCGAACATGACTCACGTATAAACTTTTCCGCAAAAAAAACAATGTCATAAGCACGCTCACGCAGAGGCGGCATCGTTATAACAAATTCACCAAGACGGTAGAAAAGATCCTCCCTGAAGTGGCGTTCCGCAACGTACTTTCTTATATCAGAATTGGTCGCAGCAAGCACACGCGCGTCGATCCGGACCGGGCTCGTACTGCCAAGCCGGTAGACAACTCTTCTTTCAAGAACACTCAGCAACTTCATCTGAACGTGGGCAGACATATTTTCAAGCTCATCGAGCAGGATAGTACCGGAATCCGCCGATTCAAAATATCCCTTCCGGTCACGGTCAGCTCCGGTAAAGGCACCTTTTTTGTAACCGAAGAGTTCGCTTTCGACAAGCTGCTCCGGGATCAACCCTATATCAACGTGCACATACGGCCGATCAACCCTGGAACTCAGGCTGTGGATTACCCCTGCTGCCATGGATTTCCCGGTCCCTGTCTCCCCCTGGATAATCACCGAGATGTCGGTACGGGCCACCTGCTTGATCTGCGTGATCACTTCGCGAATGCATTCACTTCTGCCAAACCTGTCTTCAAGCGACGATTCCAGCTGTCTGTCGAGGCTTTTTACGGTCATATTCAGTTTTCTTGCCTCTACCGCTTTTTTGATCGTAATGATCAGCCGGTCAAACTCGGGAGGCTTCACCGTAAAATCATAGGCCCCGTCTTTTATCAGTCCGACGGCGGTCGGCACATCTCCAAAGGCAGTCAGAATTATCACGGGGATACTGCTGTCGATCTTTTTGAGCTGGTGCATCGTGTCAATACCGTTCATGCCCGGCATATTCAGGTCGAGAAGGACGGCGTCAGGCTTACATTCCCGGAAAATCCTGACAGCTCCTTTGCCGTCAGCAGCCTCGGCTACTGAAAAACCCTCATCCTCAAGCACATCTTTCACAATGCCACGAAGGGAGTGGTCATCGTCAACAATCAGTATCGTTTCGGTCACTGTTTCCCGTCCTGTTCTGCGTTGTCTGTCTCTTGAGGAGTCCGCTGGTACAGGGGGAACCAGACATGGAATGCCGAGCCCTTACCAGGAGCAGTGTCAAGCTCTATGACACCCCGGTGCTGTTCAATAATACCATAAATAATGGACAACCCAAGCCCGGTCCCCTTGCCTGCTTCCTTGGTTGTATAGAAGGGCTCGAATATCTTCTGCCTGATTGCCTCATCCATCCCGGCACCCGTGTCAATAACCGACATGCGCGCGTACATTCCCGGCTTCAGGGAAACCGGCTCTGTCCCGCCGGAGCTGACTGCAACCGGGACAGTGCTGATCGTCAACTGCCCCCCGTCGGGCATCGCATCCCGCGCATTATAGACAAGATTCATCACGACCTGATCAAGCTGCAGTGCATCGCCCATGACAGTCAGGGGCTCAGGATAAAGGTCTAAATGGATTCCGATACGGGGGCCCAGAATATTCCCGAGCATCGGCCGCAGTTTCACGATCAGTCCGCAGAGATCCACAGGATAAAAAACGACCTTTTTTGTCCGGCTGAAGGTCAGAAGCCCGTTGATCAGGCCCTGTGCCTTGGTCAGAGACCGCTGGATTTCGCCCGCGTAGCGCATAAGATCATTATGGTCATTGAACCTCTTTTCGATAAGATAGACCGACCCCTGGATGGTCGACAGGATATTGTTGAAATCATGAGCAACACCACGGGCCAGGGTCCCGATCGCCTCCATCGTCTGAGCCTTTCGGAGTCTGGCTTCAAGAAGTCCCTTCTCTTCGTCGCGTTTTGCCAGATTTCCGGACATCGTATTAAAGGCCTCGGCCAGCCCGCTGATTTCGTCGGTGCCTGCAGTCGGGATCGGACCAACAGCGTCTCCTGAACCAAGCCGTTTGACATGTGCAATCAATTCGCTGATTGGGTTGGTCACACGGCGGATAGCAATTAACAGAATCACCAGACCTGCAAAAAGACCGAGCAGAACAGCTATGGCTACCCTGACAACAATTTGGTTGATCTCCTTTTTCAGGCTCTCCTTACTGATACCGATCCGGATATAGCCGATCGTTGTCATTCTTGTTTGTGAGCCGGGCCTGTCGAAGTAGAGACTCGCATCCTGATAACCCGGGGATTCCATAGTCACCGGGCAGATGATATCGATGGCGTCGGGTACCTCGTTTACATGAAATGCACTGCTGCCCTCCTTCGAAAATACGACAGCAGACAGGTCAGACAAACCCGTCCCGGCATTCTGCTTCGTCTTGAAGCCCTGGTAAAGGATTGCGCTTTTTGCATTGTAGACCGTAACCGACTTTATGTCCGGGTAGGAGATGATCTCATTCAGAGAATCCTTCAGTCTTTCAGCGTTCTCCGCATATATCCAGGTCTTCGTGTTGCTGGCAAGCAGCGTTGAGATGATCTTCCCCTCCCGAACGAGGCTGGCAGTCACCTGCCGACTCTGGTAATAAACTGCAGCGGCGGTAAAAACAGGGGCAATCAGAAGAATAATACAGGCAAACACCCTGAAAAGACTGAACCCGAAACTCCTTCGGAATTTCTTACTGAACACGGTCCGTCCTCCTGAGCGCATCAGCATTAACCGCAACGCCAAGTTTTTTGATTATCCTTTCGTTCACGATCAGCAACGCACTTCTCGACTCCACCCTCAGCGGACCTCTCAAGGTGTTCTCCGTCAGAAGCCTTTTTGCGATCTCGGCCGCCTGGAATCCGATATCCGCCGGGACGATAGCCAGTCCGGCGGCAGCACCCATCTCAACGTATTTTCTGGTGAAGGTGAAAACCGGCAGATTATGCTGATACGCGGTGCCGAGAAGATACTTGAACGACTCTGCATTAACAACCGTCACGTCAGGCAGCATCCAGAAGATATCTACCCTGGGCATAAGCACGTCGATCGCAGCAGGAACATCCCTGGCACGGGCTACCTTACGCAGAACAAGTTCGAGTCCTCTTCGGCGTGCAGCCTCTCCAGCTTCTTTCACAAAGGCATCCAGATTCTTCGGGTCATAGACAATGCCGATTCGTTTCGTTTGAGGAAAAAGGTCGAGCATTGCGTTCAGATATTTTTCGGGTGTGATACGCAGGCTGACACCGGATATGTTCCGCCCCATCATGCCGGGCAGCTGAGAGTCTGGAACCATGGTATAGACAACCGGCAGGTCTGTTATATGGCCAACCACTCGCAGGGCATCAACGCCAACCGTCATGATCAGTTCCGGCTTCTGTTCACGGATCATCTGAATAAGGGGAGTATCCCCGGACTCGGCGAGCGACAGTTCAGTGGTCTTGCAGTTGCAGGCCTTCTTAAAGCCCTCGACTGCCTCGTTATAGGGGCCGATATCTGCACTTTTGACCACAACAACCTGATGGGCAGCGGCAAGGGAGTAAAGCCCCGGGATGAGCATTATGCAGATTAGCAAGATGAAAGATACTTTTTTTCCCATTAGATCCCTGGTATTTTAAGGCAGCATTCCGGATAGCAACGTCGCCCGCCCCCCCGTGCAAAATGTCTTGAGTGACAAATCAATCAAGTATAGCATCAAAAGCAATTTATATATAGTCAATGACTCAAGAAGCGTCTGTTAATCAACAGCCTGAATCATAAAAAAGGCCCGCGTCACCGCGGGCCTCTCTGCTGCTTATCCGTTAGAAATATAATCCTAGCGCCGTCTGAGTTCAGCTATCTGGGTCCTGATGACTGCGCGTTCAAGGGCAGTCTCGGCCCGGACAAAATCAATATTCTCTGCCTGCCTCATCCTCTCCTCGGCCCTCTTCATCGCTGCCTTGGCGCGCTCGACATCTATCTCCTCTGACTTTTCAGCACTGTCTGCAAGGATCATCACCTTATCATTATTCACCTCGGCGTACCCCCAGCTTACAAAGAAGATCCTGGTCTCGCTCCCGACCTTGCAGGTCAGCATCCCAATCTTCAGGGTCGTCACAAAAGGCACGTGGCCAGGAAGTATTCCAAACTCGCCCTCGGTCCCGCTTGCCGTGACCTCGTCAACCTCCTGGCTGAATATCAGCCCCTGCGGCGTCACTATCTCAAGGAGCAGTCTTCCCTCTGCCATTGTTATTTCCCCGACCAGCCGAGTTTCTTGGCGTTCTCCTCAACCTCTTCGATGCCACCGCACATATAGAAGGCCTGCTCGGGTGCCTCATCATAATCACCGTTGACGATCGCCTTGAAGCTCCGGATCGTATCCGCCACCTTGACGTATTTGCCGGGCCTGCCGGTAAAGACCTCTGCAACATGAAACGGCTGGCTCAGAAACCTCTGGATCTTCCTGGCCCGTGAAACCGTTATTTTGTCATCTTCAGAAAGCTCTTCCATGCCCAGGATCGCAATGATGTCCTGGAGTTCCTTATATCTCTGAAGAACCTTCTGGACACTCCGCGCAACAGCATAGTGCTCGTCGCCGATCACCTTCGGATCAAGGATACGAGAGGTGGAGTCGAGAGGATCCACCGCAGGATAAATCCCAAGTTCCGAGATCTGGCGTGAAAGAACAACGGTACCGTCAAGATGCGTAAAGGCCGTGGCAACCGCAGGGTCGGTCAAGTCGTCAGCAGGCACGTAAATCGCCTGCATCGAGGTGATAGCGCCCTTCTTGGTAGTCGTGATCCGCTCCTGGAGAATACCCATGTCAGTACCGAGTGTCGGCTGGTATCCAACGGCTGAGGGCATTCTGCCCAGCAGTGCAGAGAGTTCAGCTCCGGCAAGCGTATATCTGAAGATGTTATCGATAAAGATCAGAACGTCCTGACCCTCGTCCCGGAAGTATTCCGCGCAGGTAAGTGCGGTCAGCGCAACACGGGCACGCGCGCCCGGTGGCTCGTTCATCTGTCCGTAAATAAGAGAAACCTTCTCAAGAACGCCTGAGTGTTTCATTTCGCCGTAGAGGTCGTTTCCTTCTCTCGTCCTTTCGCCGACACCGGCAAAAACCGAAACGCCGCCGTGCTTCATGGCGATGTTATGGATCATCTCCATGATAACAACCGTCTTGCCGACTCCGGCACCGCCGAACATGCCCATCTTGCCGCCGCGGACAAACGGAACGAGGAGGTCAAAAACCTTAACGCCGGTCTCGAAAACCTGGGTGACCGGCTCCTGGGAGACGAAATCAGGAGCAGCCCTGTGGATCGGGAGTCTCTTTTCGGAGTTCACCGGGCCGAGGTTGTCGACCGGCTCGCCGACAACATTCAGTATCCTGCCGAGCGCTCCCTTACCAACCGGAACGGTAATCGGCAGGCCTGTATCCACGGCAATCATGCCTCTGACCATACCGTCAGTCGGCTGCATGGCGATCGTACGAACCTTGCTGTCGCCGAGGTGTGAGGCGACCTCAAGCGTGATATCGAGATCCGGTATGCCCTTTGAGGGGTCTCCCTTCTGCACGACCTTGACCGCGTTGAGGATATCCGGCATCTTGCCTTCAAACTCGAGGTCGACGACCGCGCCGATAACCTGTGAAACTTTGCCTGTAT
>Ga0334722_10005387_pt1 | contig 12950 bp, 8 predicted proteins | sample C3_bottom_MG_FD_207210 | JGI IMG/M metagenome (GOLD analysis project Ga0334722, IMG submission 207210) | Sediment microbial communities from Yellowstone Lake, YNP, Wyoming, USA - C3_bottom | ecosystem: Environmental > Aquatic > Freshwater > Lake > Sediment | place: USA: Wyoming | collected...
GACCCGTCGGCGGGAAGCGTCCATGTATACGTCCATGTGACATTGCCGCCCACTGCGGCAGACATCGTGGTCGCGGGTTTCCAGTCGGTAGAAAGCGGCGCCGTGGCCGTGCTCAGAGTGACAGCGGCCTCCACCTTCTGCACGCTCGTACCGTCTGCGCTCCCGTCTCCGGCCGTGCCGGTGAGTGTGCAGGAGACGCCCTTTATGCTCGCGCCGTCCGCCGGGTATGTGATTATTGCAGGCGGCGGTATTTTCATATGTGCGGTAAGCGGCGCGCCCGGGGTCCCCACGTTGCCCGCGTTGTCGGTAGCCCTGACCATGAGCAGCGCGTCGCCGTCCGCAGGCAGGGACCAGGCATACTGCCATGAGGCTGCGGGTGTACCAACCAGGGCAGCCGTCTTCCAGGCGTAGATATTGCCGCCGTCGGTCGATACGCCTACCTCGACCTTGTTCACGCCTGAGCCGTTGGTGTCGGCCACAGTGCCTTTCAGCAGGTACGAAACCCCGTTTATATTCGCCCCGTTTGACGGGTCTGTGATGGCGGATACGGGCGCGGCCTTGTCTACTGTAACGGCCGTACCCGTAGCAAGGGCGGTCTTGTTGCCAAACTGGTCCGTAGCCCTCGCCCTTATAGTGTAGCTCCCGTCCGACGGCAGGGGAGACCAGTTGTAGCTCCATGTGTTGGTACCGCTGACAACCCGCCAGGCCGCCTCAGACGGCGCCGTGGCGCCGGGCATCATAGAGACTTCCACCTTGACCACGCCTGAGCCTGCGCCGTCGCCCGCAGTGCCCCTGATGGTGTAACTGGCGCCCTTTATCTTCCCGCCTGCCGATGGCGCTGTTATAGTTGCGGGAGGAGGCGTCTTGTCCACGGCCACCCTTACTGCTCCGATAGTGGCGGGCATCTGGACGTTGCCCAACCTGTCCGTCCCCCTGCACCTGAGGGTGTAGTTGCCGTCCGCAGGGACCGTCCAGCTATAGCTCCACTGCGTCCCGCCCGCTGAAGGGTCAAAGCCAGTCAGCGTTGCGAGCGCCCATGTCGCGCCGTCGTCGGAAGAGAACTCCACCTTGGCTACGCCGGTACCCCCGAAGTCGTCGGCCGTACCTTTCACGGTTATCGCAGGAGTCCTGCTTGTCGCGCCTTCCACCGGGTCTGTTATCGTCGAGTCAGGGCCGGTCCTGTCCACGACCACGGCGACCCTCGCAGGCGTCGTCTGCGTGTCGTTTGTCTCAAAGCTCACCGGGTCAGGTACGGTATTGTTGTTGTATGCCGTCGACGTTATGGTGTAGTCACCGTCCGGGGCATCGTTCAGGGATGCCGGAAGTGTCCATGTGGCGCTCCAGTTGGCCGCCGCCGTACCGGTTATCGTCCGGGTGTAAACTGCATTGCCTCCCTCGTCTACTACCTGCACGTCCACCTGCTTCAGCGTGCTGCTCCCGGGGGCGGCGGTGCCATTGATTGCAAGGGTTGACGTGTTGACAAGCAGGCCGTTGACGGGCGCGGTTATGGTGGAAGAAGGGAGCTTTTTGTTGATGGTAACATACGCCGACGGGGCCATGTCCAGGCTTTCCACGTTGCCCGCCTTGTCCGTGGAGCGCACGTATATGGTGTAGTATACGTCAGTGGTTGCGGTGCTTGCGGTCAGGGTAGAGATGTTCCAGTTGTATATCCAGAAGTCCGTCCCGTTCGCGCAGTATGTGGCAGGCGCCCATGCGCCGGGTGTAATGGTCTCCACGCCGGTGGTGATATTGGTAGCCGACTTGTCTATCTTCACCTCTACCAGCTTGACCCCCGTGCCGGGAATGCCGTAGGCGTCGAGCGCGTCGTCCGCAGTGCCCAGTATGGTGTATGCGGCACCGCCCAGGCTGCAGCCGTCCGCATCGGAAGGGGACGTTATTGCAGAAGCAGGTGCGGTTGCATCATAGACCACGGACACGGCAGCTTTCGGCGTCTCCACGTTGCCCGCGCAGTCGGTAGCCCTCGACTGTATCGTTACGCGGCCTTCCACAGGCTTGGCCCAGGTGTAGCTCCAACTGGCTACCGCCCCGGCTACAGCGAACCAGGCGCCGCCGTTTATGGACAGCTCCACCTTCTTTACGCCGGATATTTTCTGCACCCCTGCTACCAGCACCCCGGTGTCGGTGGCGGAGCCGGTTATTACAAACGCCTTCGCCCCCGTCATGACCAGGCCCTGCGCAGGAGCCGTGATGGTGGTAGCGGGCGGCGACTTTTCGACAAGGATGTCCTTCCCCGCAGCCGGGGTTTCGGCCTTTCCCGCCTTGTCCGTCGCCCTGGTCTTTATCGTGTAGACCCCTGCGGCGGGTACCGGCGTGGTATAGCTCCAGGCGGACCATGAGCCGTTGCCGGAGGAGTCTATGGCACGCTTCCAGACGGGCGTCGCAGCGCCCGACACTATGGCCACGTCCACGTAATTCACGCCTGCGCCTGAATCGGACGCCGCGCCCGTGACGGTGAGGTTGGTAAGCTTGACGTCCAGTGCCCAGCCGCTGCCGATGGTCGAGGACGGCGGGTTGTTGTCCACGGCGGCGCGCACGGATGGCAACGGAGACTCCGCATTGTCACCGGTATCGGTCGCCCGCGCGTATATCGTGTATTTACCTTCGGGCTGCGGGGGTGTCGTACCCGGCCAGTGGTACGTCCAGCTGTACGCCCCGCCCTCGTCCGTAGTGCCGCCCGTGACAACATACCAGTCGGACGGTTGTGGCGAGGCGGAGCCTTTCATTACGGCTATTTCTACCTTCTTTATGCCGGACGCGGCGTCAATGGACGTGCCGGTTATATCGTACTTATCGGCTGTATCACCGGACAATATGGCGTCCTGCAGGGGCTTGGTTATGGTGGTCTGCGGCGGAATATTGGGGTCGTCGGTGAATGAGGCCGCGACCTGCCTGTCGCCGTCCATCGTGATGGTACGCGGGTTTCTCAGCTCCGGCTGTGCCCCATCTGACCACCCGTCGAAGTATCGGTCTGTGGCGGGTACTGCCGTTAACTTTACCGTGCTGCCCTTCTGGAACATGCCGTCCACGCTCGGCGGGTCGGTCTCGACCGAGCCTGAGTCAGGCGGGTCGATGGTTACGTCGAGGCGCACCAGCAAGGGGTTTGCTATCTGGAACAAGTCCGATGTATCGTTGCCGTCATCGGCGACAAGTGGCAGTTCCGAATCAAACGCGATATGCCTGCCGTCGCCGCTTATTACTGGCATAAAGGCGTCGAGCCCGCTTACGTCCTGCTCGACACCGTAGTCGGCGAGGTACGTTAGCGTGAGTGCTGAGAAGTTCACGCCGGAGACTGAATAGCTACCGTCGTCGCTCACCCAGGGCCAGGCCGGGTCGTTCAGGTACGTGTCCTCGTCGGTTATCTCGGTGGTGGTGTTGGCCACAATGTCACGCTTGTAATACTTGCTCATCTGGTTGTCGGTGTCATAGACCTCGAACACCACATAATACTCACCGACCCCGCCCCCAATGGCACCCATAGTAGACCCGTAGGTGAATTGGCTTTCGTCGGGGTCTAAGCTTACGAGCCTGACCTTGGGGCTGTCGGGCGCACCGGTCGCCTGAGTGTCGTACACGAACAGGTCCCTGACGCCGTTGTTGTCGCCCGCAACGAGGTTGGTAGCATCGGAGCTGAATAGCACGTACCTGCCGTCGGGGCTTATGCCAGAGGGATAGCTGTCCGAGTCCCCCTGGGTGACCCCGTCGGCGGCGAGGCTCAACAGCGTGGTTGTGGCATTTGTCCTGTCGCGCAGGAATGCGTCCATCTGGTTGTTGTCGTCGTTAGCTACGAGGTCGGACGCCTTGGAGGTGAACGCCACGTACCTGCCGTCGGCGCTAAGAAAGCCTCCATAGCTCGCATCGTCGCCAGCAGCGTTGCCGTCCAGGTTGACGCTTATCAGCTCGGTGGTATTATTTACGGTGTCGCGCACGAACACGTCTGACGGGTGTACCACGTCGCCATTTCCGTCCGTATAGCTGTTGTCTGCTATGCCCGTAACAAAGTTTGTAGAGTCCGAATCGAATGCTATGATGCTCCCGTCGTAGCTCATGCTGTCCACATAGCTCGCGCAGTCGCCGCCGACGCCGTCCACACCCGTCGCCCTGCTCACGCGGTTGAGGTCAGCCGGGTCGTATGGTATCGGGGGGAAGGCATAGCCGTCCCTGGCCGTCATCGCCCATGCGAAACCGGTTATCAGCAGTATGCCGATGACGATGGACGATGCACGTATACCCCACGGTTTGCCGTTCACTACGCCCCTCCAAAGTAAAAAGACCTGCTACCCGCGGCTATCAGATATTGACGCAACTGCTTAAACATTTTATATAATGCAATATCCATGCCTGAAATCCTGCCCCATAAGGCATTGAACAATATACCTTTACTATCATACCAACTCGTTATGGCTGCTGGTTTCTGCGCACTACTGAGCAGTAATACGCATATACCGCGCTAAACGCCCAGCAGCGCCTTCTTCATCACATCCGCAGGGGGCGTCCTGCCGAACCAGTATTCAAACGCAAGCACGCCCTGGTAGAGTAACATGCCGAGCCCGTTTACCGGCGTTGCACCCGCCGCCTTCGCCGCCTTCAGAGTGGCGGTCATCGGGGGGTTGTATACCGCGTCATAGACCACCTGCCCCACCCTGAACGCCCCTGCCGGGACCGGGAGCGGGTCGCCCTCGTGCATACCGAGCGGGGTCGCGTTGACGACCAAGTCAGCCGCCTTGATGAACTCCGCGTCTAATATAGACGTCCTCGCCGCCTCGCGGCCCACGGCGGAGTTAATGTCCATGACCAGCCTGCTTAGTTTAGGCCCGTCGATGTCGTATAAATATATGCGCCTTGCACCGGCAAGCGCTAGCGCAAACCCTATGCCCCTCGCCGCGCCGCCCGCCCCGCAGAGAAATACACGCCTGCCCTTCGGGTCGAAGCCCGCGTCTTCCTTGAGCGACTTGATAAACCCGCGCCCGTCGGTGTTATACCCGGTGAGGCGGCCATCCTTGTTGACCACGGTGTTTACCGCGCCCATCTTTTTTGCCTCGTCGTCCACAAAGTCCAGGAACTCCATAACGCGCTCCTTGTGCGGGACGGTGATGTTCGCGCCTGCAAAGCCCATAGCGCGGATGCCGTTCACCGCAGCGCCGAGCGCGTCCGGGCGCACGTGAAACGGCACGTACACCGCGTCTATGCCCATGTCCGCGAATGCCGCGTTGTGCATCGCAGGCGACTTCGTGTGCTCTACAGGGTCGCCGAAGATGGCTACTACTTTTGTATGGCCGGTGATGTTCATTGCTCCTCCACTCTAACTTTCATAACTCCCCCATCCCCCTCTTATCTTAAGAGGGGGACTGAGGGGGCGTTACTTATGCATAATTGCATCCACAAGCCCGCCTGCGGTCGGCGCACACATTATCACCCGCATGCCCGCCTCTCTCTCCATGTCCTCCGGCGTCATGTCGTCAAGGAATACTCCCTCGCCGTCCCGCATCGTGACGGAGGGTATGATTGCAACGTCTGCCTTCCTGCCCTTCAGCGCGTCAGCGATGTCCCTGCCGCAAAGCAGGCCGGTGACTGTCACGCTTTGTCCGAACAGCTCGTTCTTCACGGCCAGCACGCTGACGGAAGACCCCAGCAACTCGCCGACGACATCTCGCAGATAAGGCGCAAACGAGGCACCCGTGACCAGTATCACTTTCTGTTTACCCTTAGATGCGCCTTTGAGCCTTCTCTTCTCTTTGGCAAACTCGGTAAGGAAGTCACGCACAAGCCCCACCCCGTTGTCAATCTGCGGGTACCCGTCGTAGTCTCTGTCCTTTGGAAAATCGCGCCCGGCCTTGATGTAGAACTCGTCCGACGGGTAAACGAACGATACGCCCCATGCCTTCCGGTATTTCTTCTGGTATGGAAGAAGCCCGTCGAGGAGCCTTGCCGCGCCGGACTTTGTAAAGCCCTTGAGCGGGTATAGCCCTTCTCTGTGCTTCGTAAGCCCGACCGGTACAACCGCAAGCGATGAGACCATCGGGTAGAAAGAGGCCATATCTTCCACCGTCCGCAGGAGCGCGTCCCCGTCGTTCATGCCGGGGCATACTACGGCCTGCGTGTGCAGGGTGATGCCGCCTTCCGTCAGCCTCTTTATTCCGTCTAACACGGCGGGCGCCTTCTTGTTATTCAGCATGAAGCGGCGCATATCGTCGTCCGTCACATGCACCGATACGTACAGCGGCGAAAGCCTGTCCGTCAGTATCCTATCGTAGTCCTCGTCCTTGAGCGTGGTCAATGTAATGTACGTCCCGTACAGGAAGCTGTGTCGGTAGTCCTCGTCCTTCACGTACAGGCTTCGCCTCAGGCCCTTCGGCATCTGCGCCACAAAGCAGAACACGCACTTGTTGTTGCAGCAGCGCACGCGCATCGGGGTCGGGAGTATCCCTAAGTCGTCATCGAAGTCCTTCTCTATCTCTATCTCGACAAGCCCGCCCCGGCTTTTCATCACGAGCAGCGTCACGTCCTCGGAGGATATGAGGTATCTGTACGCAAGGTAGTCCATTACCTCGCGGCCATTGATGCTAAGGATGGTGTCGCCCTTCTCGATGCCTACTTCGAGGGCGATGCCGCCTTCTTCTATGCCTGTGACTTTAAGGCCGTTCAATTTTTTTAGTCTCCCCGTGGTACAGCCCGGACGCCTTGTAGTCCCTCAGGAAGCCGGAGATGAATACCTTCAGCACCGCCGCGATGGGCACGGCTAACAGTATCCCCACAAACCCTAACAGGTCGCCGAATACCATCAGCGCAAGGAATATCACTATCGGGTGCAGGCCGAGCCTCTCGCCTACGACCTTCGGCGTGACGACATACCCCTCCACCGCCTGAACAAATCCGAACACGATGAGCACATAGAGCGGGTGCCAGAGGTCATGGTACGCAAGGAGTACCAGCACGGTCGAGACCACGAAGCCTATGGTACTGCCAAGGTACGGTACTATGTTCAGTAGCCCGGAACCCATGCCGATGAGTATCGGCATCTCAACGCCCGCGATGGTCAGCCCCGCGCAGTACAAGACTCCCATTATGACGGCGACCAGGAGCTGGCCCTTTGCAAAAGCACGGAGCACGCCCTCTACCTCCCCCAGCTTCCTGACGATGTGCTCCCTGTAACCCTTGGGCAGGTGGTCGAGCGCGGAGGCCTTCATGACCTCGAAGTCATACAGGATGTAGGCCATGAACACGGGTATCAGAAACAAGTTGAAGGCGGCGAGAAACACGTTCAGTGCGCCGGTCAAGAACTTGAACGAATATTCGCCCGCAGACTGGAGGGATTCGGGGGAGAGCTGGGTAAGGTGCTCTTCCACCTTCTTGACAAGCATGCCCAGGTCGGCCTCATCGCCGAGCCCTATATACTTCGACACGTGCGGCAGGTAGTCCTTCTCGAATACGGAGAGATAGCCCGGTAGGCTGGATATGAGCGAGCGCACCTCCATCTGCACGACATATACCGACAATGCCGCCGCGCCCGTCAGTGCGATAAAGAACATGCATACGAAAAGAGCGACGGCAACCCCGCGCCCTACCCCGCGCTTTGTCATCGCGTTAACGGCAGGGTTCAGGATGTACGCGAAGAGCGTCGCCACTATAAACGGGGTGAGCACCTGCCCAAGCTCGTAGGCGAGTATGAAGAATACGGCCAGCGCCCCGAAAACATAGAGGTCTACACGCCATGCGCCAGACTTTCTGTCCATACGCCCCCCAGTAGTTTAAGAAGCCTGCCTGTGCCCCGCTATCTTGAACCCGCGCACAATGTACTGTAAACCGGATGCCACGGTGAGCGCGAGCGTCAGCCATACGAGGTACCCGGTCAGCATCAGCTCGCGGTTTAAGTAAAGCCCCACGAGCGTAACGACCAGCAGGGACAACTGCACGAACGTGGTCAGCTTGCCAAGCAGCACCGGCCTTATCTTCAGGTCGTAGCCCAGCATGTATATCACGAGGCTCCCGGATACTATTATCACGTCCCTCGATACCACCGTGAGCGTAAGCCAGAGCGGTATCCTGCCGAGTATGGTAAGCGCGACGAACGCAGCCAGCGCCAGGAGCTTGTCCGCAAGCGGGTCGAGCGTTGCGCCCAGCTCGCTCTTGGTGCCGGTGAGCCTCGCCACCGTGCCGTCAAGCGCGTCCGTAAGCCCTGCTATGACAAAAGTGATAAGCGCTAACTTCGTGTACCCGTAGACGAGGAAGTTCAAAAAAAACGGGATGAGCACCACCCGCGAGATGGTGAGTATATTTGGTATATTTATTATGTTTACTGGCATAGGCATATTAACGGCAACTGCGTATGCTTGCGTCGGGGACGCCCACCCGTGGGCAACGGTTATTCCTCGTCGAGCGCCGGGTTCCCCTTATAAAAATACCTCTCGTACATCCTGTTGAACGCGGTGAACTTGCCCTCGGTACCGTCCTTGCCGGTGAACTCCATTATCCCCTGGAGGCTCGCGTCCAGGTTGTCGGCATAGTGCAGTATGAAGGCCTCCATGCACTTGGGCCGCTTCGGGGAGCCGTACTCGTACTCCCCGTGGTGCGATATGAGCATGTGCATCAGGAGGTCCGCCGCCTCGTCCGGGAAGCCCTCTATCCTGTCCAGCCGCGCCTTTACTTCCATCAGGCCGAGCGGTATGTGACCCAGTAGCCTGCCCTTTAAGGTATAGTCGAAGCCGGGGCCGGGGGATAGCTCCTGCGCCTTGCCTATGTCGTGCAGTATAGCGCCCGCGATGAGCAGGTCGCGGCTAATCATCGCTGTTATAGCCTTGTCGTTCTCCTCGTACTCCCTGTATATCAGGTCGCAGAGCCGGGCTACCTTGAGGGTGTGCTGGAGAAGCCCGCCTGCGAACACGTGGTGCATACTCTTTGCGGCGGACGACCTGACGAACCCCAGGGTGAAGGTCTCGTCGCTCAGGAAGCCTTCCACGAGCGCCCTAATCTTCGAGTTGGCTATCGTGCCCGCTATACCCTTCAACTCGCCGAGCATGTCGTCCACGTCGCGTTCCGACGTGGCCAGGAACCTTGCGGTATATTCGGCGGTCTTCTCGACTTTTTTAAGTTGCTGCAACGTGAGCTGGGCCGAGCCCTGGTAGTTGCTCACCTCGGCCCTGATGCCTATAAAGTCGCCCTTCTCGAACTTCGCGGAAAGCGCCTCCGCGTTGTCCCATACTACCGCGTCCACGCTGCCGGTCTTGTCCGAGAGCTTCAGCGAAAGGAACTGCTTGCCCGCGCGCGTGGTGCGGAGCTGCTTTTCCGTCACGGCGAAGACCGACTCTACCCGCTCGCCTTCTTTTAGTTCGTTAATGAATTTCATGTCGATTACTTCCCCTTGAATATGTTCCGCACGCTCGCGAGCGCACCCAGGCCGTACATCGTCTTGTCTACCAGCTTTATAGCGTTGTCCAGCTTCGCCATGCGGTTGGACAGGAATTCAAGTTCCTCGGAGCCCTCGTCGTCGAACCTGTGCTCTATGTACTTTCTCTGCTTGGTTATCTCTTCTAACGCCTTGCCCATCTCGCGCTCGCGCCGCTCCCTAAGTACCGTCTGGAGTATCTGGAAGAAGTCGTCCTCCGCCTCGTAGTACTGGCAGCCGGGCCGGTCGCCTCCTACCGCCCTCACCGCGCCGAGCTTCTCGAGGAGTTTTATCTTGTTGTCGATGTCCTCATCGTCCACGCGCAGTTCTTCCGCAAGCTCGTTATGCGAGAGCGGGTGCGTGCTCAAAAAAAGCGTAGCGAACAGCCTGGTCTCGATAGGGTCCACGCCCCAGAACGATACCGATGCCGTGAGTGCCTCGATGGCCTTCCGGCGCGCCTTTCTTATCTCCTTGTCCATCGGAGGACTATACCACATATGGGGGGAAAAATAAAGGATATAGGGAGGCTGCATTTTCGGGTTCAAGAAGCTTGTCATTCTGAACGAAGTGAAGAATCTACAGTTTTCTTATTAAAGGTCAAATAAAAAGGGCCGACACATGGGTCGGCCCCTACAATTTAGATTGAGATTGCCGCGCTTCGCTCGCAATGACAAGCCGGAGTTAATACGCGTACAGCCTGCCGTACGGCCTGGAGGACTTCGGGTAGAGCTTGACGAACTTGCCCTTCATTATCTCGTCGTAGTTGTGCCCGGTATCTTCGCAGTATTCCTTCAGGTACAATTCCAGGTTCTTGTTGTCCTCTTCGTCGAGTTCGAGTATGCCGACTTCAGCCCCGCAGTTTGCAAGGTCCACCTCGCCACGGATGTACATGACTCCGCCGTGCATGCCGGTGCCAAGGTAGTCGCCCACGAGCGGCGCGTCCTTCTCGCGTCCTATGCCCAGGAGCATCAGTATGCCGCCCGCCATGTACTCGCCGAAGAAGTCGCCAGCGGTGCCGCCCGCTATGACGACCGGTATGTTCGTCTTGTAGCCCTTCATGTGTATGCCGACCCTGTAGCCCACGTCGCCCTTGACGTAGAGCTTGCCGCCGCGCATCCCGTAGCCCAGGACGTCGCCCGCGTTGCCGTTGATCACTATCTTGCCCTCGTTCATCGTGTTGGCCACGCCGTCCTGCGCGTTTGCGTTCACTATGAGAGTCGGGCCATCCATGAACGCGGCCAGGTCGTTGCCGGGCACTCCGTTGACCGTGATGGTCGCCTTGCCCCTGACGCCGTCGCCTATGTAGCGCTGGCCGTTCACGCCGTCGACGGTTATCTCCGTCTCGCCCGCCGCAACCGCTGCGCGTATCTTCTCGTTCAGCTCCCGGTAGTACATGCCTTTTGCGTTTATGGTCATCATAATTCCTCAATAATACCACTTTGTAGGGGCCGACCCAAGTGTCGGCCCTTCATGTATAAAATGCGCCCGATGAATCGGGCAACTACACTTCACCCTCCCCAAAATCCCCCTCTTTCCCCCTTTGACAAAGGGGGACGCCGGAGGCGGGGGGATTTTAACGCCCTGCCGGCTTCACGCCGAGTATGTCGAGCGTCTGCGCATCGAGGCCGACGCCACGGAGCCGCTCGCGGCTCCCGCGCAGGCTCTCGACCGAGTTCACGCCGAGCGCGCCCAGGAACTCCTTTATCTCGTGCTCCCAGCCACGGAGCAGGTTGCCGAGCCGCATCGCGCCCCATTCGGGGTCGAGCCGGCGTGTCAGCTCCGGCTTCTGGGTGCAGATGCCCCACGCGCAGTTGCCGGTGTAGCACTTCTGACAGAGAGAACATCCAAGCGCAAGCAGGGCCGCAGTACCTATCGCGCACGCGTCCGCGCCTAACGCAATCGCCTTGACAACGTCCGCGCTGGAGCGTATGCCGCCCGCCGCCACGATGGACGCCTGGTTCCTTATACCCTCCTGGCGGAGCCTGTCGTCCACCGCCGCGAGCGCAAGCTCGATGGGTATGCCGACGTGGTCTCTTATCATGGTCGGGGCCGCGCCGGTGCCGCCCTTGAAGCCGTCCAGGTATACTATGTCCGCGCCCGCGCGTACTATGCCTGATGCTATCGCGGCCACATTATGCACGCATGCTATCTTGACGGATATGGGCTTGTAGCCCGTCGCCTCCTTGAGCGCGTATATAAGCTGGCGGAGGTCTTCTATCGAGTATATGTCGTGGTGCGGGGCCGGGGACAGCGCGTCCGTGCCGATGGGTATCATCCTCGTGCGGGAGATTTCCGCGCCTATCTTCTCGCCGGGCAGGTGTCCGCCGATGCCGGGCTTCGCGCCCTGGCCTATCTTTATCTCGACCGCTACACCCGCGTTCAGGTACTCGCTGTGCACCCCGAACCTGCCGGACGCGCACTGCACTATCGTCCAGGGGCCGTACTCATACAACTCCGTGTGCAGCCCGCCCTCGCCCGTGCCGTATACCGTGCCATGCTCCTTCGCGGCCATCGCGAGCGACTTGTGCGCGTTCAGGCTGAGCGCACCGAAGGACATAGGCGCGAATATCACCGGCAGCTCTATCTGTATCTGGGGCGGGAGCTTCTCTTTTAACTTCATCTTGCCGTTCTTGTAGGTGACCTCGGCCTTGTCCGGCTTCCTGCCAAGGAAGGTGCGAAGCTCCATCGGCTCCCTCAGCGGGTCGATAGACGGGTTCGTGACCTGGCATGCGTCCACCACGAGGCTGTCGAATATGATGGGGTAGGGCAGGTTGTTGCCCATGCCGGTGAGCAGCACGCCGCCTGTCTCGGCCTGCTTCCATATGTTCTTCCTTAACTGGAGGTTCCAGTTCGGGTGGTCCTTGTACACGTTCGGGGACTCGTTTATAGTGATGGCGTCCTCCGGGCACGTCTGAACGCAGCGGTTGCACGCGACGCACTTGCTGTTGTCCGGGATAACCCTGTCCTTGAAGCTGTACACTCCAAAGCTGCAGCTCTGCAGGCAGCGCTTGCACTTCCTGCACTTTTCATGGTCAACCTTGACCCGGAACTCCGGGGTCGTAAACGTATTCAATTGAATTTCCTCCTGACTATGCGACGCCCTTGTCGAGTTCTACCACCACCGGGTGCCCGGCCCTCGGGTTCCATACCTTCTCGGGGTCGGAGCATATCTCGCGTATCGCCGACTCCTCGCTGGCCATGTATACCGTGTTCCCTTTGGTGGCGGCCACGAAGGGCCTTAACTTTATCCTGTCGTTCATGCCGATGAGGCCCTTGCTGTGGCCGAAGAGTATGGCGAACGGGCCGTTTAATAACCCGCTCCCGTATACCATCCTTAACGCCTCCTGCGCCTCACGCTCGTCCTCCGGCATCTTGTCTATATCCTTCCAGAACGGGGGCGCGAGCGCCTTGCAGGCGACCTCTACCGGCAGGCCCTGCCTCCTGACCAGCAGGTCGAAGAGGTACGTAACGACCTCCGTATCCGTGAGTAGCGCGAGCTTGTACCCGAACATCTCGAGGTACCGCTTGTTTATCCCGTAGGACGAGATCT
>Ga0334722_10005388_pt1 | contig 12949 bp, 6 predicted proteins | sample C3_bottom_MG_FD_207210 | JGI IMG/M metagenome (GOLD analysis project Ga0334722, IMG submission 207210) | Sediment microbial communities from Yellowstone Lake, YNP, Wyoming, USA - C3_bottom | ecosystem: Environmental > Aquatic > Freshwater > Lake > Sediment | place: USA: Wyoming | collected...
CGCCTTGCTGGGTGACCGATGCATGACGTCGATGCAAGGGCCGCCCTTCGGGGCTTCTGCTGTGCGTACGGGTTCGCGATCGGAATATGCTGACCTGACGGGGTGAGCGCCGACTTGCCTCTATGCGGGCGGCCTAGTACCGAAAGTCCGCGCGCTGCACACTCTCGAGACAGGATGCACCATCGTGTGCGGGACCGGACAGGCTGCTCAACCGCAATCACATCACTTGTGCGCTGCTCACCATCGGACTGCTCGTCCTGTTCCTGGCGGCCGATGTGGGCCTTGGCTACTGGGCAGTCGTTTCCGGTCAGCTTGCCGACCGTGGCGAAGGGATCCACGACACGCATCCAAGACTGGGCTGGGCTCTCAAGCCCGGAAGCACGGGGATCCACGCGAGCCCGGGAAACTTCTCGGTAACGTACAACATCGACAGCGACGGACTGCGCGTCGTGACGAATCGCGGCGAGGCGCGCACCCGGATCTGGATCTTCGGTGATTCGTTCGTCTTCGGGCACGGCGTGGCCGACGCGGACACCTTGGCGAGTCGAATGGCGCGCGACTGGCTCGCCCCCGGGATTCACGTCGTCAACGCCGGGGTTTCGGGATACGGCATCGCGCAACAGTTTCAGCGCCTGCTCGAACTCGAGGATCGCATCAAGCCCGGAGACCTCGTCCTGTTCGCACCGACATCCGACGACGTCGAGCGAACGTTCAAGTCGTTTCGCTATCCGGCCCAGTATCTGTTCCGGGAGAAGTCGCACGGGCAGATCGAGGTCTGCCCGGATCTTCAGAATGGCGCGCTGGTGACCGCGCAACTGGACACCCCGTGGAACCACATCAAGGCGCTCTTTTACCGTGCGCTCCTGACGGGCCGCGGTTTGGCCGGGCTGCACGACGTCTTCTACCCGCCGCACGCGCTCGAAGAGGCGCGGACGATGGTCGAGCTTGCCCGCGCCGCGGCCGCGAAGCGCGGGGCGCGCTTCGCGCTGGTGATCCTGCCGCGGCCCGAGGAGTGCGGCACCGACGGTTACCGGGCGGATCTCTCGGGCCTGGCGTTCCTGGACATCAAGCGCTTCTTTCCCGTCGAGCCCCGCGAGATCGCGGCGATCGGCTTCCCGACCGACCACCACTGGAATGCTCGCGGCCACGCGATCGCGGCTGAAGCCATCGTGCGGACGTTGCTGGAGCGCGGCGTTCTGAAGCCCGGGGAAGTCGTGGCGGAAGCGGCCGTGAACGGGAATCGGTGAACGGTGCGGACCGACAGCCTGGTCTTCGCAATCGCAAAAGATCCCACCCAGGTGGGGCTTCCGAGACGGGATCGCCCCTGCCGTTCAGGCATGATGCCGCCGCCAGCCGCTATCTCGCGGTGCTTTTGGATGCAGCGGTGCGCCTTGCAGCGGCCGCTCCGGATTTCGCGCAAGCACCTGGTCATGGAGACACCGCAAATTGCGATTCTCGTCCGGTCATTCACCGGCGGCGGGATGGAGCGAATGCTCGTCACACTGGCCGGAGGATTTGCGCGTCGCGGTTATCGCACTTCGTTATGGGTCGGTGTGCCGCACGGAGCTTTGCGGACCGGTGTCCCGGCCGGTGTGGAGGTCGTGCAACTGCGGCGCAGCCTTCCATTGATCGGCCGCTTGGCTGCAGCGTCAGTGCATCCGACGATGGACCGCTCGATGCTTTCGCTGTTCGGTGCCACCTCGCCGAGCATGATGTCGCGGCTGCCCGACCTCGCACGACAAATGCGCGAACGCCGACCGGACGTGCTCTTTGCCGCAGGGACACAGTCCAACGTGGCAGCGCTGTGGGCACGCAAGCTCAGCGGCGTCGATACGCGCATCGTCGTGAGCGAAAGGAACACGCTGTCGGTTGTCACGAAGGAGGGACGCGGGGGCTTTCGCCGCGCCTACCATCTCTGGGCTGGTCAGTTCTATCCCGGCGCCGACGCGATCGTCTCGGTCTCCAACGGTGTGGCGGATGATCTCTCGCGAACGACCGCGATTGCGCGCGAATGCATTACCGTGCTGCCGAATCCGGTCGTCTCGCCGCAGTTGCTGGCACACGCCAGCGAGCCGCTGCAGCATCCGTGGCTCGACGACGCAGCCGTTCCGCTTCTTCTGGCGGCGGGACGTCTTCACCGGCAAAAGGACTTTCCGACGCTGTTGCGCGCCTTCGCACGCGTGCGAGCCGAGCGTCCCGTGCGTCTGGTCATCCTGGGCGAGGGAAGCGAGCGCCGCCGCCTGGAGCGCCTCGTGCAGGAGCTGCGCATCGCGCCCGACGTCGCCCTTCCCGGTTTCTCGCATAACCCGTGGGCGTGGATGTCACGCGCCGCTCTGTTCGTGCTTTCTTCGGCCTGGGAAGGCATCGCCAACGTGCTGATCGAGGCGCTGGCGTGCGGGTGTCCGGTTGTGAGCACCGACTGTCCGGGCGGTCCGCGGGAGATTCTTTCGGGCGGCGTCGGAGAGTTGACCGCGATCGGAGACGATCGCGACCTGGCCGCGGCGATTCTTCGCTCCCTCGGGCGCACACATGATCGAGCGTGGCTGCGTTCGCAGGCGGCCGGATATTCGGTCGAACGTTCTCTCGACCGCCACCTCGAGGTGCTGCTTGCGCCGGGCCGTCGCGGCGACTCCGGACAGCGAGCGCATCATCAGCAGCAGCATCAGCATCATCAGCAGCAATAGATGCGAAACTCCTGCTTCCTCCATGCGCTGCCTGGACGTGGCGCGCCGCGGACCGGCAAAGCCTGGGTAATCCCCTGAAACACCTCGGCGCAATCATCGTGCGTCTGCTCGCGGCATCGATGCTGTTCGTGGTGCTGTTCGAGATCAGTGCGGCAGTGGTGATCCGTGTCGAGGCGTTGCCGGTGCCACTGCCCACGTACTCGATGGATCCACCGTTCTGGCGCGACATCGATCCCGATTTCGGAGCGTGGCATGTGCCGGGATCGCAGTTCCGGCACAAGACCTCCTGTTTCGACGTGACCTATCGGGCCAACTCCGTCGGGGCCCGCGATCGCGAGCGCACCGTGGAGGCGTCCGGGCCACGAGTCATCATGCTCGGGGATTCGTTCGTGGAGGGCTTCGGTTCGCAGACGCAAGCACGGCTCAGCGATCTGCTGGAGGCGCGAAGCGGCGTCGAGCATCTGAACTTTGCGGTCGCGAACAACGCAGGCACCCTGCAGTACTCGATGATCTACCGCTCGCTCGCCCGGAAATTCGCGCATACGGCGGTGGTGGTGGGAATCCTGCCGGACAACGATTTCCTCGACAACGACTACGAGTTCGGGCGTGTCGTGTACGCGAAACGCTATCGTCCGTATCTCGTCGGAGACTATCCTGACTACCAGGTCGTCCATTTCGACCCGGCCAGGTTCTATCGCGATGAAACGTCGCGCGACCGTCTCAAGATCACGCTGCGTTCGTTCTCCAACGCCTACAATCTGGTTGTCTACGTGCTCTCGCTTCGACGTTACGCCGCCAGCGCACCGGTGCGGCCGGCCTACAGCGGTTACTACGACTTCAACGAAGCCGACTGGCAGCGGATGCGTTACACGCTCGAGACGCTGGTCGCCGACGCTGCGGGGCGTCCGGTGCTGGTGTTCACGATTCCCCGGCTCGGCGACTTCGAACGTTTCGGCGCCGAGGGGGCTCCGCCACTGGTCACGCGCATGCAACGACTGGCCGCCGACGCAGGGTTCGCGTACGTGGATCTGCTTCCGGATATGTTTGCGAGTCGGCCGGATCGAGAGGCCTTCTTCCAGAGCTGCGAGGGACACTGGAGCGACGAAGGCACGCGCGCAGCGGCAAGCGTGCTGCAGGCAAGTCCGGCCTATCGTGCGATGCTCGGCGGGCAGGTTGACGATTCCGTCGCTTCGCAGCATCCCAACGCGTCGCGGTAGCCGCGAAACGGTGGCACTCCGTGACCTGGTGGAACTTGGCTGGCGTGCCTCAGCGTCGCGCCAGGTCTTCGTTCGACGAAAGCTCCGCGCTCTTCCAGCCGCCGCCGAGCGCTTTGGTGAGCTGCACGCTGGCGACCATGCGGCGCGCGAGAAGATCGGAGGCGCTGCGCTGAGTGTTCAGTGCGGCGGCCTGGACGACCACGACGTTCAGGTAACTGACGGTTCCGGCCTTGTACTGGTTCATCGTCAGCGTGACCGACTCGAGCGACGCTTTGACCGCATCCTCCATCACCCTGGCTTCGCCTTCGAGAATGCGCAGGGCGGCAAGATTGTCTTCGACTTCCTGGAACGCGGTCAGCACGCTCTGGCGATAGTCGGCCACCGCGCTGTCGTAATTGGCGCGCGCCTGTTCGGTCTGGCCTCTTCTGCGACCTCCGTCGAAGACCGTCTCGGACAACGACGGACCGACGGCCCAGAAGCGGCTCGGCCACGAAAACCAGTCCGACACGTGCGAAGCCTCCAGTCCGACAGAGGCACTCAGGCTCACGCTTGGAAAGTACGCTGCCTTGGCCACGCCGATCTCGGCGTTGGCGGCGGCGACTCGACGTTCGGCGGCAGCGACATCCGGTCGCCGCTGCAGCAGCTCGGAGGGAAGACCGGGAGGAGTGACGAGGGGAGTTGCGGCAAGCGGCACTACCGGCAACGACAAGGCCGATGGAGGTTTGCCGGTAATGATCGCGATCGCATGCTCGAACTGCGCGCGTTGGACGCCGAGATCGATCGCGCTGGCCCTGGTAGTCTCGAGCTGCGCCGTGGCCAGGACAACGTCGGAGCGTGCCGCGACGCCGGCCGCATAACGGTTCTGCGTGATCTGCAGCGATCTCGCGTCCGCGGCGACCGTCTCGTCAACCAGCTTCTTGTCGGCGTCGATCGCCCTGAGTGAGAAGTAGTCGGTGGCCAGCTCGGCGCTGAGGCTCAGCCGTGCGGCCTCCAGATCGGCGGCGCTGGCCTGCGCGCTGGCCTGACTCGACTCGACGGAGCGGCGCACGCGTCCCCACAGGTCGGGCTCCCACGAAACGTCGATCGGAAGCCGGTAATCCGAAATCTCCAGTGAAGGAGACGAAGTCGAGCTCGATGACGAAGAGCTGCCGAAGTGCGCGGAACGCCGCGTGCGAGTGGCCGACACACCGACGCTGGCGTTCGGATAGAAATCGGCCTTCGCCACCCGCACCAGTGCGCGCGCTGCCCGCATGCGTCCTTCGGCCGACGCCAGTTGCTGGTTGGAGATCATCGCCTCTTCTTCCAGTGCGTTGAGCTGAGGGTCTCCGTACACTTCCCACCACGCTCCGCGTGAGAGTGCGTCACTGGGCTGGGCCACCTTCCAGTTCGACAGCTCCTTGTACGTGTCGCTCATTTCGGCTGGCGGACGGACGTAGTCGGGGCCGACGCTGCAGCCTGCCAGCGTCGCAGCGACCGTCAGCTGCACGACGATGCGCTTCGTCCATCGCATCTGCAGCATTTGTTGCGTCGATCGCATCGGGCACAGCAATCGCATCAGTGGCATCTGTCGCAGTTCTCGCGCGCGTAGCCGCGGCAGCGAACCTTCGCGTGGGCAGGTTGGCGCCGTCACCGGAGTTTGCATGTCATCCAGCCTCCGGCATTGCGCGGCGCCTGAGCGTGTTGCGCAACCGGTTGGTGCGCAAGCGAAGGCGCTCGAGGTAGAGGTAGACCACCGGCGTGGTGTAGAGAGTCAGCGCCTGGCTGACGAGCAGGCCGCCGACGATGGCGATGCCGAGCGGACGGCGAACCTCGGCGCCAACGCCGCTGCCGACGGCCAGCGGAACGGCGCCGAGCAGCGCGGCCATCGTGGTCATCATGATCGGGCGAAAGCGCAGCAGGCACGCTTCGTAGATCGCATCCTCGGGCGTGCGTCCCTGCGTGCGCTCCGTTTCCACCGCGAAGTCGATCATCATGATGGCGTTCTTCTTGACGATTCCGATCAGCAGCAGGATGCCGACCATTGCGATCACGCTGAGGTCGGTGCTGCACAGCAGAAGCGCCAGCAGCGCACCGACGCCCGCCGAAGGCAGCGTCGAGAGAATCGTGACAGGGTGCACGTAACTTTCGTACAGCACTCCGAGCACGATGTAGACCGTCACCAGTGCTGCCAGGATCAGCACCGGCATGTTGGCGACCGAAGCCTGAAACGCCTGCGCGGTTCCCTGGAAGCTGCCGTGAATGCTGGCCGGCAGTCCGATGTCGCGCACCGCGGTTTCCACCGCTTCCACTGCCTGGCTCAGTGCCGTTCCGGGCTTCACGTTGAATGACAGCGTGACGGCAGGGAACTGGCCTTGATGGTTGACCGCCAGCGTGGTTGCCTCGGCATCGAAGCGTGTGAACGCGGCAAGCGGCACGCGCCCGCCTGACGTGGACAGGAGATAAATCTGCTGGAGCGTGGCGGGGCTCTGCCAGAAGCGTGGCTCGACCTCCATGATGACGTGGTACTGGTTCAAGGGCGTGTAGAGGATCGAGACCTGCCGCTGTCCGAACGCATCGTAAAGAGTTTCGTCCACGAGCTGCGGACTGATTCCAAGGCGCGACGCGGTCGAGCGGTCGATGGTCAGTTGCGCTTCGAGACCGGCGTTCTGCTGATCGCTGCTGACGTCGACGAGTCCATCGACGGTTTGCAGCTTCTGCACCAGACGCGGCGCCCATTCCTCCAGGTCGCCTACCGTCTCGCCCTGCAGTGTGTACTGGAACTGCGCGCTGGTGGGCCTGCCGCCGATCCTCAGGTCCTGGACCGCCTGCAGGTACGTCGGAGCGCCCGCGATCTTCGCCAGCCCCGGGCGAATTCTCCCGATGACGAGATCGGCGTTGAGCTTGCGCTCTGCCGGAGGCTTGAGCGCGACGAACATGCGCGCGTTGTTGCGTGCGGAACCGCCGCCCGTAAAGCCGATGACCTTGTCCACCGCCGGATCCTTGCGGATCACCTCGACGATGCTGGCGAGCTTGGCCTGCATCGACTGAAACGAAATGTCCTGCGCGGCCTGGACGTTCCCGCTCAGACGGCCGACGTCCTGCTGGGGGAAGAACCCCTTGGGAATGACGATGAAGAGACAGACGTTGATGACGATGGTGGCCAGCATCAGCAACAGCGTGAAAAGGCTGTGGCGCAGCGCCCAGCCGAGACTTCGCTCGTAGTGCCTGTGCAGCCAGTCGAACGCGCGTTCGCTGCTCTGGTAAAGACGCCCGTGCGAGTCCGGCAGCGTCGGCCGCAGCAGCAGTCCGCACATCATCGGCGTGGTGGTAAGCGACACGACCAGCGAGATCGCGATCGCCACCGACAGGACCACGGCGAATTCGCGGAACAGGCGGCCGAGCATGCCGCCCATGAGCAGGATCGGAAGGAACACCGCGATCAGCGAGCTGCTCATCGACAGGACGGTGAAGCCGATTTCGCGTGCGCCGCGCAATGCGGCCTGCCGCGGCGGCATGCCCTGCTCGATGTAGCGTGTGATGTTCTCCAGTACGACGATGGCGTCGTCGACCACGAACCCGGTCGAGATCGTCAGCGCCATCAGCGACAGACTGTCGAGGCTGTAACCGAACAGGTACATGACGCCGAAGGTGCCGATCAGCGACACGGGCACCGCGACACTGGGAATGATTGCGGCGCGCACGCTGCGAAGGAACGCGAAGACCACCAGGATGACGAGAATCACCGAGATCGCCAGGGTGAGCTCGGCATCGTGGAGCGAAGCGCGAATCGCTGGCGTGCGATCGAGCACGGTCTGGAAGCGGATCGCTTGCGGAACCGATGCCTGAAGCTGCGGCATCAGGGCAAGTACGCGATCGACGGTGCCGATGATGTTGGCCGCGGGCGCGCGAAAGATGATCAGGAACACCGCCGGCTCGCCGTTTACCAGTCCGGCGGTTCGCAGGTCTTCGACCGAATCCTCCACGCTGCCGACGTCGGACAGCTGCACCGGCGCATTGCCGTGCCACGCGACGATGAGCGGCCGATATTCTTCTGCACCGTGGAGCTGGTCGTTGGCCTGGATTTCCCAGGTCCGGTCTCCGGTGGTGAGCTGTCCTTTGGGGCGGCTGACGTTGGTGTGCGCCAGCATCGTGCGGACTTCTTCGAGAGTGACGCCGTACTGGCTCAGGGCCGCCGGATTGAGCTCGACGCGCACGGCAGGCAGCGAGCTTCCACCGGTGATCACCTGCCCGACGCCTTCGATCTGGGCGATCTTCTGCTGCAGCACGCTGGCAGCGACGTCGTACATCTGGCCCTTCGTCATGGTGTCGGAGGTGAGTGCGAAGATCAGGATCGGCGCGTCGGCCGGGTTCACCTTGCGATACGTCGGATTGCTGGGGAGGTTGGCCGGCAGCGTTCCGCGCGCCGCGTTGATGGCTGCCTGCACGTCGCGCGCCGCGCCGTCGATGTCGCGTGCAAGGTCGAACTGCAGGACGATCGTCGTCGATCCGAGGTAGCTCGTCGAGGTCATGTCGGTGACGCCGGCGATGCGTGCGAACTGACGCTCCAGCGGAGAGGCCACTGCCGAAGCCATGGTTTCCGGACTGGCACCGGGCAGCGAAGCCCCCACCGAGATGGTCGGGAAGTCCACCTGCGGAAGCTGCGCCACCGGCAGCAACGAAAACCCGACCATGCCGGCCAGCGCCACGCCGATCGTCAGCAGCGTGGTTGCCACCGGCCTGTTGATGAACGGAGCCGCGATGTTCACGGGGCCACCCGTCGCGGGCTTTCATCGTGCGCTGGGCGTGCACCGCTCACGCGCCGCGCCAGCGCGTCGAACGCGAGGTAGATGACCGGCGTCGTGTAGAGCGTCAGCGCCTGGCTGAAGATCAGGCCGCCGATGATCGCGATTCCGAGCGGACGGCGAAGCTCGGCACCGACGCCTCCGCTCATCGCTAGCGGCAGTGCGGCCAGCAGCGCCGCCATCGTCGTCATCATGATCGGACGGAAGCGCAGCAGGCACGCCTGCGTGATGGCCTCCTGCGGGCTCTTGCCCTGGTCGCGCTCGGCCACCAGCGCGAAGTCGATCATCATGATCGCGTTCTTCTTCACGATGCCGATCAGCAGGATGATCCCGATCAGCGCAATGACGCTGAAGTCCGTCCTGCACAGCAGCAACGCCAGCAGCGCTCCGACACCTGCCGAAGGCAGCGTCGACAGGATCGTGATCGGATGGATGTAGCTCTCGTACAGCACTCCCAGGACGATGTAGACGGTGACCAGCGCCGCAAGGATCAGCAATGGCTGGTTGCTGAGCGAAGCACGAAAGGCGCGGGCCGTTCCCTGAAACGTTCCCTGGATGCTTGCGGGCAATCCCGTGCGGTCGATGGCGGACTCCACTGCACTCACTGCCTGGCCGAGTGAAATCCCCGGCGCGACATTGAACGAGAGCGTGACGGCGGGGAACTGTCCCTGATGGCTGATCACCAGCGGCCCGGTGGTTTCGGTAAGCCGCGTCACGGTGGCAAGTGGTATCGGCTCGGTCCCTGCGCCGCCGACGTAGATGGAGCGCAACGCGTCCGGGTGCTGCTGAAAACGCGGATCGACTTCGAGGACCACGCGGTACTGGTTGAGCTGCGTGAAGATGGTGGAGACCTGACGCTGGCCGAACGCGTCGTAGAGCGTGTCGTCGATGCCTTGCGGGGTGATCCCGAGTCGCGAGGCGGTCGCGCGATCGATCGTCAGCGTCGCGCGCAGTCCGCGGTCCTGCTGGTCGCTGCTGACGTCGCGCAACGCCGGTTCGGCCTTGAGCGCTTCGACGAGCCTGGGCGCCCACGCGTTGAGCTCGGCGGGATCGGCATCCTCCAGGCTGTACTGATACTGCGTGCGGCTGACGCGGTCCTCCACCGTCAGGTCCTGCACCGGCTGCAGGAACAGCGTGATGCCTTGTACCGTTTCCAGGCTGCGCTGCAGGCGGCGGATGATGTCGCTCGCGCTCTGGCGGCGCCTGGCCAGCGGTACGAGGTTGATCTGGATCCTGCCGCTGTTGAGCGTGGTGTTGGTTCCGTCGATTCCGATGAACGAGGAAACGCCGGCCACCGCTCGGTCCTGGAGGATTCGCTTCACCAGTTCCTGTTGGCGCTGCGCCATCGCCTGGAACGAGATCGTCTGGGGAGCCTCGGAGATGCCGAGGATGACGCCGGTGTCCTGGACTGGAAAGAAGCCTTTGGGAATGACGACGTAGAGCACGACCGTGAAGATGAGGATGGCAACGGCAACCGTCAGCGTGCCGCGGCGGCGTGCCAGCACCCACTGCAGCGTCCTTCCATAGGCTGCGATGGTCTCGTCGAAGATCCGCTGCGAAGTGCGGTAGAAGCGGCCTTGCTGCTCGTCGGGGACGTGATGCAGCAGCCGCGCGCACATCATCGGCGTAAGCGTCAGCGACACCAGCGCGGAGATCAGGATCGTGATGCCGAGCGTGATCGCGAATTCGCGGAACAGCCGTCCCACAACGTCGCCCATGAACAGCAGCGGAATCAGCACCGCGATCAGCGAGATCGTCAGCGACAGAATCGTGAACCCGATCTGCCGCGAACCTTTGAGCGCGGCCTCCAGCGGAGAGTTGCCCGCTTCGACGTAGCGCGCGACGTTTTCGATCATCACGATCGCGTCGTCGACGACGAAGCCGGTCGAGATCGTCAGCGCCATCAAGGACAGGTTGTTCAAGCTGAAGCCGAGCAGGTACATGACGCCGAACGCCCCGACCAGCGAGAGCGGAACGGCCACGGCAGGAATCGCAGTCGCAGCAAGGTTGCGCAGGAAGACGAAGATCACCGCCACCACCAGCACCACCGCCAGCATCAATTCGAACTGCACGTCCTCGACCGACGCGCGGATCGTCGTGGTACGATCCGTCATCACGGTGACGCGGACGGAGGCTGGCAACGCTTTCTCGAGCTGGGGAAGCAGGCGTTGGATTCGATCGACGATCTCGATGACGTTGGCGCCGGGCTGCCTCTGGATGTTCAGGATCACCGCGGGCGTGTCGTTCATCCACGCCGCCTGCTTGACGTCTTCGGCATCATCGACGACGTCGGCGACATCGGAGAGCCGGACCGGCGAACCCTTCTGATAGGCGATGATCAGCTGCCGGTAATCGTCGCTGGTGAGCAACTGGTCGTTGGCGCCGATGACGTAGGCCTGCCGCGGCCCGTCGAATCCGCCCTTGGCCTGGTTCACGTTGGCCGCCGCGATCGCCAGCCGCAGGTTCTCGAGCGTGAGTCCGTAGGCCGCCAATGCGGTGGGATTGGCACGCACGCGTACTGCAGGCTTCTGCCCGCCGCTGATACTCACGACGCCGACGCCCGGGAGCTCGGCGATCTTCTGGACCAGCCGCGTGTAGGCGAGGTCATGGACGCGAGGCAACGAAAGAGTTTCCGACGTCAGCGCGAGCGTGAGGATCGGCGCATCGGCAGGATTGACCTTGTTGTAGATCGGCGGATTCGGAAGGTCCCGGGGCAGGTAATTGGTCGCCGCGTTGATCGCCGCCTGCACCTCCTGCTCGGCGATGTCGAGGCTCAGGTCAAGGCTGAACTGAAGCGTGAGGACCGAGCTTCCGCTCGAGCTCATCGACGTCATCTGGGTGAGGCCGGGCATCTGTCCGAGCTGACGTTCCAGTGGCGAGGTCACCGAGGAGGCCATCACCTCGGGTGCGGCTCCCGGATAAAACGTGAGGACCTGGATGGTTGGATAATCGACTTGCGGAAGAGCCGAGACCGGAAGCTGGCGATACGCGAGAATGCCCGACAGCAGCAGCGCGGCCATCAACAATGTCGTCGCGACCGGCCGCAGGATGAACAGGCGCGAGAAGTTCATGGCCCCGTCTGGGCTGACGCCTGGCCTGCGATCTGTGCTTCCACCTTGCTTCCATCGCGCAGGCCTTCTGCGCCATCGGTCACGACGGTTTCGCCCGCGGAAAGTCCGCTCTCGATCGCGGTATCCTCCTTTTCACTCGGTCCGACCGTGACTGGCCGTACTTCGACGGTCTGGTCCGCTTTCACGACACAGACGTAGGTCCCGCGCGCGCCACGCTGGACTGCCGCCGCCGGAACGACGACGCTGCCGCGCCTGACGTCCTGGAACACCCGTGCGTTGACGAACTGATTGGGAAACAGCTCTTCGTCCGTGTTGGGAAATTCGGCCTTGACGCGCACGGTGCCGGTGTTGGGATCGATCTGGTTGTCGACGGTGGTGAGAGTGCCGACGGCAAGACGCTGGCGCTGCTCGCGATCCCACGCCTCGACCTGCAGTCGTTCGCCCGCATTGAGCTTGGCCCGCAACGGCGGGAGATGGTCTTCCGCGATCGTGAAGACGACGGCGATCGGCTGCATCTGCGTGATCGTCACGATGCCGCCGGGGTCGGAGGCATGAACCATGTTGCCGGCATCGACGAGACGCAGTCCGAGACGCCCGCTGATCGGCGCGGTGATGTGGCAATACACGATCTGCAGCGACGCGTTGTCCACCTGCGCCTGGTCGAGCTGCAGCGCCGCTTCGTATTGATGAACCAGCGACTCCTGCGAATCGAGCTGCTGCTTGGCGACCGAATCCTGCTTGAAGAGCACGCGGTACCGCTCCAGATCGACTTTGGCATTGGCCAGAAGCGCCTGGTCCCTGGCCATCTGGCCTTGCGCCTGATTGCGTTGCACCTCGAAGGGCCGCGGATCGATTTCGGCGAGCGGGTCGCCGGCCTTGACCACCTGTCCCTCGCGAAACGACACTGCCATCAGTTGACCGTCGACGCGTGGTCTCACCGTCACGGTCGCAAGCGGTGTGACGGTGCCGAGTCCGTCGAGAACGACGGCGATGTCGCGCACCGTTGCCTTGACGGCAACGACCGGGACAGCGCGAGGCGCCCCGGGGGCGGCGTGCTCCGCCGAAGATGCGGTTCGTGCGTCGGGTCCTTCGTGGGTGTCCGGTGTCTTGCGCAGCAGGTAGACACCTGCGGCCACAGCGACGATCACGGCAAGAATGACGCGACGGCGTTTCTTGCGTCGAGACTCGGCGGCACT
>Ga0334722_10005389_pt1 | contig 12946 bp, 14 predicted proteins | sample C3_bottom_MG_FD_207210 | JGI IMG/M metagenome (GOLD analysis project Ga0334722, IMG submission 207210) | Sediment microbial communities from Yellowstone Lake, YNP, Wyoming, USA - C3_bottom | ecosystem: Environmental > Aquatic > Freshwater > Lake > Sediment | place: USA: Wyoming | collected...
CGCGGCCCAGATGTGGCTCGCGGACGTGAAAGCCGCCGGGGGCCTTACGGTGGGAGGGAAGAAATACCCGGTCGAGCTCATCCTCGAGGACAACGAGTCCAAGGCGGAATCCGCCGTGAAGGCCGCCACCAAGATGATCACCGAGGATGGAATCCTCGTAATGGTGGGGCCGCAGGCCTCCAAGCAGGCTGTCCCGGCGGGCGGGATCGCGAACAACTACAAGACGCCGATGATCAGCCCGTGGTCCACCAATCCAGATGCCACGAAGAACCGGCCCTACGTATTCCGCGCCTGCTTTCTCGATCCCTTCCAGGGGCCGGTGCTGGCCAATTTCATCACCACGGAGTTCAAATTCACGAAGGCCGCGGTCCTGTACGACGTGGCGAGCGATTACCCGAAAGGGCTGGCCGAATACTTCAGAAAGGCGTGGGAAGCCCGTCATGGCAAAGGATCCGTCGTGGCCTACGAAAGCTTCACCACCAAGGATACCGACTTCAGCTCCCAGCTGACGAAGATCAAGAATTCCGGCGCCCAGGTGCTTTTCACCCCCCAGTACTATAACGAGGTGGCCTTGATCGTGCAGCAGGCCCATCAGCTGGGGTGGAATAAGCCGATCGTGGGAAGCGACTCCTGGGGCTCGGCAGAGACGGTCACCCTCTGCGGCAAGGACTGCTACGGGCTCTTCTTCAGCACGCATTATGCCGCCGCCGGGGCGAAGGGAGCTACCAAGGCGTTCATCGATCGGTACAAGGCGAAATACGGCTATGTGCCGGACGACGTGGCCGCGCTCACCTGGGACGCCATGCAGCTCGTCCAGAAGGCGATTCAGGACACCGGGGGGCTCACGGGAGATCTGAAGAAGGACCGGGAAAATGTCCGCTCCGCGATGGGCCGGATCAAGAAATTCAAGGGGATCACCGGCGAGATGACCTTCGCCGGGGGAGGCGACCCGAGCAAGTGCGCGGTCATCGTCCGGATCAGCGACAAGGGCCAGTTCGAGTTCTACAAGTCCGCCTGTCCGTGAGGAGTGACGGCGCGGGCAACCGATAGATGGTTTATTTCCTCCAGAACCTGGTCAACGCACTCCAGTGGGGGAGCTTTTACGCCCTGATCGCGCTGGGGTACTCCATGGTTTACAGCATCCTCATGCTCTTCAACTTCGCGCACGGCGATATCTTCATGGTCGGTGCGTACATCGGCTTCGGGGTGTCCACGGCCCTCATCGCGCTTGCCTCAATGGGCGTCGTCGCCATGCCCAACTGGCTGATCCTGGTGATGACCATCCTCTTCTCCATGTTCCTGACTTCTTTCGTAGGCGTGATCGTGGAGCGTGTGGCGTATCGGCCCCTGCGGAACGCGCCGCGTGCGTCGGCCGCGATCACGGGGTTGATGATCGGCATCATACTGGAGACCGGAAATTTGGCTCTGATGGGAGCCAGGCGGATCAGCTTCCCGTCCCTGATCGCGACCGCCACCTATGACATCGGCGGTGTTTTCGTCACCAATAAGAAGATCATGATCGTTGTCGTGTCGCTGCTCCTTGCCCTTGCGCTGCACCAGTTCGTACGGAGAACGAAGTGGGGGATGGCCATTCGGGCGATGGCCTTCGACTCCGCCGTCGTACCCCTGATGGGGGTGCCGCTCAACCGCATGATCGCCCTCACGTTCGCGGTGGGGTCCGCGCTGGCGGCCGCCGCAGGGATACTCTTCGGCATCGCCTACCCTGTGCTGGACCCGTATATGGGGATCCTGTTCGGCTGGAAGGCGTTCGTGGCCGCCATCCTGGGGGGAAGGGGATCGGTCATGGGAGCCACGCTCGCCGGTTTCCTCCTGGGATTCACCGAAATCTTCGTGGCCATGATCTTCCCCTCGACGCTGCGCGACCTGATCGCCTATTCCATCATCCTGCTGATCCTGACGTTTCGTCCTCACGGCTTCTTCGGGGAGCCTTACAGCGCGCGGTTGAGGCTTTAGACCGTTGATTCGGAAAATCATTGCTTCGTACTCCCGGGTCCCGCTGCTTGGATGGTTATTAGGCGCCCTGGCCGCGGTTGCGCTGGAACGCCTCGCGGGAGCTCCCATCGCAAACTTCCTCGGATTGCAGAAGATCCCTGTTCTGTTCGGTCTCTCCGATATGATCAAGAGCCCCGTACGGATCCCCAACGTGATCGGCTACCTCCTGATCGTCTACGCGATTCCGGCGGCTGTCGTTCCGCGGATCTGCATCTCCCCGGCGAACGGAATCGCCGCTTTGCTTCTCCGGTATCCGATGGCAATCAGCGCGGCCGTTCACCTTGGCCTGCTGTACGCCATCCTGCATGTCTGGTCGGGGATCAGCGACTACCGCGTCCTGGTGCTTCGCCTCACCCTGATCGCCGTCATGCTCACGTTGAGCTTGAATGTGGTCAACGGATATATGGGCGAGTTCTCCTGTTCCCATCCCGGGTTCATGGCCTTGGGCGCCTACTGCGCCTCGGTGCTGACCATCGGACTGTTCGGCGATCCCGAGTTCTTCGGGGTTGCATCTCTCCCCGAGCCGCTCGGACCGTTCCTGTTTCCCGCAGTTCTGATCCTGGGCGGATTGCTCGCATCCGTCGGGGCTTTGTTCGTCGCGGTTCCCTCCTTTCGAACGAGGGGCGACTACCTGGCGATCATCTCCCTCGCGTTCCTGTTCATCGTCAAGAGCCTGATCGAGAACCTGGAGTTCGTCCACGGGTCGCGGGGCTTGAGCGATCAGCCGGATTGGGCCGGCCTGCCCACCGTCTTCATCTGGACCATTCTCTGTATATGGAGCATCAACAATTTCGTGCGCTCGACGATCGGGAAAGCGCTCAATGCGGTGAGGGACAATGAAATGGCGGCCGATGCCATGACCGTCGACACCCGAAGGACCAAGATGGCGGCGTTTCTTTTCGCGGCCTTCTGGGCAGGCATCGCGGGCGGGCTTTTCGCTCACGTGATGCGATACGTCAACCCGGGGAACTTCGGCATCCAGAATCTCGCCGAGGTATTGGCCATGGTGTACTTCGGAGGGCTGAACTCCGTGTACGGATCCATTGTCGGCGCGGTGAGCATCAGTCTTCTCGGGGAGGCCCTCCGTCCGCTGGAGATTTTCAAGTGGATCATCATCCCGCTCCTTCTCATTCTCGTGATGATTTTCCGTCCGACGGGTCTGATCGCTTTCCGGGATCTCGACGTCGCGAACCTCCTCAAGCCGAAGCGGCAGCCGGGCGGTGAGGCATGACGTCGCCGCTCCTTCAGGTCCGGAACATGTCCCACGACTTCGGAGGATTGCGCGCCGTCAGTGACTACAACCTGGAGATGGGATCCGGCCAGATTCGAGGTTTGATCGGGCCGAATGGCGCAGGGAAGACCACCGTTTTCAACCTCATCGCCGGGATGTACAAGCCGAGCGAAGGGGAGATCTTCCTGGAAGGCGTGAAAATCGACGGCCTTCCGCCGCACCTGATCGCCGCCAGGGGAGTGGGCAGGACGTTTCAGAACCTCCTGCTGTGGAGACACATGACCGTCCTCGATCACGTGAAGATGGCCCGCTACTCGAAGATCCGGTACGGTTTGTTCGGGGCCTTCTTCGGGACTCCCGGGAGGAACCGGGAAGAAGCCGAAATCGAAGAGATGGCTGTTAGCCTCCTCGAGCGGATGGGCATCCGCCACCTCGCGGACCAGGTCGTCCTCAACCTGCCGTACGGCGCCCAGAGGAGGGTGGAGATCGCCCGGGCCTTAGCGACGGAACCGCGGATCCTGCTGCTGGACGAGCCGACGGCGGGGATGAACCCGGAAGAGCTGGCGCAGATAATGGAAATCATCCGTCGGGTCCATGGCGAGTTCGGTCTGTCGATCCTCCTCATCGAGCACAGGATGAAGGTGGTCATGGAGTTGTGCACTACCATCCAGACCCTCGATTTCGGTTCGGTCATCGCGGAGGGGACGCCCGAGGAGATACAGAACAACCCCAGGGTCATCGATGCCTATTTGGGCCGGGAGGGGGCGGTCTGATGCTGTTGACGGTGGAGGACCTGCGGGTTTCCTACGACAACATCAAGGCCCTTCACGGCGTGGCTTTTCGAATCGACGAAGGTGAGATCGTGTGCATCATCGGCGCCAACGGAGCGGGGAAGAGCACCGCCTTGCGGGCGATTTCCCGTCTCGTCCCGGTCGAAGCGGGGACGAAGATGACGTTTCAGGGAAAGGATCTGCTCCGATATTCCGCCGACAAAGTCGTCAGCGAGCTCGGCATCTCCCATGTCCCCGAAGGGAGACGCCTGTTCGACAACCTGACGATCATGGAGAACCTTCGGCTCGCGACCTTTGCCAGGAAGGACGGCAAGGCGATCGGGAACGATCTGGAAAGGGTATTTTCGATCTTCCCGCGCCTTTCGGAGCGGAAGGACCAGAAGGCGGGAACGCTGAGCGGCGGCGAGCAGCAGATGCTGGCCGTCGGGCGGGCATTCATGAGCGGCAGGAAAATCATGCTCCTGGACGAACCCTCCATGGGGTTGGCTCCCTTGCTCATGAAGAGCGTGTTCGACTCGCTCAAGGAAATCAATCGGGAAGGGACCACCATCCTGGTCGTCGAGCAGAATGCCCGCATGGCGCTTCAATTCGCCGGACGAGGGTATGTGCTGGAGAACGGCAGGGTCGTGCTCGAGGGCGGCTCCGCGGAACTTCTCGCGACCCCTCTTGTCAAGAAAGCATATCTCGGCGGGTGACGGCACCGGGAAAAACGCGTCTTGCATTTCGTCAGGGGGCGGATGTGTTATTCTAATATCGTATCTTTGAAAACCGGCCCGCTATGCAGGAGGGGGATGTGTCGTATGCAAGACCTCATGCGGGTGTGCATCCTGTAACGCATCGCTGGAAAAAAATCACCGTCACGGATATTTGTTTTTCCTCACGCACCCAGCTGGAAAACGGTAAATTATCCATACATATCGATGAGTTAGCGTGCTTACTAAAAGCCGATCCCAACATAAGGGATGTAAAGTTCACGATCGCCCTTCCCGGGGAATCGGTTCGCATCATACCCGTCAAGGACGTAATCGAACCACGCTTGAGCCTGATCCCGGATTACCCGGTATTCCCAGGAGTGCTATCCGCATGGGATCCGGAAGCCGACGGGATTCTTTCCGGGGAGATCGTGTCGTTGTGCGGGATGGTCGTTACCACCGTGGGGTCGATCGTGGGCTTCCAGGAAGGATTGATCGACATGTCCGGTCCGGGCGCCCGGTGCTCGCTCTTTTCCCGGAAGCGCCACCTTGTGCTGGATGTAACCGTAAAAGAGGGAGTGGGGCGGCACGATCACGAAAAAACGGTCAGAATGGCCGGCATGAAAGCCTCCGATTACATCGCCAGATCCGTCATCAACAAGCCGTTTTCCTCCGACAGCCACGAGACATTTGCCAATCCGGATTATCAGGCCCCCCCTGCATCCCTTAGACGTGCAGGAGGTAGCGGGAAGCCTCGAATCGCCTACCTTTACATGCTCCAATCCCAGGGCCTTCTGCATGACACGTACTATGGCGGGGTGGATGTCAAAACGATGCTGCCGAGACGAATCGTGCCGACGGAAGTGCTGTTCGGCGCCATCGTTTCGGGAAATTGCGTCTCGGCGTGCGACAAGAACACGACGTATCATCACCAGAACAACCCCATCATCCTCGAGTTACTGCGGAGACACGGAACGGACTGGGATTTCGCGGGCTGCGTCATCACCAACGAAAACGTCACCCTGGGCGATAAACAGCGGTCATCCACTTTGGCGGCCGAGCTGATCGCGTCCCTTTCACCAGACGGCGTGATCATATCCAAGGAAGGGTTCGGCAATCCCGACGCCGATCTCATGATGAACTGCTCCAAGATCGAGGCGCACGGCATCAAGACGGTTCTGCTCACCGATGAATTCGCGGGACAGGCCGGCGCATCGCAATCCCTGGTCGACACCCACCCGAAAGCCGACGCCATCGTTTCCACAGGAAACGCCAACGAAGTGATCGTTCTTCCGCCGATGGAAAAGGTCATCGGAGACGACCGAGTCATCACGGAACTGGCCGGCGGCTCCAGCAAATGCCGTCTTCCGGACGGCAGCGTCGCCATCGAACTGCAGGCGCTCATCGGGTCGACCAACCAGCTGGGATTCGAAAGACTGTCATCGAGGTTCAAGTAGATGGCCGAGGTCTCCCGAAACGGGAAATACCGGATCGTCCATTACTTGAACCAGTTCTTCGGGGGCGTGGGCGGCGAAGAGAAGGCGGACTGCAAGCCGTTCGCGATCAAGGGTCCGCAGGGACCCGGACGCCTCCTGGAGAAACTGTTCCGCGAGGAGAACGTGGACGTGGAAATCGTCGCCACGATCGTCTGCGGGGACAGTTATTTCGCGGAGAACCAGGAAAGCGTCCTTCGGGAATGGATCCGCCCGATCAGGGAATACCGGCCGGACCTGGTCGTCGCCGGGCCGGCGTTCAATGCCGGACGGTACGGAATCGCGTGCGGCGCGATCTGCTCGTCCATGGAATCCCTGGGCATCCCCGCCGTCACCGGCATGTACAAAGAGAACCCGGGCGTGGACCAGTACCGAAAGACGGTGCTGATCGTCGAAACCGCCAACATCGTGTCCGGCATGGAAGATGCCGTCCGGAAAATGGTCCGGCTCGGCGTCAAACGGTTGCGCGGGGAGGAGATCGAGTTCCCCGGGGCCGAAGGGTGCTTCGAGCAGGGGATCCGGAGGAATTATCTCCACGCCGAACCTGCCTGGCGGCGTGCCATCGACATGCTGCTCCGGAAGATGGACGGGAAGCCGTTCGAAACCGAATATCCGATCCCTTTTTTCGATCGCGTCGAGCCGAGGCCGGCCCTTCGCAATCTGAAAGGGATGACCATTGCGCTGATCACCTCCGGCGGCGTCGTGCCGATCGGTAATCCGGACCATATCGAAAGCTCGAGCGCCTCCAAGTACGGGAAATATTCCCTGGAAGGGCTTGCGACGGCGGATGCCCGGACCCATCAGTCCGCACATGGCGGATATGACACCACCTATGTGAACGCGGATCCCAACCGGGTGCTTCCCATAGACGTGTTCCGGGAGCTGGAACAGGAGACAGGGTTCAAGCCGTATCCCTGGTATTACGCCACGGTGGGAAACGGGACCTCGGTGGACAACGCCCAGAAATTTGCGAAGGATATCGTGGTCGATCTGATCCGGGACGGTGTCCAGGCGGTCATCCTCACATCCACTTGAGGGACCTGCACTCGTTGCGGGGCAACGATGGCAAAAGAGATCGAACGCGCAGGAATCCCGGTGGCGCATATCTGTTCCATCATCACCATCTCCCAGACCGTGGGCGCCAACCGGATCATCCCGGCCGTCGCCATCCCGCATCCGCTGGGAAACCCGAAGCTGCCGCCCGAGGAAGAGAAGGCCTTGCGGCGGAACCTGATGAAGAAAGCGCTTACCGCGCTTCTGACGCCGATCCAGGAGCAGACCGTTTTTTCATGACACCGGCGAAAGGCGAAGGGTCATCCAGATGAGTCCGGGAGAGCATCTCGTCGAGGTCAACGAGGGGGATTTCGAGAAAGAGGTGGTGGAGTCGGAGAATCCCGTTCTCGTGGATTTTTTCACTCCTCCCTGCGCTCCCTGCAAAGCCCTCGTTCCAGTCCTGGAGCGGACAGCCGGTAAATTCCCTAACGTCAAGGTCGTCAAGGTCAACGCCTGGAACAACCAGGGGCTTTGCGCCCGGTTCAAGATCGTAGGCGTTCCGGCGCTTCTTTTTTTCAAGGGCGGTAAAAACGTTCTCCGGCTCGACGGGTTCGACGACTCGACCGAAAAACGGATCGAAGACGGCTTGAACGGCCTCCTGGAGAGCTGAAGTGAATGCAAGCCACGTCATCATCCGGAAATGTTCCAATATACTCGTCCACCTTCCAGATTTCGTCCGTCACGGCTCGAAGCCATCCAGGGAATTAAAGAAGCATCCGGACCTCGAGGGAAAGATAATAGATCGTTTGCGAACCTTCGAGGAAGCCGTGCGCTACGCTCCCAACCAGGTCTTCATAGGAAATATGGAACCGGACACCCTTCGATCGCTGGAACAGCCGTGGTTCAGGCATCTCCTTAATAGCGACGGCGCGTACGGCCGAACCGGCCCGTTCGGGGAGATCATGCCCCAGGAGGAGTTCTACGCTCTCCTGAAAGCGGCGACGGATGAATCCTCCTACGATCTTGTCTGGCTGGAAAACCGGTTCATCAATGAAATCGTTTCACCGGCGATCGCCAGGCATCCCTTGTGCCGGTCCGACGATCTGATTCAAAAGTTGCGCCGCGGGAAAAGCGCAGAGGAAATCCGGAAGAAAATCGAACAGGACCGATCGGCGCCTCTCTACCATAACAATGCCCTGATCGGCTGTTTCCAGAGACATCACGACGAGGATGAATCTCTTCAGGCCCTGGTGCTGATGGAGAATCTGATTACAAAGGCATCCGCGTTTCTGGCGCTTCGGCATCTGCTGGTCGCATCGAAATCGGACGCGTCGGAGATCGATTTCATCATCAGTTGTTCGGAGGAGGCGGCAGGCGACCGGTATCAGCGGGGCGGAGGCAACCTGGCCCGCGCCATCGGGGAAATGGCCGGGTGTCTCAACGCCATCTCATGCGACGTCAAATCCTTCTGCGTCGGCCCCCATTACGGCATTCTTCATGCGGCCGCTCTGGTCAAGGCGGGATTGTTCCGGAGGGTGGCCGTCGTTGCCGGGGGATCGCTCGCCAAGCTGGGTATGAAATTCCAGGGGCATCTCGACAAGGAGATGCCGGTTCTGGAAGACCTGATCGGAGGGGTGGCCTTCCTGGTGACCGGGGACGACGGCTTTTCGCCCGTCCTTCGGCTCGATCTATTGGGGAAATACCCGATAGGCGCGGGCGGGTCGCAGCAGCGCATCCAGGAAAGCCTGATTCTTGAGCCGCTGAAATCCAGCGGATTGAAATTGACGGACATCGACCGCTACGCCACCGAACTGCAGAATCCGGAGATCACCTTGCCGATCGGCCAGGACGATATCCCCCTGAAGAACTACCGGTTGATAGCCGCGTTGGCAGTCCGGCAGAAAGAAATCGAAAAGTCCCAGATGAACGAATTCATCGAAAAGCGCGGACTGGTCGGTTTTGCGCCGACGCAAGGGCACATCCCCGCCGGCGTCCCCTATATCGCGCACGGAATCCAGGAAATACTGGCCGGGAAGAAAAAGCGGATAATGATCGTGGCGAAGGGAAGCCCGTTTTTGACCCGGATGACGAACTTGTCGGACGGTCTGTCTTTCGTCCTGGAAAAGAATCCGAAACATGCGGAGGAAGAAAGAGATGCTTGATGGGAAAAAAGTGATCGCCTTCGGAGACGGTCAGGAGATCAAGGCCGAGTCGCTGAAAAAATGCTTAGAGGCCGCCGGAGCGCAGGTCGTGCTGGTCCGGGATGCCTGTTTCGTTTGAACGGCCGCCCTGGCGCTTGACTCGGCGAGTCAGGAGGAGATCAGAAAGGCGGCGGAAGAACACGGAACGAATGACTTGATGGTCGTATGGGGGGTCACCAACGAGCAATACCTCGAAGTCGGCTCCAGGACTGTGATGGACGGCGACCCCAGCTGGGCGGGCCCGCTTGCGGGGGTGTCATTGCACCTGAAGGTGTTCCATGTGCTGGAACCTGAAATCAGGAATCACATTCCTCCGGAGGTGTACGAGGAGGAGTTGATGCTTCTGGAACTTGCGGTCGGAGACGAAAAGATAGGGAAAACTATCGCCATGATGGAGGGGCTACGAGCTCAACCGGCAACCAGATGAAAAGGAGATGCGCAATGTATCCGAAAAGAATCATCTTCGTGTTGATCTTTCTGTTGATGTCTGCGACAGGATTCGCAGCCGACGTCGACAATGCGAAACCTGCCACGGCGGACGGGAAATCATCCCCTTCCGATGCAGCTTCGTACTACCAGGGGGTTTGGGTCGGTAAATGGCCATGGGGAGGCCAAGGCGTGGATATTACGATTACAGTTGGGAAAAAGAACAAGGATGAATTGTTCGGTACAACTTATACCTGGGGAGAAGGAAGAAACAGAACCGGGGGCACGATAGATGCCGGCTCCCTGAAAACCTGGGGGAAAGATCAAGGAGACAAGTTTCTGATCGAATGGAAAAACAAGCAGGGAGTTAAATTCAGCATCACGCTGTTTAAGAGACCGGAAGACAAGGTAAAGGCTGTATATGATACCTCGGGACCGTTCATTGGAACTGACAGGTCGTGGCTGGAAACGTATCTGACTAGAAAATAGCCCGCGTCTAGAGCAAGCTGACGGGCCCGGCGAAATCGCCTGTAACCAATTGCTGGACGAACGGATCCTCCAAGGCGAGGATCGACGCGGTCGGGCCCGCCGCGGCGATCTTCCCCGCGCGGACGACGACAAGGTTGTGGCACCAGTTGAAGATCTCCGGGATGTCGTGGCTCACCATCACCATTGTGAAGGAGAACTCCCGCCAGGTATCGCACAAGAGCTTGAGGATCGAGTTCCGGATTATCGGATCGAGGCCGGTCGTCGGCTCGTCGAAGAAGATGATCTCCGGGTCCGTGACGATCGCCCGGGCGAGTGCGATGCGCCGTACCATCCCGCCCGACAGTTCGTCCGGGTACTTTCCCCCGTTGTCCGGCAATCCCACCAGGGCGAGGACACGGTCCACCTTCTCCCGTATCTCCCCCTCTCCCATCTTCGTTTTTTCCCGAAGAGGGAATGCGACATTGTCGAACACGGTCATCGACTCGAAGAGCGCTCCCGTCTGGAACATCACTCCGAACCTGTCGCGAATGGCGTACAGGCCTTTCCTGGAAAGCAGATTGATGTCGACTCCGTCCACGAGGACCTGTCCGCGGTCCGGGCGGGTGAGCCCGATCATGTGGCGAAGTATCACGCTCTTCCCCGCCCCCGAGAGGCCGATGATGACGGTGATCTGCCGGGGCGGGATGTCAAGGTTCACCCCGTCCAGGATCTGCCGCCCGAGGAGCGCCGTCTCGACACCTACGAGACGGATGATCGGGGGAGCGTCCGGGACCGGGATGGATTGCAGGCCGATCGGGGCGCTTCCAGGAAGGATCTCGCTCATAACAGCACCGAAGTCAGGATATAGTCGCTCACCAGGACGATGACAGAGGCGGCCACGACCGCCGATGTCGTCGCGTTGCCCACGCCTTTCGCACCCCGCTGCGTGTTGTACCCTTTCCATGTGCACACCCAGCCGATCAGGATGGCGAAGGCGAATGATTTGAAGAACCCCCCTGCGATATCCGCGAATACCACGCTTTGCACCATGCGCCCGGTGTATTCCGCCGCGTTGACGCCGAGGAGTCCGACCGCGACGACCCCTCCGCCAACGATCCCCACGACGACGAAAATGGCCGTGAGCAGCGGGACCGCCACGACGGAGCCGACGAGCCGCGGGGAGACGAGGAATTTCTTGGGTTCGATCGCCATGGCGTCGAGAGCCATGATGACGCCGCTGATTCGGAGTATACCGATCTCCGCGGTCATGGCGGACCCCGCCCGGCCGATGACCATCAAGGCCGAGAGCACGGGACCGAGTTCCCGGATGAGGGAGAGGGCTACGACCGTCCCGATCAGCCCCTCGGACCCGAATTTCCGAAGAGTGTGGATCCCTTGAATCGATAGCACCATCCCCGTGAATGCCGCCGTCAGGACGATGACGAAGAGCGATTTGAAGCCGATGAAGTGGATCTGCTCCACGATCTTCCTGGGGCGGTACGGAGGCACGAAACAGTAAGCGACGGACTCGATCAGAAAGAGCCCCGTGTCCCCGAGGAGGTTGATCCCCCGCAGGGCGCCGGCTCCGACCCGCTCGAATATCCTCAACATCCTACGAATTCTATCATGGCCGTCATCGTCTGACTTGCCTCCTGTTGCTCCCAACTGTACCAAGGGAATATGGTTATAGTTTCACCCGGCATACCTGTTATCGTATTGATTAATAATAGCGGCTGTCTAAACCCATCTCGAAGGTGAATCCCTTTGTCCGCTGAAATATACAAACGGAAGCTCGCCGCCGTTCTGAGCGCCAGCGCCGAGGAGTATGGCCGCCTCATGGGGGAGGATGAGGCCGGGACTCTCCAAACCCTCAAGGGCCACCATCAGGTGATGTGCTCTCTCGTCGAAAAACACCATGGTCGCGTCGTGGATACCCGGGGGGATAACCTGCTCGCCGAGTTCGCGAGCGTGGTGGACGCCCTGGAGTGCGCGGTGGAGATCCAGAGGGAGCTGAAAAACCGGAACGAAGAGCTGCCGAAAGAGCGCAGTATGCCCTTCCGGATCGGGATCCACCTTGGAGATATCATCGAGGAAGAAGGGAAGATCTATGGCGATGGCGTCAACGTCGCCGCCCTGTTGGACAGCTTGGCGGATGGGGGAGGCATCTGCGTTTCCCGGAGCGCCCATGACCAGGTGAAGAACAAGCTGGACGTGGGGTATCAGGACCTGGGGCAGCGTGGCGTAGAAAACATCTCTGAACCCGTTCGAGTGTATCGAGTCGTGTTGGAGCCCGATCCGATGTGGAAAAGGATCGGGAAAATCTGGTCCAGGATGAAGCAGTGGCAGAAGGTGGCCTTGACGATCGGGATCGCGCTTCTGCAGGTGGTAGGTGGTCTGGTGGTAAAAAAATATTTCGACCGGCCCCCTTCGCCGCCGGTTACGGTCGGTTCCATGCAGAAAGCGGCGCTCCCGCTTCCCGACAAGCCCTCCATCGCCGTGCTTCCGTTCGAGAACATGACCGGCGACCCCAAGCAGGAGTATTTCGCGGACGGATTTACGGAACAGATCATCACTTCCCTTTCGAAAATCCCGGCGCTGTTCGTCATCTCCCGGAACTCGACGTTTTCCTACAAGGGCA
>Ga0334722_10005390_pt1 | contig 12943 bp, 14 predicted proteins | sample C3_bottom_MG_FD_207210 | JGI IMG/M metagenome (GOLD analysis project Ga0334722, IMG submission 207210) | Sediment microbial communities from Yellowstone Lake, YNP, Wyoming, USA - C3_bottom | ecosystem: Environmental > Aquatic > Freshwater > Lake > Sediment | place: USA: Wyoming | collected...
TAACTTCAGCAACACAGTCGGCTAAGTCTTTTGTTTGAACCGCGCCAGATGTTGGTTTGGTTACTTTCCCATTTTCTTCTTGTAAATGAGATAATTCCAAAAACAACTGACGGAAATAAGGCGCTCTTACCTGTCCTGCTAAAACAGCAACTTTAAATTGTGAGTAACGAATATAGTTGCTTTTATCGGTAAATGTTCTTTCAGTTATTTTTGTATGATTTATTCGCAACTCTCTTAGTTTCTTCTGAATTCTTTGAATACTGCCCACCGAGTTCCATTGGTCAAACGAAAACTCACGTATATCAAAACGCTGACATAACCATACAATATAATCCTCTACTACACTATAATCTATCACTCCACCAGGAAACTCATCTGCCCAAAATACTTTCATATGGTCAATCACAATCACATATTTTTGTATATTAGAGTCATATTCTCTATGTCCAATAGCTATCGCAAAACCTGCATTTGATTTAGCAGGGTCAGCATGTCCATGATAATAGTAGTCATCAATTCCTATATCCCGTAAGAATAAATTATTATCAAATATAGCGTCAACTTTTTCAGGAGGTAAAAATCTATTGCTAACACTACCAAACTTCGCACCAAATTCACGCCAAAAATAGTCAGGGTCTTTTTCAAGCTCATCTTTCAAATCTTCAAATAAAATATTTTCATTAATTTCCCATGTAGCAAGCTGAAAAAACAGCATCCCTCGTAAATTTTTTGTCTGAATATTTACATAAGTGTCATAAAAAATACCAGATTCTAAATAAGGAGATGAAATGCCAATAATTTTTCCATGCTCTTTAAATTGTTTTACGGAAGGAATTAATGCATCATATAATTCCTTACCAAATTTTGCACCTTTGTCAACTTCATAAAATGCCATTTCATCGAAAATAACAACTATAGCAGCATGACCCCGAATACCTGCTGATGTTGCAGGACCTGCACGAATAACAAGTGTTGGTTCAAAGCGCTTAATTTTACGATGTTTTAATTCTTCCAATACTTTTTTGTCATGTTCTGTCATTAAGTAAATTTCAGAAGACATCACTTTCTCTGGTAAAATCTTATCAGTAAAAAACGGATTTCGTAAAATCAAAGATTTAATTTTGTCAAAAAGAATTTCAACAGCCTGTTCTTCATTGTTTGCTACATTTATAATATTTATCTTTGTACCTTTCACTAATCCAAAATACTCGACAGGGTCAGGAATTAGTAATAGTTTATATGCTTCATAAACTGCAATAAGAGAAGCGAGGGTTGATTTCGACCCTCTCCGCCCAATAATTAACAATATTTCGTTAAAAACAGTACCATTCTCTCTATGCCAATAATACTTTTCCCAAAAATCTTTTGGAATTTTACCTTCATTTATCAATAAGTCAATATCCGCTTTTTCTTCTTCTGTAAAATCCTCAACATAAAATGCTTTTAAAATAAGTTTTTGGCGTTTAAAGAGTTTAATACCACAATATAATTCAGATTCAGCAAAGGTAATAATATCAACAGGTTTTTGTAACTCTGGAGAATTTTCAGTCAATGAAGATAAAGCTACATCTAACAAATCTATTTTTGGTAATTCTATTGACGGTTGTTTTGCCATAAGTACCACCACCTAACACTTTGAATAACCACATACTGAACATGTATAACAACCTAACTTTGGCATAGGATTTCCACACTCAGGACAAAACATTATATCATTATATAAATCATCAATCATAGGAATAAAAATTTTATTTTCAGGTGAAACAACATTAATAGTATTTATTTTTTCCGCTAATTCTAATAAAGCATAAGCAATAGCAGAAGGACAAGATTTACCTTTCGCTACTGCAACACCTTTACCACGGGCATATTGATAACTTGGACACGAACCAGCATCTAACAACTCGTCTATAATAACTTTCAATGGAATGCCTGCACGTAACGATTTTGAAATTAATCTTGAAGTTGCTTTTGTGAATATCTGACAACCACCCTCACTACCTTTGTCAATGAAAACTTCTTTTATAACTTTTGTTTCAGGGTGGTAGTCAACATGAATATAAAGTTTTCCGCATCCAGTCATAATACGTTTCTTTATGGACGGAAGTTCTTCAAAAGCAGCTTCTATAGCAACCTCTTTTCGGGACTTATCTTCCTTTATCTTAGATTTCGATAAAGTTTTTAATACATTATCACGGCTACCATCACGATAAACGGTAATTCCTTTAATATTTCCTAACTGATAAGCTAACATATATGCATCATAAATATCTTCTATTGAAGCATCACTAGGCATATTTATAGTTTTACTAATTGCCAAATCAACATAATTTTGAAGGGCAGACTGCATTAGTAAATGAGATTCATAGCTAATCTCATTAGCAGTCTTAAAAACCTTTTGCCATTTCTCAGGAACTTCTTGATGATTGGCTGTTCCTGTCTCAATCACTTTCTGCATCAATTCTTCTGAATAAAAACCATTTTTCATTGCACACTCTACAAATAAATCAGATACATACATTTGTTCAGTACCATCATGTAATTTTCTTTTGTAAGCAAGAGCATATAAAGGCTCACAACCGTAACCTTCTACTCCTGTAATAATTGAAGTAGTGCCTGTTGGTGCTATTACAGTAACCGTTGCATTTCTCATATTCTTTCCTTCTGCATAAGCACCTTTTTCAACTGCTAACCGTTTAGAAGCATTATGAGCGTATTTTTGAACAAGTCCCAAAAGTTCTGACGCCACTTCCCTACCTTCCCTTGAATCGTAAGCAACACCCAATTTTATTAACGTGTCAGCTAATCCTGTAATCCCTACACCAATCTTTCTGTATTTTCCATGTTCTTCTTTAATTTTTTGAATAGGATACTCATTTATATCCACTACGTTATCAAGCATACGCACTAATAAATATACAGTATCTTCTAAATCTGAAAATAAAATTTTACCATTTTCGTCGATAAAACAAGTTAAGTTTACATGTCCCAACACGCAACTTTCCCAAGCACGAGCAGGAACTTCACCGCAGGGATTAGTGGCGATAATTGGTTCATCAGGATGAGGAGAATTTATGTTAAGTCTATCTAAAAAAATTAAACCTGGTTCACCGCTTTTATGAGCATAAAACACTATCTTATCAAATAATTCCTTTGCTTTTACTGTTTTATATACTTTTATGGGATAACCTTTTTTAATCCAAGTTACTATATCACCATTCCATTCTTTATTATATATTCCTTTGTCCATCTTTTCGTAATCAGGAAAAATCAAATCCCAATCTGTATTATTTTCTACTGCTTTCATAAATTCTTCAGTAACTCCTACTGATAGATTAAATCCTGTTAATCTATTTATATCACTCTTTATTTTTATGAATTCCTCAATATCAGGGTGCCAAACACCAAGTATTCCCATCCAAGCTCCTCTACGAACACCACCTTGTGATACTGCATGACAATCCCAATGAAAACTTTCCATAAAGGGTATTACTCCAGAACTCGGTTTGCCAGTTGAAGCTACTATCGCTCCTGCCGGTCTAAGTACCGAAAAATTCATACCTGTTCCGCCACCAGTCTGATGAATAAGCATGGCAATTTTCTTTGTTTCACCAATGGAAGCTAAATCGTCACGCATTTCTACAACAAAACAAGCAGAACCTTGTTTTTTTCGACCTGCTTTACCATAATTCATTAAAATTGGAGAGTTTAAAACACATTTACGATTAATCAACACATCATAAAATTCTTTTTTATAATAATCTCGTAATATAGGTTGTTCTACAGATACTAAATCTTCAACAATACCTTGAAGCCATGTTTCAATAGTTTGTCCCTCATCAAGATAGCGTTTTTGAATAATCTGAACAGCATTTTCGGAAAACATCAAAACTACCTCCCTAACTTAATGTAAAATTAAAACATCTAAATATTTTACACCCCATTTTTTTGCGGTATAGTAATCTTTTACGTAAATATCTATCGTGGGAATACCGTTTCGTATTTTTACAGCACCGCCCCTATCTTCTACTACTGCGTAACCGTAACCAGGAATATAAACACGAGTTCTAAACGGAATTTCTTTAGGCATAGCAATATACCCAACACGAACCCTTTTACCACTTGCAGTTATTTTTCCTATGCAATATGCGGTTACTTTAGCTCTTACATAATAACCACCACGTGAGGTGCGAACATACCGAAATAATTTTAGATATTTTGGTTTATCTATAGATGTTTTTTGTTTATATTTTTTTAAAGACACCTGTTGTTTGTAAGAAATATCAACATCTTTTGCTAATGTACTATTACAGGAAAGTAAAAGTAATAATAAAACTACCGAAGTTTTTTTAACCAAAAACTTTTACACCCCTTGTGATTGAATTTACTTCATGCTCCAAAGGTCTGAATCTCCTCCGCAATTCCTCAATAGTTGATATAGGATTACCTGAACCACAAGTAAAAATGTCGACTGCCATATATCGATGTTCTGGATATGTATGAACAGCAAAATGACTCTCTGCTAAAACTGCTATAAAAGTTAAACCATGTGGGTCAAATTCATGTTTTACAGTTTCGAATACTGTCATCCCCGAATAGCGTAAAGCTTCTAAACAATCTTGAATTACTTGCTCATTATTTTCCATATCATAGTCACAAAAATAAAAATCCGCACTAACTGCTTGTCCGATTTGCACTCTATATCACCTCTATTTTTTATCTTTTTTTGATAAATCTATTTTTTGTCCGCATTTACACCATACAATACTATTCTCTATAAATTCACCCAATAATTTTGAACAACGAGGGCAATGAACTTTTATAAGAATAATTTTTTTAGTCATTCTCTCACCTCAAATCTCTGTTTTTACGTAATAATAAGCAATTAAACATTTATCACAATAACGAATAAACCGAAAACCAATATCATTCAAACCATAATCAATTATTTCTCCATTTTGATTTAAACATTTAGGACAAGCATAATTACCATTTGCTAATAAAATTCCTTGTACTTTTTTAGTAACTTTTTTCAGTTCATCACTTTTAACAGTATGCTTAAACTTTTTTCGAACACGCATCTTATGCACCTTCTCTTAAATATTTCAAATATTTAATACCTTCATAAAAATCTAAAAAGCCTTGCATTTTTTTCTGATGAGGAAATAAAATAATTATTGGTACACCAAATTCACCTTTAAAACGTCCTACTTGCTGTCCATATTCATCATAAACTTTAAATGACCCTACACGTAACCGAATAGTTCTTCGTTTCATATGATTTACTTCTTGAAAATCAGGGAAGTGTTTATGAGCAATAGCTACCACATCAGCACCACCAAAATTTTCATTGTAACGTCTTTGTGAATTTGTTGTATTCAAACCAGACTCATATAAATATTTATGTCCCAATAAAAACTCATAATAGTTATTGTTAAGGAAAATTTTAAATTCTCCTCCATGCCATAAATTAATTGAATATGTACATTCAGCTAAAGTTTCCACAAAATCTTTCCCTGCTACTTTATAATCCCAAGAATCATGACAACCTCGAACCCAGCACAAGCTCTTTTGTTGTAAATATTTTTCTGCTAAATATAATACCGCTTTATCTTGTAACTCAGGGCTAAATTGAGTGAATGTACCTGATATTTTAGAAGCTTGTATGTAATTACCTTTATAATCCCCCAAACCTATGTGGTAAACACCATCTGTGTGTGATATAATTTCTAAAACCTCTGTCAACTTTTTATAATCAACACCATACTCACCTACATGCCAATCACCGGATAATGCAATTGCAATTGGTTTATCATCTTCAATCTCAACCGTTGCTTTTGTTTGTCGAGAATGTAATTTATCATAAATATCACTCATCTTAGTCATTAAATCTAAATAGTCACTTATCGTTTCTTCAGAAACTTCTTTCTTATCGTAATATTGAATATTGCCTTTTGTTTTTCCTATTTCACGTTTTAACTTCTTTCGAACAGCATTATCCGTTACCGTAATACCATACTTTTGATTTAAATGTATTGCAATTTCATTATAAGTTTTACCAGCCAATCGTAAATTAATAGCATCTTCTAAGATAAATTTATCCCAAGGCGAACTACTTGACAAGGCTAAACCCCCTTTTTGGAAATAATAGTGCTATTTATATAGCATAAGTTCAAATAAAAATCATAATATTTTGATTTATTTAGTTTCTTTTAATTGCTGAAGTTTAATTAACAACAGTTGTTTTTGTTCAGGTGTTAAAATCTCTGATACTACACTCATTAAAGTTTCTACTTGTGTTTTAAATTCATTCACTATAATTTCGTGTTCAACTAAAATTTTATTTCCTTCTAAAATATTATGTAAAGCTTGAGCTGCCGCAATCCCATCTTTGGGAAGAACTTTATGAGGATGCTCTAGTAAATTTTTAAATGCAATTTGTTGTAAAGCGGTTAAATAATCCAAATATGAAACTGTATAATCAACAGCATCTTCTAATAATTCTTTCTTTTTTCTTTCACGTTCTAAAAATTTTAAAATTGATAATTTCTCAAAAGGAAAATGTTTTTCAACATGGCGCTCTATTTGCTTTTTAGTTATTTTTTCATTAAAAGTTTCTGCGACATAGTCAATAATTTTCTCATAAGGCATACCAATCACTATAAGTTCTTCGATTTTTACACGATTTTTACTCATACAAATAGGACATTTTTGCTCAGTTGCAGGAACAAATTCGTCTTTTTCTATGTAGTCTAAATTTTGTTTAATCTTCGAAATCAATTCCTTTTCCTTTCTTTCTTTTGAAGGCATTTAAATCACTCCCATAATAATATATCCTTGTTGAAATTTTTTCTGAAAAAGGTGTAAATATAATTCCCTTAGGAATTTCTTTAAATTGTTTTCTTTTTTCCTGTGTTTTTGATAAAATAGTATATTCATCGAAAGGTTTATATTTTTCGGAAAACAAAGGATTTAATATGTAATCAGCAAATTCTTCTAATTTTTCAGGAGTTAATTCTTCGTCAGGCATTTCTAATAATAATTGTTCTACATCAGAAATACGTTTTTGAAAATCTTCTTTATGTCTTTCTTTAAATTTCTCCCACGATAGCTTTCTTTTAGGAGGAATCATACTATCTTCCTGCCTTTATCTCTATATTCTCCTAATGAACGCATAATTTTTACTAATCCATGTTTCAAATATAAAGATACTGCTTCTTGTGTTATTCCCATTATCCGAGCAACATCTTCTTGTTTCATATCGAGTATTAAATGATAATAAATTACCTTTTTTTGTTGTTTTGACAAAAGATGTTCAAAATTTATCATAAAACTATCATCCATTACCATCAAAATGTCACAAAGTAGACACATCGCCTCATTTATACCTTTTTCAGCTAAACTATATAAGCGGAAATAATTTCGTAATAGTTTTTTTATACTTTTTATATCAGCATAAGAAGTGTTTAATAATGAAGTGTAATTGTACGTATTACGTTTACTCAAACAGATACCTCCTTATGGATAATTTTTTACGAATAATTCAATAAAATCATGCTTATCTAATACCACTAATTCTGTACCACTAATATCTAAACTTAGCATAGGTCGTTTATTTTTTAATAATGCCTCATCTTCAATCTTTTTCCATATTTGCTTTGAAAGTTTAAAAGAGTTCTTTTCAGTTACTTTACTATCCCATACAAACATCTCATTTTCACCATCGCCTTTATCAAACTCATGTCTACCGCTGTTAATTGTTTTTCTTCCATGAAACTCTTTTGCATCCTTATTTTCCTTTGAAACATAATTCTTACGCATAACCGCATCTCCTTAATCTTCATAAGCGTTTAAGATATCAATCTCTCCACTCTCTAAAGCTTCTTTAAAAATACGTTGCTGTACTTCTGGGTTAGTTTGTAAATATTCCTGTAATGACTCTCTGCCCTGAAAACTTTCACCGTAAATATCATAATAAGCACCGCGTCTTTTGATAATATTGTATTGCAACCCAATTGTCAGTATCTCGTGAACTTTATCGATATAACCATCGTAATAAAAATGTACAACTGCTTTTTTAAGTGGACGTGCTAATTTGTTTTTCTCACATTTCACATTGATTTCATGTCCAACTGGTTCTTTTAATTTATTCTCAAAAATCTTCCCTTTTGAAACTTTCAAACGCACACTTGAAAAAAATTTTAAAGCTCGTCCTCCGGGAGTAACATCTTTATTACCATACATTACACCAACATTATCACGCACTTGATTAATGAACACTACAGCCGTATTTGCTTTTGCAGTAATGGCAACCAATTTTCGCATTGCTTGATTCATTAGTTTTGCTAATCCAGTACCCATATTAGGGTCACCAAATTCTTGTTCAATTTCTTTAGTTGGAGTCAACGAAGCAACTGAGTCTACTACAATAATACCAAATTCACCACTTTCAACCATTTTGTAAAGTAACTCTAAAGCAATTTCTCCTGAAAAACTACTTGCTACAACTAAATTATCAATCTTCACACCTAACTGTTCTGCCCAACACAAATCTAATGATTCTTCTTTGTTAATAAAACCAGCTACTAAACCTTGTTTTTGAGCTTCTGCAATAGTCATTAAAGAGAGTGTAGTTTTTCCTGATGATTCAGGACCAAAAATCTCAGTAAATCTACCTCGGGGAATTCCCCCTCCTGTAATTAAATCTATTAAGTAAGAGCCTGTCGAAATCCAATCAACACTTAAATTTTCTTTATTCTCACCAGCAATAAAAACACTTTTTTCCCCATAATGTTTGTTTAATGTTTGTATTAATTTCGTAATTCTTTTTCTTTGCTCTTCTTGCATCTTTCTTCCTCCTCCTTTGCTAAATTCTCCAAATATCTTTTGTTTAATTTATCCAACCATTGGATAAATTCATCAAACACATATACAAAAATCAGAATTATAAAAATCTGCCACACAATTAATCACCACCTAACTCATCATCAGATAAAAATCTTAACTGTGCTTTTTCATGTATCTTCTTCGCTATCTCCATCCTAAATACTTCTTGGTCGCTAATACGTTTACTTAAAACCTTCCTTAAACCATGAAATATTTTGTCCGCATATTCAAGACGTGCTTTTAATTTTCTATAAGCACGTTCTTTTATTATTTCTGCATATTTTTCTGCAACAGAATGTAAACGAGCAGAACTTTCTTTTTCTGGAATAGTTCCATCAACTTTTTGAATAATTTGGTCATAAGTATACTGATAATCAGCTTTTGCAACATCAGATGCTAATGCTAAATCTTCTAATTTATCACTTGCAAAGTACATTAAAACAGGAAGTTTAATGCATTGAAGTTCTAAAATACTATCATCGTATTCAACAACATTTCCTTTTTGCATATCCTCTTTAATTTTCCTTAAATAATTGTCAACTGTTTTTACGAACTCATCTAATTCTTTAGAAACAGAAAGTACAATCTCATCTACAATTTTTTTTATCAATTGTTCTTCTTGTTCTTGTAACTTCATCTTCACTCTAATTTTTTGTTCCTCCACTTTTTTTCACCTCAATATAAAAATTTTTAAATCTTTCACTAAACACATCATTTGTTAAAAATTCAGCACCAAAATTCGCTAAAGCTATCGCATCTGCCTCATCAGAAGTTACGCAACTAATTCCCCATTTCTTGTACACTTCTAATAACATCATATCTTTTTTGATATTTCCTTTCCCTGTTGTAAATTTTTTTAAGGTTGTCGCAGGTACAGATAAAATTGGTACCAGATATTTATAACCCAATAACAAAACTATACATGTGTACAGCGAAACCAGGTCTACAATAGAAGAACTTTTTGGGCTAAAAGCAGGTAATTCTACCGCAACTAAATCTATATCATTAAATTCATTGAATAATCTTTGTAAAATTTCATCAGTACCTTCATAAATTTTTAAAATATTATCCCGAGGTAACTTAGTAAAATTTCCTTTTTTTATCAATTTAAAACCATTATCAGACTTTTCAATAAGTGCATAACCAAAACTATTAAAAGATTGGTCTATACCTAACACTTTATAATAAGTCATAAATGTCGCTCTCCTCTGTTTCTAAAGTTAATTGTTTACAAAAAGATTTATATAGACAATATTTACAACTATCAGAACTACCATCATATCGTTGTAATGTTTCATTGTTTGCAAATGCCTGTAAAATTGTTTTAATTTTTGGTTTAATCACCGTATCAGCAATTTCACAGTCATATTGTTCATAAAAGCATTTCCAGTTTTGATTGTTTTTATCCTCATACAGTAGTAAAATCCGTTCAATTCCCGTCATTAAAGCATAAGCATGAGCTTGCAAATAGTGTTCCGCTTTTACCTCAAATAATCCTTGAAATTCCTCATGATTTATAGTTTTAAACTCCACAATATAATCTTCAGTATCAATAGATATAATTGCATCAACATGACCACATATATTGTAACGTTCACTTACAAAGTATGGTTCTAAATGAATAATCTTTATCTCATCAGGAAAGAATTTTGACATTGCTAATAAATATGATTGTATTCGAATATGGGCAAATGAACCATTGTGAAATTTTCGTAACAAAGAATTTGAAGGTTTCGACTTTTTCCCTTGAAGCATAAATAAAATTGATTGAGGACAATACCCTATACTACTTGCACGAATATAATGATGAGAAGAAGTTTTTTTAAGTAAGTCCTTCTCTATATCTCGTTCCCGCTCTATTAAATCTAATACTTCTAAAAGAATATTATTTATGTCTATCGAATCAAATTTTGTTAAAGTTTTTTCTAATAGTGCTAAAAAACGCTGATTGGGAAACACTTCTTTATTTTTTTGATTAAATTCTTTCATTAAGTCATGCCAAGTAGACATTTATTTTATCCCCCTAATAATTTATCGTTCAATTTTTCGCCTGCCCAATTTTTATAAATCTCAATATCAGTTTCAAGAGGAACTCCAATTCCAACACAAGTTTTCATAATATGCGAAGCTCTCTCACAAAATGCCTTTAAATGCTCAGCTTTCACGATAAATACTAATTCGTCATGTACCTGTAAAATAGTTTTATAATTATATTGCTTTAACTCATCATCTTTTGCTAAAGCTACAATCGCAAACTTCATAATATCTGACGCGGTTCCTTGAATAGGAGCATTTTTACAAACACGTGAAGCAAAGCCATAGTGTTCAGCTTTTAATAATGGTAATATTCTTCGCTTTCTACCAAAAAATGTTTCAACATAACCCTTTTTAAAACCTTCCTCTACTACTCGGTCTAAATATCTTTTTACACCTTTATAAGTTGCAAAGTATTGTTCGATATATTTCTTTGCTTCCTCTACTGATATTCCTAATTTTTCTGCTAATCCAAATTCACTCTGCCCATAAACTAATCCAAAATTAATAGATTTTGCAATGCTTCTTAATTTGTCAGGAACTTCATCTATAGGTACTCTAAAAACTTCTGATGCAGTTCTGGTATGAATATCGTCACCTTTTTTATAAGCATCTACTAAAATAGGGTCTTTACTCATAGCAGCTAATACTCGTAATTCTATCTGTGAATAATCAATGGATACTAAATAATAACCTTCAGGTGCTTCAATTAACTGTCTGATTTTCTTACCAAAGTCATCTTTTGCAGGTAGATTCTGCATATTTGGTCGTACACCTGAAAATCTTCCTGTGTCTGTCCCGACCTGATTAAATGTTGGATATAAATATCCATTTTTATTTTGTTCTAAAAATGCTTTTGTGTATGTCGTGTAAAGCTTAGCAACTTTTCGATAATCTAATAAACCATTTAATACAGGTAAATTTTGTGCATATTTAGGAATAGAAGATTTATCAAACTTTGGTTGTCCTTTTTCTGTAAATTCTAATGGTTTCATTTTTAATTTATTAAACAAAATGTCTGCTAATTGTTTATTCGAGTTAATATTGAAATCATCAATTTCAAACCCTTTCTCTTTTAATAACCATTTAATTTCATCTTTAAACTTCTTCTCTAATTCCAATAATGTTTCTTCTAATTCTTTATGCAATTCTTGTGTTCTTGTTAAATTTATCGGGACACCGTTTCGTTCAATTTGTAAAACTATGTCCATCAAATCCATTTCTAACTGAAACAGATTCATTAACTTTGGTCTTTGTGATAAATGAAAATATTGGTATTGATATAACTGATATGTTATAACAGAGTCTTTGCAGGCATACCAAACAGCAATATCAATAGGTACAACATCAAATTTTGTATTACCAAATAGTTCAGAATAACTTTTTGAATCAATTTTTAAGTATTTTGTTGCCCACCCTTTTAATCCTAAATGAGCATCATTTTCATTTAAGACATGTCCTGCAATATAACCGTCAAAATAAATCTTTCCAACATTATATTGTGAACCTTCATTTAGTAATATATGTTTGTCATACTTGCCATTAAACGTAATAAGCTTTTTGGATTTTAATATAGGAACTAAATTATCTAATACAAACTTTGTCTCTAACTGTTGTAAATTGTTCGGTTCGTCAACTAAATACCATTCAGCACCATCATATTTTGCACTTACATCATTCCTGTGTCGAACAGGAACATAATAAGCCTTGTCAGCGTTCGGTGCATATAAGCTCAATCCAACCAAACGGTCGTTTGCCCAGTCAACATCATCAATAACTAATGTCTCTGAGTCAAAAGAGATTTCTTCTTCAGTAGCTAGCACACGCAACATCCTATTAAAATTTGTTGTATCAGTAATTAAATAATAGTTACTCGGCAATGTTTGTATAGGTTGCGCCGACATTTTTAATTTTAGTAAAAATGGCTTACTTTTTTTCTGTTTGGCGGTTTTAGGTTTTTTAGCAATTGTTTTTGTATCTAAACTTTTAATTTCTTCTAGCATCTCATCAAAAATTTTTAAGT
>Ga0334722_10005391_pt1 | contig 12941 bp, 7 predicted proteins | sample C3_bottom_MG_FD_207210 | JGI IMG/M metagenome (GOLD analysis project Ga0334722, IMG submission 207210) | Sediment microbial communities from Yellowstone Lake, YNP, Wyoming, USA - C3_bottom | ecosystem: Environmental > Aquatic > Freshwater > Lake > Sediment | place: USA: Wyoming | collected...
AGCGGCCCAGGGAATACGCGTCGTAGACGTCGTCACGATGGGGGATGTCCGCAGCGAACGGGATCACGACTACGCCGCCGACCGCGCCAGCGAAGGTGTGATCGACGGCCGCGTGTTCCGGCAGGCGACAGGTTGGTTGCGTGTATCGCTGACGGTGTACGAGGATACCGAAGTGACGCTGGCTGGCACCTTCCGGGGAACTGGCGGCGAGCCGATGGCCTTCGAACTCCTCGTCGACGGGCGTCAGATAAAGGTCCCAGCCTTCGTGTCGCCATCGACATCGCCAGCACGTGCCGAGTACCGGGTGCCGATGGAATTTACAAGAGGGAAGACGCGCATCTCCGTCACGCTTCGCGCGGTCGGCGGCCCGGCCCCCGGGCTCATCGAGCTGCGAACCGTGCAGGAGCACCTGGAGCTGGACTAAGGTAGACTCTCGGGCACAAAACCGTGCAGAAACACCGTGCGGAAGAACCCTGAGGAACGGCGCGAAAGAGTGACCGCGCGGAAAAGTGACCGGGTCACTTTTTACGGTTTTCGAAAAATGTGACCCGGTCACTTTTTGACTGCACCGATAGCGATCCGGCCACCCATCAGCGGGAGATCTGTTTCATGAGACCAGCGTTACGTCGTTCGACCCCCACCCGTCTCGTGCTCGCGGCGCTGTTGCTGTGGCAGGGCGGTATTCTTGTGTTTGCCCAAGCGCCGACGGCCCCTGTGACACGTCCGGCGGCGCAGAAGGCGTGGCCGCAGACCCGGCCAGAGGCCACCAACTTCGCCGAAACGAGCCGATACGACGATGTGACGAGCTTCATGAAGGCGATGGCGGCTGTCTCACCCCAGATTCACCTGACGACGTATGGCTATACGTTCGAGGGCCGCCCGATGCCGCTGGCCGTGATCGGCGCGCCGGGCGCGACGCCTGAACAAGTGCTGGCGACGAAGAAGATCCGGATCTATATCCAGGGCAATATCCACGCGGGAGAGGTCGAGGGCAAGGAGGCGCTGCTCTGGCTGTTGCGCTCGATTGCGAAGGGCGAGCGCGCCGAGTGGTTCAAGTCGGTGGTGCTGCTGATCAATCCGATCTACAACGCGGACGGCAACGAACGCGTCAACGTGATGAATCGCGGCAGCCAGTTCGGGCCGGTCGGCGGCATGGGTCAGCGCGAAAATGCGCAGAGCCTGGATCTGAACCGTGACTGCACGAAGCTCGAGACGGCCGAGGCTCGTTCGTTGGCCATGATGCTCAATCGGTATGATCCGCAGGTCGCGATCGACCTGCATACGACCGACGGCAGCTCCGACAGCGGCTTCTATCTGACGTATGAGACGTCGCTCAATCCCAACGACTCGAAGGCGACGGCCGGACTGCTTCGCAACGACTTGCTGCCCGCGGTGACGAAGGCTGTCAAGGCCAAGCATGGCTGGGACTATTTCTACTACGGCGGCGTGCAGCGAGGCGGCGCCGAGCGAGCGTGGGGGTCCGATGCCGAGTTGGCGAAGGCCCGCTACACCTCGACGTATTTCGGGGTGCGTAACCGGCTGGGCATCCTGGTCGAAACCTACTCGTACGCGTCGTTTGAAGATCGCATCAAGGCCAACTACTGGTTTCTCGAAGAGACGCTCGGCTACATCATCAAGAACGGCGAGGCCGTGAAGAAGGCCGTGATCACGGCCGACGCCGAGTCAATCATCGGCAAGGAACTGGCTGTGCGGCAGAAGCTGGTCAAGGCCGCTGAACCCAGAGAGATCGTCTTCGCGGCGACGGTGAGTGAGCGCAATCCGTACGTGCCGGATCGCCCGTATCGCCGCCGCGTGCCTGGAGGGGAGACGCGCGAGACGATGGCGTTCTACGGAACCACAGAAGCGACAGAGACCAGCGTGGCGCCGAGGGCGTACGTACTGCCGGCGGTGATCCCTGGGGCGCCAACCGCAGCGGCGGCTCCGCCCGCCGGTGCACCGCCAGCCGGACGAGGGGCTGCTGGTCCGCCTTCGCCTGCGGCTATGGCGGGACAACCGCCTGCTAGAGGGGGCGGCCCGCCTGCGGCCTCGGCGGGGCAGGGCGGCGGTCGCGGGGGTGGCGGCGGATTTGGCGGCGGACGCGGCGCCGGCGGTTCGCCATCGGCGCGCGTCCTCGCGAGCGTCATCGATCGGCTCGAAGCGCACGGCATCAGGTTCATCCGCACCGAGAAGGAACAGACCGTCAAGGGCGAGCGCTTCAAGATCGACACGAACGTGCTGGCCGATCGCGAATACCAAGGCACGCACAAGATGCGCACGCTGACCGGAAAATGGGAAGCGACCGAGCAGACGCTGCCGGTTGGTTCGCTCATCGTGCCGATGGATCAGCCGCTGGCGCGACTCGCGTTTCTGCTGTTCGACCCGCGATCCGACGATGGGCTGATGGCGTGGAACATCCTCGACCCAGTGCTCAACGGCGACCCCGCGCCGCAGTACTACCCTGTGCTGCGAACGATGGACGTGGTTGGGAAGTAGGCGCTAGACGGGATTCGGGAGTCGGGGTTCGGGAGTCGGTCGAGCGGGGCGGGCAGGTGACGCGGTGTTTCGCTCCGCGTCCCCGCTCACACTCGCCGGCAAAACGCGCCTATCGGGTTCTGTTGCCGAACGCGCGTGGGGGAGGCTCCGCTTCGCACTTAGTCCGCTAAGTGCGCATGGCAACGCCACGCGTGGCGTTGCCCGCGGAGAAAGCCCCACGCCTTCCGTCACGTTTTCACGATCGCCGGGTCTGAAGACCCGGCCTCCACATCTCGGCTCGGTTCGAGGGGCCGCTACAGCGAATCACCGCGTCGCCTCAGCCCGGTCGGCTGCCGCTTCGGAGACCTTGTCTCCCGCCCAAGCGGGGACGCCGTCGGAAACGGCCTCCCCGCGACTACTGCACCACGGCGGCGCGCTTGGTCGGGTTGATGACGAGGTTCTCGATAAAGAACTCCATCATCCGCTGACCGTTGACGCCCGAGTGCCCGGCGTCGGGTCCCACCTGCACCTCGAAACTCTTACTCGCGCCCTGCAGCGCCTTGATCAACTGCATGGCGTTGGTCGGGTGGACGTTGTTGTCGGCCGTGCCGTAATAGATGAGCAGCCGGCCGTCGAGCTTGTCGGCGTATTTCATGGCGCTGCCCAGTTCGTAGCCGTCCTTGTTCTCTTGCGGAATCCACATGTAGCGTTCGGTGTAGATCGTGTCGTAGTGAATCCACGCGGTCACCGCCGACGAAGCGACCGCCACCCGGAACGCTTCAGGATGCCGCAGCAGGCACATCACTGATGAGTAGCCGCCGTACGACGTGCCCGTGATGCCGACGCGATCGCGGTCGAAGTAGGGCCGGTCCCACAGCGACTTCACCCCTTCGGCCATGTCGTCCATTTCTACCTGGCCCAGCTTCAGGTAGATCGCGTCGAGCGTGCGCTTGCCCATGCCAGGTGCGGCCCGCGAATCGAGGGTGAGCATCAGGAAGCCGTATTCGGCCATCGAGTTGGCCTGGGCGAAATTCTCACTCGTCGCCGCCGACGCGGGGCCGCCATAGACGGATGCAATCGCCGGGTACTTCTTCGTCGGATCGAAGTTCGACGGAAAGCTGATGGTCCCTCGCAGCGTCGTCTTGCCGTCGGCCGCCATGTAGGTGAACATCTCCGCCTTCTTCAGGCCGAGCTTGTCGAACTTGGTGACATCGCTCTTTGCCAGTTCCGCCACCACCTTGCCGGTTGTTGCGTCGATCAGACGCGTGGCGGGAGGCGCGTCGTGCGTCTGATAGACGTCGGCGATGTACTTGTTGTCGGGCGAGACTCCGCACGTCGAAGCGGCAGCGCCAGGTCCGCCGGCGGGCGGTCCGCCCCCGCGGCCCCCCGCCATGCAGTTGCCCGTGCTGTGGTTGAATGCCGGGTCGGTCAAACGGACGTCTGTCTTGCCGTCCAGGCTCACGCGGTGCAGCTGCAACTTCAGGTGGTTGTCACCATCACGCGCCCTCAGGAAGATCACCTTCGCGTCCTCATCGATCTTGACGATGTTGGACGCCTCGAACTTGTCGTACCGCGTAATGGGATTGATGAGCATCCCAGACAGGTCGTAGAGGTAGAAGTTCTGCCAGCCGTTGCGTTCCGACGCCCAGATGAAGCGGCGGCCGTCCTTCAGGAAGATCTGCGTGGGGTTTTCCTGGATCCACCCGGTGGGCCATTCTTCGCGGAGAATCACGCGGCACGCGCCGGTTGCGGGGTTGGCGGCGACCAGTTCCAGCGTGTTTTGCCGCCGGTTCGCGCGTGAGAAGAGCAGTTCCTTGCCGTCCGGCGACCACGAAATGCGGTACACGTAGTGGCCGACAACGTCGTTGTCGAAGGGCTTGCCTCCCCGCACATCCACCTTGGTCGATGACTTGGTGGCCACGTCGTAGACGAACAGATCGACCACCGGGTTGGGCTCGCCGGATTTCGGGTACGCTTCGGTATCGACCGTCGTATAGAGCTTCAACTGCTCCATCTGCAGGAAGTAGTCTGGAACCTTCTTCTCGTCGAATCGGTAGTACGCCAGCTTCGTGCTGTCGGGCGACCACCACATGGCGGTCGTCTGGCTCAACTCCTCACCGTAGACCCAGCTGGCCGTCCCGTATTTGATTCGATCCTTCTCGCTGCCATCTGTGGTGACGGGTGTCGGGTTGGCGCCGGCAGCGTCACTGACAAAGAGGTTGCGGTCTTTGTAGAAAGCCTTCAGCTTCTGGTCGGGCGAATCCACCGAGGAGACCTGTCTTCCTCGTGCCGGCCCGGCGCCGCCTCCGCGTCCTGCGCGGCCGCCGCCTTCGGTGGCGGCTGGCACAGCGCCCACTTCGGTCGTCTGTTTCGTCGCGACATCGAATCTGAATATTTTGCTGTCCTGCGGATACTCGAACGCCTTGCCGCCATCTTTCCAGCTGACGTTGAGGGCGCCCGACTTGACCGCGCCCACCATCTCCTTACTCATCCGCTGGTACTGCTCGAACCCCGGCATCGTCTTGAGCCGGTCCTGCGCCGTCAGAACGACCGTCGCCGCGCCGACCACGGCGAGCAATCCCATGGCCGCAGCGCGAACCGCGCGCATCTGTCTCATCGTTGTCATCAGTCAGACTCCCTGTAATCGCCGACTCACGCCGCCTTGTTTGTCTCAGAACAGCATCGGGCCCAGCGTCATCACGAGGATGACGATGGTGACGAACGCCACCACGTCGAGCATGATGCCGAAGCGCATCATCTGGGTGATCGGAATATAGCCGGAACTGTACACGATGGCATTTGGCGCCGTCGAGATCGGCATCATGAATCCCATGCTCGCCCCGAGCGTGGCGCCCAGAACCGGCTCAATCGGCCGCACGCCGGCCGCCTGAGCGACGGCAATCGCGATCGGCACAATCATGTTGGCCGACGCGGTATTCGACGCGGCTTCCGACAACAGGATGGCCGATCCGGTGAACAGAATGGTGAGTGCCAGCGTCGAATGGGACGGCAGCCACGAGGTGACGGCCTGGCCCATGGCCGTCGCCAGCCCGGTGTTGAACGCCAGATCTCCGAGCGCGAGGCCGCCGCCGTAGAGCATCACGATGCCCCAGTCGATCTTGGAGGCGTCGTCCCACGTGAGCGTGAACTGTCGGGCTTTCCACGACGTTGGCAGCAGAAACAGGAGGAAGGCCCCGACCATCGCTGCCACCCCCTCCGGCATGACCGCGGCGTACGTCCTGGCCATCGACGATTGCTCGACGCCAAGAATCGCGAACAGTCCCGGCGTCACCCATAACACGACGGTGACGCCGAAGGCGATGAGGACATTGCGTTGTCCAACGGTCGTCGGTCCGAGTCGTCGCAGTTCGTGATGCACCAGTTCCGTGCTGCCTTCGGCCACGGGCAGGCCGCGGACCGACGTCCAATAGAACTGAAAGAGCATGTAGGCGAAGAGGACCAGCACGAGCGGCACGCCAATCGACATCCACTGGAAGAAGGAGATCTTGATGCCGACGTACTTCTCGAGCATGCCGATCCCGATGAGATTGGGCGGCGTGCCTACCGGCGTTCCCATCCCGCCTACCGATGCGCCGAACGATGTCAACAGCATCATCGCCAGCGCGAACTTCCGCACTTGTGCCTGGTGATGCACCGCCGTCCGTTTCAGGTGGGCGATGATCGACAATCCGATCGGGAACATCATGGCCGTCGTCGCGGTGTTACTGATCCACATCGAGATCGCCGTGCAGACGCCGGCATAGACCAGCAGGATTCTGAATGCGCTCGTGCCGACCATGCGCATCGAGAGTGCCGTGTAGGCGATGCGCCGATCGACGCCGTGCACGAACATCGCCTGCGCCAGCATGAAGCTGCCGATGAACAGGAAGATGATCGGATCGGCGAAGGGCGACAGCGCCTGGCGAGCGGGGGCCACGCCGATGACGACGGCGAGCACCGGTCCGAGCATCGCCGTCACCGAGATGGGCAACGCTTCGGTGACCCAGAAGATGACCACCAGCGCCAGCACCGCGGCCATCCGATGGGCCTGTGGCGCGAGCCCGGTCATGGGCATCCACAACAGCAGGGCGAACGCCAGGGGGCCGACGACCAGCCCGGCAGTCGCACGCACGCGATTGAAACGCTCTTCTTCTGGTGACTGCGCGTCAGCGGCCGCCATGGCTTCGCTCGCGGTCTGCAGATGGTCTTCCACCGAGCCCCTCCGAGATGCTGTCTCTTGGGGGCAGAGTCTATATCAATTGGGAGAATTACGCGGCAGGAGGTTCCACTGCGACGCGGGTGACCAGGACCTTGTCGACACGTTTGCCGTCCATGTCCACCACCTCGAAGCGCAGCCCGCTCCATTCGAATCGGTCCGCGGTCTTCGGAATACTGGCGAGGCTCGACATCACGAAACCGCCGACCGACTCGTAGTTGTCCTCGTCGGGCATTTCGCTCACGATCTCGAATCGGTCCTTGAAATCGTCAATCGACAGCAGGCCGTCGACCAGCCACGACCCGTCCTGGCGCTGGACGGCCTGGGGCTCGCTCGTGTCGATCCCTCCGACAATCTCAGAGAGCAGGTCAGTAATCGTCAACAGGCCCTGCACGCCGCCGAACTCGTCGATCACCAGCATCAACTCCGGCTTGCGTGTCTTGAACACCTCGAGCGCCCGCGACGCCATCGCCGTCTCGGGCACGAAGTGCGTCGGCAGCATGCAGCTCTTCAGCGGCGCGCCGTTCAGCAGGAGCCAGTCCCTGGCCTTGACCACGCCCAGCACGTGGTCCAGATCGTCGGCGCACGCCGGAAACCGCGAGTACGGGCTGTCGGCGATCTTGCGTCGGTTGACCTCGTCGGTTTCGTTGATGTCGAGCCACACAATCTCGGTTCGGGGCTTCATCACCTGGAACACGCGCCGTTCGGTGAGGCGGAACACGCCCTGGACCATGTCCTGCTCAGAGGCCTCGAACACGCCCGCCTGTCGTCCCTGGTCCAGCAGTACCTGGAGCTCTTCCTCGGTGACCGGCACGTCCGGCCGGGGCTTGACTCCGAAGCCGCGCAACACCAGGCTGGTCGACGAACTGAGCAGATGCACCAGCGGCGAAAACACCCGCGTCAGTACGCCCATCGGCCAGGCCATCGCCGAGATGATCGCCTCGGGGTTCTGGAGCGCCAGCTTCTTCGGGACCAGTTCGCCGACCACCAGCGTCAGGAACGTGATGCCGAGCACGACCACGCCAAATGCGATAGTCGAAGCATGGGGAGCCAGCACCGGGATGCGTTCCAGCGTGACCGCCAGCCCGCCGGCCAGCGTCGCACCTCCCACGGCGCCGGCCAGCACGCCGATCAGCGTGATGCCAATCTGCACCGTCGACAGAAAGTGGAGCGGGTGTTCGAACAGCGCGAGCGCCGTCTTCGCGCGTGCGTCCCCGTCGTCCACGCGCTGTTGCAGGCGAGCCTTGCGCGACGATGCCATGGCGAATTCGGCGAGCGAGAACACGCCGTTCACCAGGATCAGGATGACGATGACAACGATTTCGAACGTCGGGTCAGACATGGGTGGATCGCCTCGCCGCCGGCACGGACGCGGCCGCCTGTTGCGGCCATCCGACGCGCGGGCAGACGCGAGGCAACACGCTGATTATACGTCCCGGTTCGGTTACCTACCACTTCGTGCCCGTCGCCGGGTAGAATCTCCCCATGGTGCGTCGTGACGAAGCTGGCCAAGCGCGGCCGGTTTCACGCTGTCCAACTCTAGCGGGTGCAAGTCCCGTCTCGGTAAGCGCCGGAGCGCCGAGTAGCAGGCCCCAGGCGCGCGGCGAGAGCTGCGCGGCCCAAGCGGGGCGTCAAGAGCCTCTGCGGAGGGAGCAAGCACGCGGGCCGCAACATGAAGTGAAGCCTGCAGCCTCGACAGATTTACAACCCGAGAGCCGAGCCGGTCATGTCGCGGCGAAGGCCATGTCGTCTGCGCCCCAGTCCGGGGACGTACGCGCAGAGGGTCTCGGCGGGGTAGGGGGCGCAGCACGCGTGCACGGAGAGGGACGGAACACGAGAGGCCCGTCTGCGCAGCCCGGGTCAGGGCAGGCGCGCTCGTATAAGCCGATGGTGAAAACGAGGCGTGCGCAGCGGGAGTCCGAGGGGGTCGTAGTACCGCGGATCGTCGCGACGAACAACGCGACGGGAGGGAAGGACCCCTGCGGTGGTCACGTTGACGAGGCAGCCACGTGCGAGGGCATGGCCGGCAAGACCGGTTCGAACTCCCCCGGTGGGCGACCGCCTACCGACAAAGTACGCTACCTGCAACGGCAACTCTGGGCCGCAGCCAAGCGGTCCCCGGTACGGCGCTTTCACGCTCTGATGGATCGGATCTGGAGGAAGGACATCCTCTGGGAGGCGTGGCGGCGCGTGAAGCGGAATCGCGGCTCCGCGGGTGTCGATCGCGAGACGCTGGCGGAGATCGAGCAGCAAGGCATCGAGTCCGTGCTCGCCGGGCTCGGGGCGGCGCTGCGCAACGGCACGTATCGGCCGCAGCCGGTCCTGCGGCGCTACATTCCCAAAGCTGACGGCCGCCAGCGGCCGCTCGGCATCCCCACCGTCCGAGACCGAATAGCGCAGATGGCAGCCAAGCTGGTGCTGGAGCCCATTTTCGAGGCAGATTTCCGCGCCTCGTCGTATGGGTTTCGGCCGAAGCGGAGCGCGACGCAGGCACTGGAGGTGTTGCGCGTGCATGGGGCACGCGGAGGCAACCATGTGCTCGACGCCGACATTCGCGACTACTTTGGAAGCATCGACCAGAGGAAGCTGATGCGCTTGCTCGAACAGCGCATTTCGGACCGACGGGTGCTGAAGCTGCTGCGGCAGTGGCTCGACGCGGGAGTGATGGAAACGGGCCAGTGGACGGCGACGCTCGTGGGCACGCCCCAAGGCGGCGTCATCTCACCCTTGCTCGCCAACATCTATCTCCACGTCCTCGACCGCATCTGGGAGGACCGGTACGCCCATCTCGGCACGCTCGTTCGCTATGCGGACGACTTCGTGGTGATGTGTCGTACACGGGCCGAGGTCGAACAAGCCCGGCAACGCGTGGGCGCCGTGCTCGCGCGGCTCGGGCTCGAGCTGCATCCGGAGAAAACCCGGCTGGTCGATCTCTCGTGGGGCCACGAGGGTTTCGACTTTCTGGGGTGCCATCTGCGCAAGCGTTTGAGCGGACCCCTCTGGGAGCGGACGCACCGTCGCGTCTACTACCTGCAACGGTGGCCGTCGCCACGCGCCATGCGACGGGTGTGCACGCGCATCCGAGAGCTGACCCCGAGATCCTGCTGCCATGTGGACCTGCGCGAGGTCATCGCGCGGGTGAATCCGGTGGTGCGCGGATGGGGGCAGTACTTTCGGACGGGCAACGCGGCGACACGTTTCATCCAACTCGACCGCTACGTCGAGGAGCGGCTGCGCGGGCTCCTGCTCAAGCGGCACGGCTCTCGGCTGGCGCCGGGGCGGGCCGATGCGTGGTGGCGTCCCTTCTTCGAGGCCTTAGGATTATGCCGACTCCGTGGGACCGTGCAGTATCCGGGGCTCGCGTAATGTCGCGACCCGAGCGACCACCGGTAAGCCGTGTGCGGGTAATCCGCACGCACGGTTTGAACGGGGGTCTTGCTCTCACCCGGCCGGCCGCGCCGGTCGGAGACAAGTAGGATCTACCAATGCCATTCACCCTGCAAGTGCTGATCGGTCTGGTCCTGGGGTTGGTCGGGGGCATTGCGGCAGCGGCGTCCGATGTTGCCTGGGTGCGCGCGATCCCCGGAATCGTGGAGCCGGCGGGGACGCTGTTCATCAACGCGATCCGGATGACGGTGATTCCGCTGGTCGTTGCCAGCCTGATGCTGGGTGTCGGATCCACGCGCCGGGCGGGGACCATCGGGCGCATCGGCCTCCGCGCATTCGGGCTGTTCATCGTCGTGCTGACATTGTCGGCGCTGTTCTCTCTCGCACTCGGCTATCCGCTCTTCGGATGGCTCGTGATCGATCCGCAGGTGGCCGAGAAGCTCCGTTCGGGTGCGGCCTCCGGCTCGTTCGCGGCGGCGACTGGGGGCGTCCCATCACTGACGGAGTGGGTGCTGTCGCTGGTGCCCATCAATCCATTCAAGGCCGCTGTTGATGGGGCCATGCTGCCGCTGATCGTGTTCTCCGTGGCCTTCGGCCTCGCGCTTGGCCGAATCAAGGACGCCGCACGGACGGCGATGCTCGGAGTGCTCGAAGCCACTGCGGACGCATGTCTCATTCTGGTGGGTTGGGTGCTGCACCTGGCGCCGATCGGCGTCTTCGCTCTCGCCATGCCGCTGGGCACCCGCATGGGCGCGGGCGCGGCAGGAGCGCTCGCCTACTACGTGGTCGTGATGTGCGGCATCAGCGCCGGATTCATCGTGTTCGTCCTGGTCCCGGCGGTCGTCTTCCTCGGCGGGCAGCGCCCGGCCGCCTTTGCGCGGGCGATTGGGCCGTCGGTGGCGGTGGCGTTCACCTCCCGCTCGTCGCTGGCCGCTCTCCCCGCCAGCTTTGAAGCCGTTCGCACCCGACTGACGTTGCCCGAGGAGATCGCGACTGTGTACCTGCCGCTCGCGGCGGCGGTGTTTCGCGCGGGAGGCACCGTCGCGCAGGTGCTTGGCGTGCTGTTCATCGCGCGGCTGTACGGCATCCCGCTCGGACCGGCTCAGCTCGGAACCATCGTCATCGCCGCGATCGCCACGACGTTCACCATTCCAGGGATTCCTGCCGGGGCGATCATCGTCATCGCGCCCGTGCTGGCGTCGGTGGGCGTGCCGGTCGAGGGCATCGGACTGCTGATTGGCGTGGATACCATCCCCGACATGTTCCGCACGAGCGCCAACGTGGTGGGATGGTTGACGGGGGCGTGTATTCTGGGAAGGGGGAGCCGCGCCGCCTGACGCGGTGCGCGCTGAGTGGGTTCGGCAGTCGGGATTAGGGATTAGGGGTTAGGGATTAGCTAATCCCCATTCCCCAATCCCCAATCCCTAGTGTGATAGGTGATGCCGGTGTTGCCATCATTCGAGACGCTCTTCGGCCGACCGCCCACTGTCGTGGCCGACGCTCCTGGCCGCGTCAATCTGATAGGCGAGCACACCGACTACAACGGCGGCTTCGTCCTGCCGGCGGTGATTCCCCAACGCACCAGAGTGGAGTTTGCGCCAAGGGCCGACGCCCGTGTCGTTGTCTGGAGCGCGAATGTCGACGCGGCCGAGCGGTTGAAGGAATACCGCCTTGGGGCTGAAGCGCCAGCCCGCACGTGGATCGACTACGTGCAGGGAGTGACCGTGGCGCTCCAGCGCCGCGGACACAGGATCGAGGGCGCCGACCTGAGACTGGAGTCTCGCGTGCCGATAGGGAGCGGCTTGTCGTCGAGTGCGGCGCTCGAGGTGTCCGTGGCCCGGGCGTTTCGCCGGGCGTTCGACCTGGCGCTCGATGACGTCGAGCTGGCGATGGTGGGGAAGTGGGCCGAGAACGAGTTCGTCGGCGCGCCAACGGGCATCATGGATCAGATGGTCGCGAGTCTAGGCGAATCGGGATCGGCGCTCTTCCTCGACACGCGGTCGATGCGGTACGAGCGCGTGCCGATCCCTCGGAACCTGGATCTGGTCGTCATCGATTCGGGTGTTCGGCACCGGCTGGTGTCAGGGGAGTATGCGGTTCGGCGGGCACAGTGCGAGGAGGCGTGTCGGAAACTGGGCGTGGCGCAATTACGAGACGTGTCGCTTGGTGACCTTGAACGGGTTGAGGCTCTTGCCGATCCGTTCTGTCGCCGCGCCCGGCACGTCGTGACCGAAGACGACAGGGTCGTTCAGGCCGTCGCCGCCATGCGCGCCGGCGACCTCGGACAGCTCGGCGATCTGTTCTACGCATCGCATGCGTCGATGCGCGACGACTACGACGTATCGCATCCTGCGGTCGATTGCCTCGTGGAATTGGCGAGCAGCGATCCCGACATCTACGGGGCGCGGATGACGGGCGGCGGATTCGGCGGTGCCACCGTCATGCTCGCCCGCGCAGGCTCCGGCCGCCGGGCCGCCGAGCGCATCGCCGGCCGATACCGCACCGAGTCGCGCGAATCGCCCACCATCCTGCTGCCTGAATAGCGGGCGGGATTCGGGATTCGGGATTTGGGATTCGCGAACCGGGGCCGCGCACTGGAGGCCGGGTCTTCCGCCTTCGCGAAACGCTTCGGCGGACCGCCGTAGCCTTGGCGGAGGCTGGTCAGACCCGGCAACTCTGCGGCAGGGGACGGGCCGGTGAGAAGCGGACCGACCCGACATCGCGTGTCAGCCAGGTTGTTCCCGGGACGGCAGCACGCGGCGGGCGAAGCTGAAATACGGGATGGCGAGCGCCGACACGGCTGCGGCCACGCCGAAGGCCGCCTTGAATCCCACGTGCTGGATGAGCCAGCCGGTCAGCAACGACC
>Ga0334722_10005392_pt1 | contig 12936 bp, 10 predicted proteins | sample C3_bottom_MG_FD_207210 | JGI IMG/M metagenome (GOLD analysis project Ga0334722, IMG submission 207210) | Sediment microbial communities from Yellowstone Lake, YNP, Wyoming, USA - C3_bottom | ecosystem: Environmental > Aquatic > Freshwater > Lake > Sediment | place: USA: Wyoming | collected...
TAGCAAAACTAGAAGATGAAATTGCTTCACTACGAAACGAAGTTGATGTCCTAAAGAAGGCTTTGCGAAACAAAATTGCAAGACACGAAGTTTCTCAGCTAAAGCAAGGACATGACATTACATCAATTATTGATTAATTTTTTTCTCTAATACTTTTAATCAATTCTAGAACAAAATCAACATCTTCTGCATTTGGGTTTATCTCTAAATATCTATTCAAATGTTCTAATGCATCATTATAGTGTAGAAGTCTTTCTTCTAAGATGCCTTTGTCACGAATCTCTTCAGGTGAGTCAGGCTCTAATGAAAGTGCCATGTCAATGCATCTCATTGCCATGTCATATGCATAAGATTGTACATAGGAATTTTTTAGGTTCCTAGCCATGCGAACTAAAATTTGTTCAGGCTCTATGTCATCTAAAAATTCTGGCAAAAATTCAACTCCTTCACCATAACTCTCATAAAGAATTTCTTCCAAGTCATCTATGCTTAGCAATTTTCCCCCATCAAATGGATCTAAAATCATCTCTTCTCCATATTTTACTACAACATGGCTAGGAAATCCAGTTATGTGAAGATCAAGTCCAATGTGCTTTGCAATCTCTACATAAATTATTGCAAGTGTTATTGGAATTCCAGATTTTTTATCTAGTACTGCGTTAAGAAAATTATTTTTAGGATTATAGTAATCATCAGCATCTCCCCTGAAGCCATGATGCAAAAAGATGTGCTCATTTAGAATAGAAATACGATAGGTTGGATTATCATTATTGCTAATAGAAAGTTTCAGCTCTTTTCCAATATCATTTAATTTTTTTATGTATTCTGAAATGTTAAGATCAGGATATTCCAGAATCTGTGCTAGTTTTAGACACTTTTCAACTAGATTGTGATTTTCATTCTTTACAAAGGATGCCCATTCAGCAACAAATGGATCAAATTTTTCATTCAACATTATCAAAGATTCATTTAACCCTTTTTAGATATCGCTGCGGATCTTTTAGCTCTAGAGTTGTTGGTGGATTTTCTATTAGCATCTTAAATGTCTCTTTGCCATGTTTTTCAAATATTGTTTTAGTAAAGTCTTTTCCCATGCTTTTTCGCACCTGGTATGATGAAAAATCAGTTCCCATAAATGTAGATAGATAGTTTTGAAAGTCAGAGTCATCTTTTAGAATGCTTTGAACTACAAATTCTGCCATTCCCTCCATTGTAGTAAATGCTGCATGGTGTGTTTGGATTGGCTTGAGCCATCTCTGATATATTGCCAATAACTGTGGAATCATTTCTGAGATTTTAGGATCTACTTCCACTTTGTTAAAGGTCATTACGTCTGGGCCAAGTACGCTGACAATAAAATTATCAGGATTTAGCATAAAAAACAGGTTTGCTCTTTTTGCAGTTGGAAAGTCATCTGGCACTGGCTGTAGTCTGAGATACTCTGTGAGCTCATTTGCAGTAGAATCATCTAAATCTAAAATTATCTTTGCAAGCTCCTCATTAATGATGTTGACCTCAATTACAGCCTGCTTGTTGATGTCCTGCAAGTTTTGCTGTAGTGAATGAATCTGTTCTTCAAGAATTGTCATCTTCAGAGCACCATTATATCCTGACTTTACTGAATCAAATTTTGATTCAAATGGAGGTCCACGCTTGTACAAAATTATTTGAGGATAGCTTCCAAGAATAAACCTGTTTAGGTAAATTGCAGAGTCTAAAAAATCCCCATAGGTTGTAGAAATTTTTGAAATGTATGACTTTGCATATGTGGAATAAACTAGAAACTTTGCAGGATCTCTTTTTATAAGCTCGGCAATTTTTTTTACATCCTTATCTGCAACTGCATCAAATAATTCATCTACATAACCTCTTGCGTCATCAGAAGAAAACACCTTTCTTCCTTTCATCTTTTTGAATTCTTTTAATTCCAAGTATTCAAGCTTCAATACTGGCAGAATGGGAATCCCAATGAATTCGCTTATCTTTTTTGCCATATATGGAAAAATCCCATGGCAAATTTTTTCAAGTTCATCAAACTTTACATTAAAACTCGTATCTTCAGAAATTTTTTGAGCTAGCTCTGCAATCTCTTTTTCCTCATTAATTTCAACAGATAGCTGATCGAGTAAGGCTTCTGCAAACTCCTCAAGCTCCCCCATAATGCCTAGAATCGCTTTAGAACTAAATTTAACATTAACTAGACTTAAGTTGGTTCACAATTTACCAAAAACGGACTTGGTCTTGTTTATTGCATTTTAGCTTAATCATTTTCTTATGAAACTGATAGTCTAGATTATAGACTTCATAAGAGATATTATTCACATTGATAGTCTTCTTTAAATGAATAAAATTCTATTTATCATATTATTATTCACAACGTTACTACCAAATCTTAATTTGGTCTTTGCTGCTCCATTTTCAAATAACATCCAAAACGATGTTTATGAAATAGCTCAAGGAGGCCCAGGTAATGGAATCCCCACAGCTCATGATAATAATGATGGAATACCTGACATTAACGATGCAATCAACTTGCTTACTGGATCTGCATTTGCTAGAAACTTTGGTGTAGATCCTAAATTCATTTCTAATGACGAATTGTGGACGGAGTTAGGAAATGGAGACGTTGCTCTAATCGGTCTAACAGCTGGAAATCTTAACACAATAGGTGTATACACCGACCTTGGTGTTGGAAATCTTAGAACTAATGTGCTTGGCCCGATTAATGGTTTTGGGTTTACCGGAGATGGAACGATAGGAAATCCATATCCTGCAGGAATGACCGGTCTTATACTAGGGCAAAACTTTGGATGGTTTCTTAATAGCGCAGGGAACAACTTTTTTTCGCAATCCAATTTGAATAATGATAATGGAATCGATCATCTAATGACGTTTGACCTCAGCTCACTTAGTGGACAAACGATCTTTGTTGATTTTGGTAATGGCGCAGTACCACTTTTACTTAGTGGCAATACCTTCCTTCTAGCGTGGGAGGATCTGCCATTCAACGGCCAAAGCCAAACTGCTGGAGATGATGATTATGACGACATGATGTACTTGGTTACCGGCATTTCACGTCCCGTAGGTGGAGAACTCTTACCAATAGATAGTACAGCACTAATGGTAGCAGGACTATCACAAAGCGCATTATGGATGATTCCAACACTTGCAGGAATTGCAGGAGTTGGGTTCTATCTAGTAAAGTTCAGAACAACAAAAGAGTAAATCTCTTTTTCTTCATTAATTTCAACAGATAACTGATCTAGTGCTCTGCAAATTCCTCAAGCTCCCCCATAATGCCTAGAATCGCTTTAGAACTAAATTTAACATTAACTCGATACCTTACCAAAAATAGATTCATTAATTGGAATAATCATTTTTTCATTTCAGTATGAGTATAAGACCTAGATTAGGTGATTCATATTTCTTAATTAATTAAACTCTTAATTTTTTATCATTGAAAAAGACAATCTCATTAATTCTGTTTATTCTTCTTATTGTAGGCTCTCCAGGATTTAGCTTTGCCACTGTACTTGATTATAGAACAATAGATGGCTCTGGAAATAATGTGGCAAATCCAAGCTGGGGCAAACCAGGCCAACAACTTTTCCGAATGACACCCTCTGATTATGAAGATGGAATTAGTATTCCAAGGGGAGGTGATCCTAGTATTCTTCCAAGTGCACGTGTAATTAGCAATGCAGTAGTTGCACAAAGCTCATCTATTCCAAATCCGCAAGGTGCAAGTGACATGCTTTGGCAGTGGGGGCAAATCATGGATCATGATTTGGATCTTACTACGCCAGCTTCAGGAGCGTTTAACATTGTCATACCACCTGGTGATCTGATTTTTGATCCTCTGAATACTGGAACACAGACAATGCCATTAACTCGTTCCATTTTTGACGGCTCTACAGGAATAACTACTCCAAGAGAACAAATCAACCAAGTTACTGCATTCATTGATGGCTCGATGGTTTACGGTTCTGACCAAGCAAGAAATGATTTCATCCGTGATCTAGCAGCAAATAATGGAAAACTTAAACTAGATTCAAACGGTTTACTTCCATTAAACACAGCTGGACTTCCTAATGGTAATGGACCAAACCCCCCTAACACAATGTTTCTGGCAGGAGACGTCAGGGTAAATGAGCAAGCTGGATTAACAGTACTACATACTTTACTTGTCCGTGAACATAACTGGTTAGTTGATCAAATTCCCTCAAGTGTAATAGATCCAAATGAGCGCTATCAACAAGCTAAAATAATTTTGGAGGGAGAAATCCAGCACATTACTTACAACGAATTTTTGCCCCTGTTATTAGGCCCAAATTACATGCCAGCTCCTTATTCTGGATACCACGCAGATGTGTATCCGCAAGTTTCTACAGAATTCTCAACAGCTGCCTTTCGTGTTGGACACACATTGTTGTCAAGTAGTTTGGAACGATTCAATGAAGATGGCACAATCCCTCCAAGTGGCCATCTTTCACTCAAAGCTGCATTCTTTAATCCAAATATTGTGAAAAATGAGGGAATAGACCCACTCTTGCGTGGGCTAGCAGTTGGAAAATCAGAAAAGATTGATAATTTTGTAATAGATGAGGTTAGAAATTTTCTTTTTGGTGAACCCGCACCAGCAGGAGGTTTTGATCTGCCATCACTTAACATTCAACGTGGACGAGATCATGGTCTACCAAGTTACAATCAATTTAGAACAGAAATTGGTCTAGGTGCCAAGACATCATTTCTTGATTTAACTGGCGGAAATACTGAATTAGCAACCAAACTCGCATCGGTTTATTCTAGCGTAGACGATGTTGATTTATGGATGGGAGGATTATCTGAACCAGCCGTATCAGGTGGGATGGTAGGAGAAACGTTTGGAACAATTCTGAAAGACCAGTTTGAGAGAGTGCGTGACGGGGATCGTTATTGGTATCAGAATAGAGACCTTAATTCGATGCAACTTGGTATGATTGAAAATACTCGCCTCTCTGATGTTATTTTACGAGATACAGATATTGACTCTATTCAGCAAAATGTATTTTTGGCCATGGACAGAGTAGATAATGATTTAGACAACGACGGAATTCCTGATGCAACTGACCCAGACGATGATAACGACGGAATTCCAGACACACTTGATACTATGCCAGCAGTATATTCAAACTCTTTTTCAGATGGCGCAACTACATTTGGTACCATTGAAAGTCGTGGTGGCCAGACTGTAACTATTTCTGACCAGACAGACCCTGCTGGGGTACTAGTATCTGCAGTAGGAGGTGGAGCCCATGCAACTGTATCTACCTGTGGGTTTGAAGGGACAATATCGTTTGATTCAGGAGACTCGGCAGTTATCACATGTGGAAGCGTTACAATTAATGTAATCTCAGGCTCTGCAGATATTTCATTTACTATGGGTTCAAGTACCATGACTACAACTTTGATGGCTGGTGGCATGCTTACCATTGATCCTGACTCTCTAACTATTACAACTGGACCAGGAACTACAATAATTATAGATGTTGATGGAGTACAAACCACAATTGGCGAAAATCAAAAATTTGAGTTTCATGCCTCCCCAGATCATTCCCAAGTTGGTGGAGAAATAATCCAACTTGACATAACATCTCTCTTACTTGCTGGAATACAAACAAGCGTACTTTGGATTTTGCCAGTTATTCTAGTCGGCTCAGTCTTGGTAGCCATTAAGCTGCGAAGAAGATAAATCCCAATCATTATGAAATTGGTCTAATTCTGATATTGTCATAATTTGAAGTAGGATAAGATATTTTCAGTAATGACCGAAAGGGCGTTTTTCAAAAAGTGTTTGAAACCTAGAGGATATGATACAGATTTCCTATTCCATAAAGGGTATTAAATCAAAAACAAATTCTTGATGAGAGCAATTGAGAGCAGTAATATTCATAGTCATCGCAGCGATTCTAGGATCATCGCTTGTAGGAGTTGGACACATGTCTGGCAATCCAGGCGACAATTATAGCGATTGGTATAAAAAATTCTGGGATTATTTTGATTTCAAAAAGTACACGGGATTTTTGAACTCAGGTGGCTCCGATAATGATCATAATGGCAAGTGCGATTGCGAAGATCGTAAAAAAGATCATAAAGAACACTATGATGGTTATAAAAAATTCTATGACGACAATAAAAACCACTTTGAAAAAGGAGATTACAAAAAATACCTAGACGATTATAAAAAATACTTTGATAATAATAAACAAGGCTTTGACAAAACTGATTTCAAACAATACACAGACTATTATCGAAAATTCCTAGACGACAATAAAAATTACTTTGACAAAGATGATTACGACAAATATGACAAAGAGCACAAAAACTACATGAACGAATATCCAAGTCATGGTGACCACTGTACGTGCATGGATGACAACCATGACCATACTCTAATAGATAAAGCTACTATTGATTTTAATATTGGAATAAGGGAAATAAAGGATCACGGCCAAACTTATTTTCAAAATATTGTAGACCAGTGTATTTTTTCTAGTCCACAAAGTTTTAAACCGCTGTGTATAAAATGCAAGTTCATTACAATGGATGGCAAAACAACACTTGCTACCGGTGAAGTAATGAAATTAGATAAATCATATACAGCAAATCAAGAAGTAATAATTCCAATGTCCTCAGTACCATGGGCAGCACCTTACACTCCAGTAGCCAATGATGCACAATATGTTGATAAGGTTGAAATAACAATTTGTGGCGAGAAAAATATATGTCCTCCTGATGATCATGACAAGTGCAAGTGCGACGACCGTAAAAAAGATCATAAAAAACACTATGATGATTTTGACAAATACTACAAGGACAATAAAAACAAATTTGGTAAAGACGGTCATTCAAAATACATGGATGACTATGAAAAATACATGAGTGATGAAGGAAAATACATGGACAAATCTGATTATAAAATGTTCATGGACTATCACGAGAAATTCCTAAAGGATAACAAGAATTCCTTTAGCTCAAGTGATTACAAGAAACACTCTTCTGAACACGAAAAACATTCCAGGGATTATCCAAACCATCATGAGAAATGTGAATGCGAAGGTGAGAAAGAGGATCATAAAAAACACTATGATGATTTTGACAAATACTACAAGGACAATAAAAACAAGTTTGGCAAAGACGGTCATTCAAAATACATGGATGACTATGAAAAATACATGAATGAAGAAGGAAAATACATGGACAAGTCTGAGTGTAAAATGTTCGATGACTATCATGGGCAATTTCTAAAAAATAATAAGAATTCCTTTAGCTCAAGTGATTACAAACGCCACTCTGAGGAGCACGAAAAACACTCTAAAGACTGTGAAAATCATGATGATGATAGTAGTAAGGAATGTAAAGAAAACTCCGGCTTCTTCGTTGGAGGCGGTAAAGTATATGTTCCTAAATATGGCAACATACCATCATTTTCGCTAACCCACGGCTTTGAGCTTCACTGTGATGCAACACAGACACCAAACAACCTTGAGATCAACTGGAATGGAAACAAATTTCATCTAGATCAACTTGTAAAAGCTAAGTGCATTGATGATGGTACTCCAAATGAGCCTCCAAAATCACCACCAGGACCAACACTTGACATCTATACTGGTGAAGGGTATGGCCTCTATAACGGAGTATGTGGAGCATATGCAACATGGTCGATGGATGATAATGGAGAACCAGGCAAAAAAGACCAAATAATTAGTTTACAGATAAGAGATAAAAATGGAAACGTGGTTCTGAATATCGAAGACCCATTAAGTCTTCAAAGTGGAAATCATCAATTTGTGCCACATCAATCGATGCATCCACACCCTCCGACTCAGACACTATGTCCAAAAATGCCCTGAGTACATTTACTATTAACTTCCTGGTATGACGATGATGACCATCATGACGACGACGGCCACAATTAATACAAATGAGAAAAATCAGATTCAAATCTTAAAAGATACAGGTCTGATAAAACCCCTCTTGATTTTTCTAGTATCTTTTTTAATTTTACAAACATTTACCCAGTTTTCATTTTCTAGTCCTCCTGGTCCAACTATAACCTACAAGGGTTTGGAAAACGGCTGCAAAATATTTGAAATCACAGATAAAGATAGGACAATAAATCTCCAAGACGGCAAAATAAGCAAAGTCGTTGTTTCAGGCACCAACATTAAACCATCATCTGTAATGCCTGCAGTTGAGCCACAAAGTGTTGTTGGTACTACTAGCACCTTTGTTTATCCAGATCCAGGAGCAGACAAAGTAAAGATAAAGGTGTGCGGACTGACAGGTGAGAATCTTTCTGATTTTAAAATAACTGCATTTGATAAAGATGGTACAATGAGCAATAATGTTTTGGTAGTAAATTTGTTAGTTCAGTTCCATCCAATTAGAGAACCATCGTTCTTTACAGCAACTCTGCCGTTTAAAAAATCAACTATTTGTGAGTCAGCAAAAGGTCTAGTCCCAATTGAAATTGTTCCATTAAGTCTCACTGGCGTAAATCCAATAATAGTTGATAAATCTCCAAACTTGAAGGGAGAAATTTTCATAGATAGAATATCTGATGATCCATTGGACTGTGTTGCCCTAATTAGAGATACTGTGAAGCCAACCTCTCCCGCTGTATTGGGTATTGCAGGAGATCCTGACGGAGACTTTTTTTTGAGTGTCTTGGAGATTTGCATTGTTGATTCAGAAGATAACGTGAGTTGTCCTGACAACTATGCCACATCAATTTTACTTTCTCCTTCACTACCAATTGGTGGAGAAATAATTCCAATAGATACAACCGCATTACTGTTATCTAGTGTACAAGGAACTTCAATGTGGATAATTCCTATAGTGATATCAGCTGCAGGAATTGGCTTGGTTTTAGTAAGAAAAAAGTAATTTCATATAATCACTCTCAAATGAATCTCAGAGTCTAGATTTCATATTTCATAAGCTGTTTTAATCCTCTCACCAAGCAATTATGTGAATAAAATTTCAAAAATTTTACCATTAACTTTAGTAGCTCTAGTTTTAGCCTCTGGATTTTCAGCTCAACAAGCTTCTGCAGTAGTATCTGGTAACTTCTTTTTGACGTGCCATGATCCTGACTTTCATTCATTTGTAGGAGGTAACAATCTAGGTTCAAGACATTTAATTACCAAAGGAGTTAACTTCATCCAAGATCCTGCATTTAACACATTTGTTAATGGCGGAATAACAAAAATTCTATTTGTAGAATCAAAGATATCTCCACCTGGAGGACATGTTAATGGAGTAAATGGATTTACAGCAGCGGGTTATGTTCTTGGAGTAGACTTTGAACACCATGATGCCACTGATTTGAATGCAGAACTTAATCTATTAGGTACAAAATACTCATCGATTGTTGTTGCATCAGATTTTGGAGGAGTTTTAACACAAGCTGAGCTTAACATACTAAACGCAAGATCTGCAGATATTGTTAATTTTCTAAATGCAGGTGGAGGAATTTATGTAATGGCTGAAAGTAACAATGGAGCACATCTTACTCCAGGCGGCGGTCAATTTTCATTTTTGCCATTTGTAACTACCAGTACACCTCTTGATCAAAGTGAGAGTGGAAACACTGTAACACCATTTGGCACTTTCATTGGTCTAGCCAATGTAGATGTAAATGGAAATGCATCTCATTGTGTTTTTAATGGATTATTTGGGTTAAACTTAGTAGATAGTGATCCAAGTCAGAGAATACTTAGCCTTGCAGGAAGGACCTTAGCCCCAGATGTAGTAGGTGGAGAAATAATTCCAATAGAAACTGTAGCACTACTCTTAGCAGGTCTCTCATCAAATGCAGTGTGGATGATTCCTGTAGCGATATCATCTGCTGGAATTGGATTGATTTTAGTTTCTAAGAAATCTAAAATCCTAGATTTCTAGTTCTAGACTATGAAGTTCATATGGATTAAGTATAATAATATACCAAAACTTGTGTGAAAAATGCCGTTTTAGTTTTATTGAGCATATCTGTAATTGGTTTATTTGGATTACATAATGCATTTGCAGTAAGTACAATAACTTTTGAACCTCAAAGTGACGGCACTATAATTGCCAATCAATATCAAACAGATGGAGTGCAATTTTCATCTGTAAATTATGTTCTAAAAATACTAGATGATTCAGGGGAGATACCACCAGGACCTCCATCGAACCCCAATATTCTTGTCTCCAATTATGGCCCAAATAACGGAGACATTGTAATCAGCGTTGTCAATCCTGGAACATTTGTGCCCACAGATGCAAGTTCAATTAGTTTCTATCTTTACAGTGTTGGTAACAATAAGGTAACTGTACAAACAAAAGACTCTGGAGGAAATGTTATAGATACCAAATTTTTCCAACATATTGATGCAGTAATTGGTCCTCCAAATCCAGGTCCAAAAGAAAACGGTTGGGGACAGAAGGACTTGTATACCTTCAGCGGCCCAATTAGAACAGTTACAATTACCTCATCTCAGGAAACTACATTGGACGGATATGGAATTGATAATGTCCTTGTAAAATTTGGAGCCATTGGTGGTGATCTCTTGCCAATTGATAACACAGCACTTTTGCTAGCAGGAGTCCAATCTAGCGCACTTTGGATTTTGCCAGTTGTAGTAGCTGGTGTAGGTGTAGTAGCGTTTAAGCTACGAAGAAACTAAATCCATTTGCAACATGTATTGGCAAATCTAGACCTGATACTCCACAATGATTAATATTTCAAACCAAGAAATCAATCATTGAAAACGTCTGTCCTGGTAGGATTTTTAGGATTGCTAGTATCAATGATATTTTCTCCAGTGCTGCCAGCATTTGCTGTATCATACTATTCTACTGATTTTGATAGCGGTGCTCCTGCAGAGTTTTCTTCGGGATACACAAATACAGAGTCTGTCCAAGGGTATTCAGGATTGGGTCCAGGCGGTGACCAATTTTCTGGCAAGTTTTTGAGAAATCCCACAGTACCTGGCCAAGCTACAATTTTGGAATTAACTGGCCTTCCTCCACATTCAGGAGTTGACATTGAATTTTTACTTGCAATAATTGACTCTTGGGATGACGGTGTTTGTAATGTATCGCCTCAGGCTGCCCCAGATTATTTTAATGTCAAAGTTGATGGAAATTTAATTTTTTCAGAAACTTTTGAAAATGCTTGTGGAACTCAAGTGTATCATAACTTTGTAGATGGAATTGCGCTTTCTAGACATGCAAACCTTGGATTTAATCAGGGTCAACCGTATTGGACAGACTCTGCATATAATATAGGAGCAGATCCGACATTTCAGAACATTCCACATACTTCTCCTACATTAAAGATTGAATGGTATGCAGACGGTGCTGGATGGCAAGGAGGTACAATAGGCGGCAACCAGAACGATGCTGCCAATGATGAGTCATGGGCCATAGATAATGTCAGGATTAACTTGGTGGGTGAAGGACAAGTAATTGGTGGCGAACTATTACCAATTAATACAGTTGCTCTATTACTAGCTGGCACTCAATCAGTAGCCTGGATGATACCAGTACTTGCTGGCATTGCAGGTGTAGCAGCAATCTATATCAAAAAACGAAAGAACTAAAATTTTTTATTTCAATTAACATGTTGCCTATCTTCAGCAATTATTCTGTTAATTCTCTGCTGAGCTTTTTGAGAAACGGAAATAGTATCATAGAATGAAACACTCCGTTGTGAATAGTTATTTTTCATCAAAAAATCATTATGCATCTCAATTATTACTTTGTAAGTTCTTAACTCAGAGTAGGCCACTTTTTGGTAGGTATGAATAATCTTAGAATTGATATCATAAATTAAACGCTCTATAGACATCCGTTCTGAATTATTCTTAACTTTATCAATCTGTTCCCGTAGTCTGGTCAATTGAACATGCATCCGTTCAATGCCGATTAAAATTCTATCTTCTGGATTGACCAGATTAACATTTTTTGAGATTCTAGAGAACCAATAATCAATATCACCATTTATGGTATTCCTATTGACATTCATCATCTCGGCAATTTTTCTTGCTGAGTATCCATACTCAAAGTGTAACCGATAAACCTCATTCATTCTTTTGTCCTTGTCATTTTTAGAATAAGGCCCTCCTTTCTTGGCAGGTTTTTTTATTTTTACATACTCTGAATTTTCTTTTAGGAACTCATCTGGTACTTGTAACTCATTTGTTGACATATCAACATATTATATACGTCAATGTCATACGTAAATCATTCTTATGAATCATCATCAATAGTAGATCAACAATTGACTCTAGTTATCAATCATAAATAAATAATAGAGATATATGAATTTCATAAAGTATGATAAACTCAAACCCTCACAGAACCTTCAAAAATTTGGCATAGTTTGCATAGTTAGTGCCTAGCGAGTTTGTATTTACTCTAAAACTTTCTTTTCGCTAAACCAATCTACAATCTGAACCTAGTCCTAATTTTTCTTTTAATATTATAACGTGCTATAGTATACATGTCCAAAGAAGAAGAAAGAGAAAAACTTAGGAAAAAAATATTGGATAAGGAAATGAAAAGTGAGTCTTTCCCAGCAACTTGATTAGTAATGAATGATTATACCTGTACTTGCTCTTGCGGATGCCAAACTCCTACAGATGACTATGTGTGTCATAACTGTAAGATTGGCATGTGTAAGGTAGGAATGAAACGATAATTTCCCTAGAGTAGTTCTGCCTCTAAACTTATTTGCGCTCTAATCTAGTTACGAATATGGGAAAATCTGCGATTAAGGAATCAAAGAACCATCAAGTATATGATGGAGAAATTAATGCAACCGATATTTTTATGCGTGACCTTAGACGCTCATATCCAGAATTTGCAAAAGATCTTGAAGAATTTATGAAAAAAGAACTAAAAAGATTA
>Ga0334722_10005393_pt1 | contig 12935 bp, 11 predicted proteins | sample C3_bottom_MG_FD_207210 | JGI IMG/M metagenome (GOLD analysis project Ga0334722, IMG submission 207210) | Sediment microbial communities from Yellowstone Lake, YNP, Wyoming, USA - C3_bottom | ecosystem: Environmental > Aquatic > Freshwater > Lake > Sediment | place: USA: Wyoming | collected...
GCTCACCGCCTCACTTTCGACCGCATGGTGAGCATCTCCGAGAGGAGCCGGACCATCGACCTGGTCACGCTTTCCGAGGAACTCGGCAAGGAAGGGTTGCTGGAGAAAGTCGGCGGAGCGGCTTACCTGGCGGCGCTGACCGATGGCGTTCCATTGGGCAGCGCGGCGAGCGTGACCGAGTATTCGCGCATCATCAAGGAGAAGGCGCTGATCCGGCGCCTGATCAACGCCTCCCATAACGTCATCGCGCGCTGTCTGGAAGCCACCGACGACCCCGAAACCCTCATCGACCTCGCGCAGAGCCAGATCTTCGAAATTGCCGAACAGAAAGTGCAGGCGGGGTTCCTGGGCATTCGCGACATTGTGAAATCCAGCTTCGGAACGATTGACATCCTGTTCGATCGCGGCCAGCGGGTGACGGGAGTCGAGACGGGCTTCGTGGAACTGGACAACATGACGGCGGGACTGCAACCCGGCGAGCTGATCATCGTGGCCGCGCGCCCTTCGCTGGGCAAGACCGCTCTGGCGCTGAACATCGCGGCGCACGCCGCCATCGAAAAGAAGAAGCGGGTCGGGGTCTTTTCGCTCGAAATGAGCAAGGAATCGCTGGTCATCCGGCTGCTCTGTTCCGAGGCGCACATCGACAGCCACAAGCTGCGCACCGGCTTCTCCAGCCGCGACGACTGGAGCAAGATGACGCACGCCCTGGGCCGCCTGGCCGAAGCGCCTCTCTACATCGACGACAGCCCCAGCCTGAGCATCATGCAAATCCGCGCCAAGGCCCGCCGCCTGAAAGCGGATAAGGGCCTCGATCTGCTCATTGTGGATTACCTGCAATTGGTCACCGGCCACGGGCGCTTCGAAAACCGCACGCAGGAAGTCAGCTTCATCTCGCGCAGCTTGAAGAGCATCGCCAAGGAGCTGCATGTGCCGGTGGTGGCGCTCTCGCAGTTGAGCCGCGCGCCGGAAGAGCGCCCCGGCCACCGCCCGCAACTCTCCGACCTGCGCGAGTCGGGTTCCATCGAGCAGGACGCGGACGTCGTGCTTTTCATCTTCCGGGAGGATGTGTACAAGCGTACCGCCGATGAGGGCGAGCCGGGCGAACCCGGCGGCAAGACCGAGCTCATCATCGGAAAGCAACGCAACGGACCGACCGGCAACGTTCCCATCGTCTTCCTCAAGCCCTATGCCCGCTTCGAGAATTACTCGGCGCGCGAGGGTGAATTTGAGGAGCCGGCGTGACCCTCCCCCCGTCCCCTGCAATCGCGTCGCGGGCCCAGACTCCAATCTCTCATCCCGCTCGCCGGAGACACCGTGAGCAACCACGCGGATAAGCTCCTGCGCCCCACCTGGGTTGAGATTTCTCTGGCCAGGCTGCGCCGCAATTACCTGCGCGTCAGGAAGCTGGCGGGCGCGCGCAAAGTCATGGCGGTGGTGAAGGCCGACGCCTACGGTCATGGCGCGGTGCGCGTCGCCCCGTGTCTGGCCGAGTGCGGTGTGGATTGGTTCGGCGTGGCGACCGTCGAGGAGGCGCTGGAACTGCGCGAGGCGGGCATCGAGCAGCCCATCCTTCTGCTTGGCGGCCTCTACATGAGCGACCCCGCGCACCTGATCGAATACCACCTGACGCCTTCCGTTTCTTCAACCGCGCGCCTGGACACCTACGCCGAATGCGCGCGGCGTTACGGCCGCCCCATCGAATTCCACCTCAAGGTGGATACGGGGATGGGACGGCTGGGGTTGCCCCGCGACCGGCTGGTGTCGTTCTTGCAGCACTACCGGCGGCTGGAAGGCTTGGAACTTTCCGGCTTCTTCACCCACCTGGCCTCGGCGGAAGATCTCGTAGCCTCGCAAACCGAGGAGCAGCTCGGGCGCTTCCGCCACGCCCTGGCCGAATTGCGCAGCGCCGGGATCGAGCCCGCGTGGCGGCACGTCTCGAACAGCGCCGCGCTGCTCGGCGGGCTCGACGCGCCGGAGAATCTCGTCCGCATCGGCGCGCTGCTGTTCGGCTACTGCTTGCCCTTCGTGGCGCCGCCCGGCCGCGAGCCGCACGCCCTCGCCGAATTCGAACCCGTCCTCAGCTTCAAGTCGCGCATCGTTTACCTGAAAGATGTGCCCACCGGCACGCCCCTCGGTTACGGCGGGGCTTACCACACACGCCGGCCGTCGCGCATTGCCACCGTGCCCGTCGGCTACGCCGACGGCCTGAGCCGCGGCCTCTCCAATCGCGGTCGCGCTATCGTCCGCGACCACTTCGCGCGCATCGTGGGTAACATCAGCATGGACCTGACCCTCCTCGACGTCACCGACGCCCCCGGGGCCGACATCGGTGACGAAGTCCAACTGCTCGGCGCCTCCGACCACTGCGCCATCTCCGCCCTCGAAATCGCGCGCGAACTCTCCACCGTCCCCTACGAAGTCCTCTGCTCCATCGGCAAGCGCGTCCCGCGCATCTATTTGGAGTAAGGAACGCTTGCGACCACTGCCTTGCCTTGCTGGAAAGGGAATCCAATCCAAAACGGAAGGTCCGTCCGTGCAGCGCGGTGAGCTACTCTGCCTCATCGGGAATACCCATCTTCGAGAGGCGGTAGCGGAGGGCGTTGCGCGAGAGGCCGAGCAGGCGCGCCGCCTGGCTCTTGTTGCCGTTCGCGCGGCGCACGGCTTCCTTGATAATCTCGTCTTCGAATTGTTCCAGGGTCTTGCCGGGAGGCGGGAAAACGTTTGACGCAGACCCCGCCGCGGGCGCGAGGTCTGCCCCACTCGACTTAGCCGGGGAGATGTCCAGCCGGATGTCTGCCACGTCGAGCATGTCGCCGGTGGAGAGCGCCACGGCGCGCTCGATGATGTTTTCGACCTCCCGCACATTGCCCGGCCAGTGAAATTCCATTAACAGCTTTTGTGCGGCGGGCGTAATGCCACGAATCGGTTTCCCGGAGTCGCGCCTGAAGCGCTCGATGAAGTGGTCCACCAGATAGGGAATGTCTTCCTTCCGTTCGCGCAGGGGCGGGATGTTGATGGGCACCACGTTCAAGCGGTAATAGAGATCCTCGCGGAAAGTTCCCTCCTCCAGCGCGGCGCGCAAGTCCTGGTTGGTGGCGGCGACGACGCGCACGTCCACTTTGCAGGTTTTGGTACCACCGAGCCGTTCAAATTCGCGGTCTTGAAGGACGCGGAGTAGTTTGACCTGGATGGTTCCCGGCACATCTCCGATTTCATCCAGGAAGATCGTTCCTCTGTCAGCGAGTTCGAATTTTCCCGGCTTCGAAGAAACGGCGCCCGTGAACGCCCCCTTCTCGTAGCCGAAAAGTTCGCTTTCCAGCAGGTTCTCGGGAATCGCCGTGCAGTTGATCTTCACGAACGGCCCCGAGGCGCGGCGCGAATGCTGGTGAATGGCGCGCGCGATCAAATCCTTCCCCACGCCGCTTTCTCCCCCCAGCAGGACGGTGGAATGGGTCGGCGCCACGCGCTCGACGGTGGCCAGCACTTCCTGCATCTTGGCGCTGTGGGCGACGATGTTCTTGAACTCGAGACGGCGCCCCAGCGCTTCGCGCAACGAGCGGTTCTCCTCGCGCAGGTGGCGGACATCGAGCTCCTTGCCGACGATGAGCTTGATTTCTTCCAGCGAGAACGGCTTCAGCACGTAATCGCTCGCGCCCGCTTTCATGGCCTCGACGGCGGTTTCGACGGAGCCATAGGCCGTCATCACAATGACGGGAATTCGCGCGTCGGTGCGCTTCACGGCCTGCAGAAACTCCAGCCCGTTCATGCCGGGCAATCTCAAATCCGTGATGACCAGATCGATCCGATCCTGGCGGAGAAGCTTCAACCCGGTTTCGGCATCTCCCGCCGTCTGGACCGCGTAGCCTTCTTCGGAAAGGTTCAGCTCCAGCAACCGGAGCATCTTGGGTTCGTCTTCGACGATGAGGATCGTGGCCATGGTCGTCCGCCGTGCCCGTCATTCCGCGGGCAATCCGATGTTGGTCCCGCACTGCGGGACCAACGTTACTCCGCTGGCAAGAATACCTTAAAGCACGCGCCTTTGCCCGGCTCGCTGGTCAAACGAATCCAGCCGCGGTGGTCGTCAACAATCTTGGAGACAATCGAAAGTCCCAGCCCCACGCCGGTCTTCTTGGTGGTGAAGAAGGGATTGAAAATCTGCTCGCGCAGCTCGGCGGGGACACCGGGTCCGGAGTCCTGAATCGCCAGTTCAACACCGCTCCGTCCATCGTGGTTCGCAGGGGCAACCGTCACCTTGAGCTTCCCGCCATCCTTTCCCATGGCCTCATAGGCGTTCAGGAAGAGATTGGTGAAGACCTGTTCACACAGGTCGGCGTCCACCGGGACCGCCGGCAGGTCCCGAGCATATTCTCGCTGCACTTCAACCTTGGCATCCGGCCAGCGCTCGTGGGCGCTTTTGAGCGCGCGGTCAACGAGCGGCGTTATTTCCTCAACCTTGATCTGAAGGTGCGCGGGTCGCGCGAAATCCAGGAAGCGGGCAACGAGGGTATTGAGCCGGTTGACTTCGCTCGAGATGTATCCTGCCAGCTCGCTCGTGATCGGGTCGGATGTTTGCAGACGCCGGCTGAGCATCTCGGATGAACCCTTGATGACACCCAAGGGGTTGCGGATTTCGTGGGCCAGGCCGGCGGAGAGCTGGCCCAAGGCAGCCAGGCGCTCCGAGCGGCGCGCCTCTTCCTGGACCTGCTCCAGCCGCCGGTTCGTCGCGGCGAGCGTCTCCGCCAGTTCGCGGTAGCGGAGGCCCTGGCGGCGGTTCTCGGTGACGAAGCGGTTCACGACAATCGCCGCCAAAAACAGGAACAAATTACGGATAAGAAGTTCAGTGGCGCCTTCCGCGTCCACCTCAACATTCCACCAAGGCACCCAGATCAGGAACGAACAGTAGGCCGCCGAAGTCAGCGCGGTCCAGACCAAAGATTCCCAGGCCTCGAAATACATCGCCGCCGTCACCACGGGCAGGAAATAGATGAGGTAGTAGCTTGACTCGATGCCGCCCGTGCAGTTCACCACAGCGGAAGCCAGAACGATTTTCAGGATGACGCTGTAGGTCCGCCCCCGCGTGGGAAGCAGGGTGATGAATCGCTGCTCGAGGATTTGAAAGATGCCGAGGGCCAGCAGGGTCAGTTGCTTGTGGATTTCAGCGATCGGCTGCAGCAACGCCAAGCCAAGAAGAAAGGCCAGCCAGAGAAGGTCCATCCAGGCAAAGGTGGGGCGTTCCTGGTCCGGCATGACGGCCTGATCTCCACCCTCAATCTAACACGGCTAGGGCGAGGATTTTCGATTTTGGATTTGGAATTGCGGAAGGGAAAAAATGAGCGGTTACGGGTTATTTTCGCGCTCACTGATGCTCACCCTTTCGGTCCCCGAGCCCTGCACGCACAAAGCCCCCTCAACAAGGAGCCGGAATTCGGCAATATCAATCCGAAATCCAAAATCACTTCTTCCGGCGCTTCAGCGCAGGGAGCATCTCCGGCTCGGGGTCAACCCCCAGCGCATCGGCAATGCGGTTGATGTAGTTGAAATAGGCGATGACCTGAACTGCGTCCAGGATGTCGCGGTCGGTCAGTCCATGCCGGCGCAAGGTGGCAAGGTGGCGCGGACGCACGGAAGCCGGAGTCCGCGTCACCAGCACTGCGAATTGCGCCAGCGCCTTCTGGCGCGCAGTAAGCTTCGCACGGCGGTAATCGCGCTTGACCTGCTCCGCCAGCTTGGCGTCGCCCGTCTCAGCACGGAGATCCTCCCCGTGCGCCTCCACTCAATAGAAGCAGTCATTCGTCCGGGAGACCACGGTCCCCAACATCTCACGCTCAGCGCGCGTGAGCCCTGAGGGACCGTACATCGCCGCGAGGTACATTCGAACCGAGGCGTGCAGAGTGTCGGCATTCAAGCTCTGGATACGGAGAATGTTGAAAACCTTTCCCGCCCTGCGACTCGCTCGGTCAAATTCATCCTTCAGTTTTCCCGATGCCTTCTCGGGCGGAGTCATTTCAATCCAGGCCATAATTCCCCTCGTACAGAGACGCCCTGATGGGGCGTCTGAAAATAGAAAGTGTCGCCGGAGCAACCCTACGCTTCACTGAAGTCAATCATGACGGGACGCTTGCGAAAGCCGCGCGTCTTGACGGCCGCGTAAGTCAGCCCGATGGCAAACCAGATCCCGCCGACGATCTTGGCGACGGGCTGCAGGCCCCACCAGATCCAGAGGCAGAACAGGAAGCCGAAAAGCGGCAGGGCGAGATCCGTCAGCCAGCGCCGCCGGTGTCCGGGGCGGCCCACAAAATAACACTGCTGGATGGTGGCCAGGTTCACGCCCATAAAGGCCAGAAACGCGCCGAAGTTCAAAAGTTCCGCCGCCTGGTCATAAGCGATGAGGAGCGTGGCGCTGTAAGCCAGCAATCCAATCATCCAGATATTATAGCTTGGTGTATTGCGCGTCGGATGAAGATGGCTGAAAAACCTGCGAGGCAGCACGTTGTCACGACCCATCCCGAAGAGCAGGCGCGCCGCGCCCAGTGTGCCCGTCAGGGCGCTGCCGAAACAGGCAAGGAGCGTCACCGCCGTCATGCTGCCGAAGAGCACCACGCCGCCCACCCGGCGGCAGACGTCCCAAAAAGCTGTCTCGAGATTCGGGAAATTCCCGTAATCCGGCCAGACGCGCTGGCCCAGGTACACTTCCAGGCCGCCGAACACCCCGGTGAACAGGCAAACCAGAACCGCCGCCAGCAAGACGTTGCGTTTGGGGTTCACGACGTCTTCGGCCAGCGTCGTCACGCCGTCAAAACCGATATAAGTGAGCGCCGCAAGCGAAGTCGCGGCGCCGATGACCGGGAAGCTGAACGTCTTGGGGTTGTAGAATGGCTCGGTCGAGAAGATCCCGCCCCACCCGCTCTGGGCGAAGACGTAGCGGACCGCGAGAATAATAAAGGCTCCGATCACCAGAAACATGAAACCCAGCAGTACCCGGTTGGCGCGCGCGGTGGCCCGAATCCCCACCAGATTCAGGCCCACTACGAGTCCGACAAAAAGGAATGCCCCCACAGCGTACGGCACCTGCGGCAGCAGCCGGTGAATCGCCACGGCTACCCAGACACCGTTCAAGATGGGTTGGAGCAGGTAATCCAGGAACATTGCCCAGCCCGCCAGGAAGCCCAGGTGAGGATTCAGCCCGCGGCCGACATAGGTGTAAGCCGACCCGGCCGCCGGATAGAGGGCCGCCATGCGACCGTAACTGAAGGCCGTGATCATCATGGCCAGCATGGCGAGCAGGATGGTGTCCACGATGTGGCCGCGGGACCGCGCCTGCACGACGCCAAACAGCGGGATCGGAGCGACGGGTTGGATCAAGACGATGCCGTAGAAGATCAAGTCCCAGAGCGTCAGCACGCGCTTCAGGCGTGGAGCGGCGATACCCGAATTCGTTGGCGGCGGGAGGGTTGATTCGCTCACGGAGTTGTCAATGATAAGCCCCGTTGCCACAAAGGCCGACTGCCGGGGGGCCCTTCGCCCACAAGGCCTGACAGTATCTCACGAGGATAAGCGAAGGTTAAACGGCAATCTTCAGCCCCGGAGAACAGCGTTTGTCTGGCAACCGCCGGCGGGTTAGAATGAACATCGACGATGAGCGAGTTGGTCCAAATCGCAGCCTCCTCGCGTCTGGCGCGACGGCCGGAGTGGCTGAAGGTCCGCATCCCCAGCGGCGACAACTACTTCGACCTCAAGCGGCTAATGCGAGGGCTGGCTCTGCACACGGTCTGTGAAAGCGCCCGCTGCCCCAATATCGGAGAATGCTGGCAGCACCGCACCGCGACCTTCATGGTTTTGGGGGACCTGTGCACGCGCCGCTGCGGGTTCTGCGCCGTTCCCAAAGGGAAACCCGCGGGCGAGGTGGATTGGGAAGAGCCCCGGCGCGTTGCCGAGGCCGCCGCGAGCATGGGGCTTCAGTACGTCGTCGTAACTTCTGTTGACCGTGACGATCTTGCCGACGGCGGCGCGAAGGTTTTCGCCCTCACCATCGAAGCACTGCGACAGCATATCGCGAACTGTAAAGTGGAAGTTTTGATCCCCGACTTCCGCGGCTCGGATGAAGCGCTCGAGACCGTTCTCGCCGCGCGCCCTGACATTCTCAACCACAACATCGAAACCGTCCCGCGGTTGTATCCGGTGGCGAGGCGCGGCTCGCGATACGAACGCTCACTGCAGCTGCTGCGGCGCTCGCGTGAAATTGCGCCCTCGATTCCCACCAAGTCCGGGCTGATGGTGGGCCTGGGTGAGACCTTCGAGGAGGTTCGCGCACTCCTCGCCGACCTTGCCTCCGTGGGCGTGGACATCGTAACGGTCGGCCAGTATTTGCGGCCGTCGCGTGAGCAACTGCCCGTGGCGCGCTTCTGGCAGCCGGATGAATTCGCGGCGCTCAAGCGCGAAGGGGAGCGGCTCGGCATCCGCCATGTCCAGGCCGGCCCCCTGGTTCGAAGTTCGTATCATGCGCACGAGCAGACGGCATCACTAGCAGTTGACCCTTCCCCTCGCCCGGCAAAGCACGCGGTTCTTTAGGACGAAGCCATTCAACTCAATTTCATTTCATCGGAGCTCCCATGTCCAATTCGCGATTAGACCGTCGAAACTTTCTCGTCGCTGCAGGGTTGGGAACCGCGGGCCTGGCCGGATTCCCGTGGCCTTCTTGGGCGGCGCCGGGAGGCGGGGTGCCGCCGAGGAAGTTCTTCACAGTCCTGAGTTGCGGGCGCATCGGCGTCAAGGCCAGTTTCCGGGAGACGGTGGAGCTCGCGCTGAAATACGGTTTCGAGGGCATTGACCCCGACGCCGGGTATTTTTCAGGCCTCACGGACGACGATCTGAAGAAGCTCCTGGATGAATTGAGGGGAAAGAACCTGAAGCTAGGGGCGGCGGGGCTCCCGGTGGATTTCCGAAAGGACGCGGCGGCATTCAGCGAGGGGCTCAAGAACCTGCCGGCCGTCGCTCAGCTCCTGGAAAAGGCCGGAGTCGCGCGCGTGAGCACCTGGATCATGCCCTGCAGCGACACGCTCACCTATCTTCAGAATTTCCGCAGCCATGCCTCGCGGCTGCGCGAGTGCGCCGCGATCCTGAAAGACCACGGCCAGCGGTTGGGCCTGGAATACGTTTCGCCGAAAACCCTCTGGAGAAGTCAGCGCCATCCCTTCGTTCACACCTTGAGCGAGATCAAGGAACTCATCGTTGCGATCGGCACGGGCAACGTGGGCGTCCAGCTCGACAGCTGGCACTGGTTCAACGCCGAGGAGACAGGCGAGGACTTGCTGTCGCTGCGCAACGAAGATGTCGTGACGGTGGATTTGAATGACGCCCCAGCCGGAATCCCGCTCGACAAGCAGGTGGATTCTTCGCGCGAACTGCCCGCGGCGACGGGAGTGATTCCCGTGAAGACGTTCCTGGACGCGCTGCGCAAGATCGGATATGACGGGCCAATCCATGCCGAACCGTTCAATGCCGCGCTGCGCGCCATGCCGAGAGACGAAGCCTGCGCGGCAACTGCGGCAGCGATGAAGAAAGCGTTGGCCCTTTGAGGCAAGGGAGGGGTTACTCGGCGAGCGGTTCTTGCGGATGGCGGCGCTGCAAGGCCTGGCGCGCGGCGCGCCGAAGCGCCTGATCCACTTCCGTCTTCTTCGCCGCGGTCTTCGAGTAAACCTCTCGGTAACCCCCGTCGCACTCCTGGTCGTGACCCATGCGGCAGTGCAGGCTGGCAATAACCATCGGCCAGAGCGGGTTGTGAGGATATTCCCGCGATAGTTCCTGGAAGAGCTGCATGGAGCGGTCGAGTTGCCTCTCATTGGGGCGCGAGAAGTCTTTGGCCAGATAGAATTTCGCCTCGGCGCGCGTCAGGTCTCCTTGTTCCGCGGCAAGCTGCATTTGCTTGAGACCTTCGATGCGGCTGCCGCCGGGCAGACCGATAAAGAAGCGCAGGATTTTCACAATCGCCGAGAGGGTGTCGACAAAGTAGTTGTAAATCCCCACGCCCAGGTAGGCGTCGGTGAGGTTCGGGTCAAGCTCCAAAGCTTTCAGAAGCAGGGTGCGCATTTTCTTTCCCGCGCGCGCCGTGGGAAGGTCCCGGTCGCGCAGACCCTCCAGCCGCGCCCGCAGCGCATAGGCCATCCCTTCGTAGAGGTAATTCCGCGCGACGTCCTGGTTCGCCTTGATGCCCGCTTCCGATTTCGCCACCGTAATGTTCAGCAGATCGGAAAAATGCGAATCGTGCGGCGTGGCGGGCAGATCGGTGGCGGCGAAGACATCCGGATCAATCAGGTTGGCCGTCGCGTAGTAGATCCTCCACCACACGGCGTCGGCTTCCAGGAGGTAGCCCACCGGCGACTGGGGGTGCAGCTTCTGAATGTCTCGAAAGACTGCGATCGCCCCGTCCAGGTCGCCATCCATCATCAAGCTGAGGCCGCGACGGCCGTCGGCCCGGGCCGCTTCGTCATCGGAGGGCTGCGCCGCCGCCCAGGCCGTCGCGCTTGGGCCCGCGACGGCACAAAGGCAGGCCGCCAACAGACACTGGATGATGGTCATCTTCCCAATCCGGGCAGTCCTCATGCGAAGTCCTGACCAACCAGTTTACCGTCACCTCTGGAGAGTTGAACAGGGCAAAGCGGGAGCGCATTCAGGAGGCGGGGCGCTTGAGCCACCCGACCAGGATGTCGTTGCCTTCGACGCGCACCTCGTAAGCGGAGACGGAGTGCCCCCCGGGATGGTCGGGCAAACCCGTTCGTACGTCGAAAGTCCACCCGTGCCACGGGCAGGCGATGACGCAGCCGCTGAGTTTTCCGCTGGCTAGCGGACCGCCCATGTGCGGGCACACGGCATTCACGGCATAGAAGTTCCCCTCCACCTGGCATAGAGCCATCGGCTTGTCGTGCACGAGGATGTGCTTCACCGTACCTTCAGGAATCTCCGAGACTTCGGCAACTTTCGTAAATGGCGGTCGCTTGCTCATGAGCCGTCCCACTCCTTGAATTGCGAACCCGAATCTTTATAGCAGACTTCGCTCCAGCGCGGAGGTCGCCTCCGCATCAAGGTTCACGACGTCAAAGCGGTCGCACCCTGCCGGGTCACGACCTGCTTCCCCATGGTCTTCAGAAACTCGTACATCACAAAACATTCCACCGCAAACGGCGGGAAGCCCAGATAGCCGGGCATGGGCATTTCGAAGATCTTCCAGCCCTGCAGGATGGGGAAAACATAGACCCATTTTGCACCCGCCCAGTAGTTCCAGAACTCCCAGAAGATCCCGCAGGCCAGGCCGGCCAGGAGCAGGCTGAGGAAAGTTGAGCGACGGCCTGTTTCAAACTCCCGCAGCAGCGAGCGGCCACCTGCCACATAGTTCAACGGATCAAGAAGCAGCGCGAACCCCACCCAAACCAGTCCGAAAAGATACTGGCCGGCGGGCGCAGGGACCAGAACCGGGATGGTCACGCAGAGCAGGCCCGCAAAGAAAACGCCTAAGAGCCTTCTAGAGCCCAGCGGAGCGCGCGGCATTTCCTCCGCGGGGAAGACGCCGAGCGCTTCGATCAAGTCACGGGTTTCCAGGATGGCAGGCCAGATGGTGGCAAAGGACCATCCGTACCCGACGCATCGTATCAGCAGGTCTTCGGGCAGACCTACGTACGTCCAGTTCTGCATCCGCAAGTTGTACGCCTCGAAGATCAGCCAGAGCGGAACCGACCAGAAGGCCAGCGCCAAGAAATGCCGTGGCGAGTTGACCAGGCGCGACTCACCGCGCAGGCTCCAGACGGCGGCGTCGACGAGCAGCAGGTAGCCCGTCCACGCGATCGGGGTGAAGAACGTTGCGACCCATTCAACGCCGCCGAAGAGCAAGGCCTCGGCGAGCAGAATGATTCCCAGTCCGGCCCAGCCAGAGGTTCGGAATCTGCGCTGGCGCGGTGCGCGGAGATATTTCACTGCCAGAAAAGCGACCGCGATGAGAAACAGGAGAACTCCAACGACGGTGCTCGCCCGGGCCATAGTGATTCCGACTTATGCTCCTCTCGGGCGCAGAATAGTCAACGCCTGCGTCAAAAGCAATCGGGGCCCCAATTCCAGGGAGTGCCAACGTTCTCCGGATGCGGACTCGACCCAGACCCACGAGGGAGATGGCTAGTCCAGCCGGACTAATTACTCCGTCTGGCGGGACTAGACTCCGGTTTTTATCTCTCAGCCTTCTTGTTTCGCACGGTTTACATCATGTATGATGAAGCTCCCCAAGGCGAGAAACGGTCAGGGCGCCAATCAACCAGGAGTAAAAGAATGGCAGAACTCAAGGCCGGTCTGCAGGATGTTGTCATCGCGAATTCCGAGATCTGCGACATCGATGGCGCGCGCGGTATCCTCATCTATCGCGGCTACGACATCCACGATTTGGCGGCGAACTCCACATTCGAAGAAGTTGTTTATCTTCTCTGGCACGGGCGCCTGCCGAAGCGCGCGGAACTCGCAGAGCTGCAAAAGCAACTGGCGGAGAATCGCGCCATCTCGGATGAGATGACCAATCTCCTGAGGAGCCTCCCGCCCGCGCAGCACCCGATGGAGACGCTGCGCACGGCCGTTTCCGCCCTCTCGCTTTTCGACCCGGAAGCCGAAGATATGTCGGAAGAAGCCAACCGCCGCAAGGCGCTGCGCTTGACCGCGCAGATGGGAACCATCGTCGCCGCTTACGGCCGCATCCGCGAAGGCAAGGAGCCCATCGCGCCCGACCCCAAGCTGAGTTACGCGGCGAATTTCCTCTACATGCTCCAGGGCAAGGCTCCGAACGCCGAGGACGCGCGCTGGTTCGACATGGCGCTGATTCTGCATGCCGACCACAGCTACAACGCTTCGACCTTCGCTGCGCGCGTCACCGCGTCGACTTTGTCGGACATGCACTCCGCTATTAC
>Ga0334722_10005394_pt1 | contig 12934 bp, 15 predicted proteins | sample C3_bottom_MG_FD_207210 | JGI IMG/M metagenome (GOLD analysis project Ga0334722, IMG submission 207210) | Sediment microbial communities from Yellowstone Lake, YNP, Wyoming, USA - C3_bottom | ecosystem: Environmental > Aquatic > Freshwater > Lake > Sediment | place: USA: Wyoming | collected...
CCCGGGGCCGGATGGGAGTACAGCGACCTCGGGTACATCCTGCTGGGGCGGGCGATCGAGGCGGCCGGGTTCCGGTCGCTCGACCGGCTCCTCGCCGAGAAGGTCACCGGCCCCCTCGGGATGCGGGAGACCCGGTACCTTCCCCTTGCCGCGCTCAGCGAGTGCGAGACGGGGCAGGTGATCCCGACCGGGTGGTCGGAGGTTCGGCGCCGCGAGAAGGCGGGCGAGGTGGACGACGAAAACTGCGCCGCGATGGGAGGCGTTTCCGGCCATGCGGGCGTTTTTTCCACCGCGGGGGACCTGTTCCGGTTCGCCCGCGAGATCGTGCGGGCGCGACGGGGGGAGGGGAGGGTGCTGAACCGCCCCGGCGCGATGAAGATGACCACGAAAGTCGCGACACCGCCCGGGTGCCCGAGGACGATGGGGTTCGACACGCCCACCCCGGCGGCCGGAGGCGCCCTCCCTCCGGGGGTTCCGGAGCCGTCCCCGGTTTCCCAGGCGGGAGCGCTCGCCCCCCCGGAAACGATCGGACACCTCGGCTACACCGGCTGCTCGATGTGGATCGACCCGGTCCGGGAGATCTCGATCGTCCTGTTGACCAACCGCGTGGTGTTCGGGAGCGACAACCGGAAACTGTCGGCGCTTCGCCCCCGGATCCACGACGCCGTGTGGAAGGAGATCGCCGGTTGAAGAACGTCCACCTGATCGCGGCGTGCGGCGTGGGGATGGCGTCGCTCGCGGGGATGCTGAAGGAGAAGGGGTTCCGGGTCACCGGGTCCGACGCGAACGTCTACCCGCCGATGAGCACGCAGCTCGAGAGACTCGGCATCCGCCTTTCCTCGCCGTACGCGGCGGAGAACATCCCGGCGGACGCCGACCTGGTCGTCGTGGGGAACGCCGTCTCCCGGGGGAACCCGGAGGCGGAGGAGGCGCTCCGGCGCGGCGTCCCGACGCTGTCGATGCCCCAGGCGGTCGCGCGATACTTCATCGAGGACCGGGAATCGATCGTCGTGGCGGGGACGCACGGGAAGACGACGACCACGTCGCTCGCCGCCTGGTCCCTCTTCGACCTCGGGGCCGACCCGTCGTTCCTCGTGGGCGGGGTCCCGAAGAACTTCCCCGTGAGCTACCGGCTCGGCCGGGGGCGGCACTTCGTGATCGAGGGGGACGAGTACGACACCGCGTATTTCGACAAGGGGCCGAAGTTCCTCCACTACCGGCCCCGGATCGTCCTGCTCACGAGCGTCGAGTTCGACCACGCCGACATCTACCGCGACCTCGACCACGTGCGGGAGTCGTTCCGCAAACTCGCGGCGATCGTTCCCCCCGACGGCCTGCTCGTGGCGTGCGCGGATTACCCGGACGTCGTCGCGGTGGCGCGGGAGGCGCGCTGCCCGGTGATCTTCTACGCGACGCGGGACGGCGCGCTTCCCGGGGGACCGGGCACGGAGGTCTGGACCGTGCGGGGAACGGGGGAGTCCGGCGGGATGACCGGTTTCCGGATGGAAGGGGCAGGACGCGCCCTCGACTTCCGCTTTCCCCTTCCGGGGCTCCACAACGCGGCGAACGCGGCGGGCGTCGCCGTCGTCCTGATGCGCCTGGGGTTCCCCCCGGGATCGATCGCCCGGACGTACGAGGGATTCGCCGGCGTCCGGCGGCGGCAGGAGGTCCTCGGGGAGTTTCGCGGGATCCTTGTGATCGACGACTTCGCGCACCACCCGACGGCGGTCCGGGAGACGATCCGGGCGGTCCGCGCCCGGTACCCGGGTCGCCGGATCGCGGCGGTCTTCGAGCCCCGGTCGAACACCAGCCGGCGGAAGGTGTTCCAGCGGGAGTTCGCGGAGGCACTCTCCGGGGCGGACGAGGTGATCCTCGCCGGGGTGTTCGGGGCGGAGAAGATTCCGCCGGAGGAGCGGCTCTCCCCGGAGGATGTGGCGGCGGCGCTGCGCGCGTCCGGGCGTCCCGCGCGGGTCCTCCCCGAGGTGGACGGGATCGTCACCCGCCTCGCGGAAACGTGCCGTCCCGGGGACCTGATCCTGATCATGTCGAACGGCGGCTTCGGCGGCATCCAGGAGAAGTTGAAAACCGCCTTGTCCCCTTGACGTCGCTCCTCCCGCGATGTGGCGAATCTTCTCTTGTCTTGGGCGATCCTGTGTGTAGTATTATTTAAAGTATGATCATATCGAAGGAGGTGCCGCCATGCCGATGGGTCGAGTGACCGTAACGCTTCCGGCCGAAATTCTCTCCGACATCGACAACGCCGAAAAGAACCGGAGCGCCTTCATCCTCGAGGCCGTGCGGCGGGAACTGTCGCGTCGCAGGCGACTGAATCTGAGGAAATCGCTCCAGAACCCGCACGTGGAAAGCCGCGGCAACGCGGAGGCCGGGTTCGACGCGTGGGCGGGATCGCTTCCCGAAGAAGACTTGTCCGACCTTGTCGATCCGTCGACCCTTGCCCCGGTCCGATGGATCGAAGGCAAGGGGTGGAAGGAAGGCCGAAAATGAGAAGGCCCCCCCGTGGAACGGTGGTCACGCTGTCCCTGGATCCCACGGTCGGCAGCGAGCAGCGTGGGGTCCGCCCCTGCATCATCGTAAGCGACCCGGATGTGGCCGGAGAGCAACGGTACCCCCTCGTTGCCGTGGTCCCATTGACGCGCACCCCGGGGGAAGGCGCGTTGTATCCGAGGCTCGAACCCGGCGACAGCGGGATCAGGACCGTTTCGTTCGCCTTGGTGGATCAGGTCCGGTCCGTCGACAAGCGGCGCATCCGGGGGATCGGGCGATCGGTCGCCCCGGCCGAAATGGAGGCGATCGACGCGGGACTTCGCCTGTTCCTCGGCCTGGAGTCAGGGGACGGTATTTAGTTTGACGCGGGCGGCCCCCTCTGTTAGGTTTTATCGCATGCATACTATTCCCGGTCGACAAGCGGCCCGCGCCGTTCTCGGCGCCGTCCTTCTCCTGTCCTGTGTCCTGGCGTCCCCCATCCCGGCGTCGGCCGCCGGGTACCCCCGCCGGATCGCCGTCGCCCCCTTCGAGGTCCTGACGAAGGAGGATATCGGGGCGACGGTTTCCATCCTGCCGCGCCTGCTGGCCTCCCGCCTGATGGCGCTGGCCGGGGCCGACGTGGTGCTGCTCCCGGCGGGCGGCAAGTCCCCGGAAGAGGCCGCGAAGGAGGCGAAGGTCCCGCTGCTGCTCCGCGGGACGGTTTCCAAACTCGGGAAAGGGTACAGCGTCGACACGATCGCGATCGACCTCGAAACCGGCAAGACGGCGGGGGCGTTCTTCGCCGTCGCGGCGACCGAGGACGACATCATCGCCCAGTTGGGCGTTCTCTCGGGCGAGATCGCCGAGAAGATGTTCGGCGTGCAGGGGGCGATCCGGGCCACGGCCCCCCCGGTTCCCGCCGCGGCTTCGCCCGCCCCCGTCATGGCTCCGGCGCCGGCGGGGATTCCGTCGATCGGCGGCGGCCCCGTCGTTGCGGCCCAGGCGGCCGCGCCCGTCGCCCCTCCCGTCCCGCTTCCGTCCACGCCCGCCGAAGGGTGGATGCCGTCCTCCCTGAAAAAGGTGGGCCAGTCCGACAAGATCGCGGACGAGTTGTACGGGGTGGTGGCGCTGGATGCCGCGGCGGACGGCGGATCGGAAGTCGTCGCGTGGGGGAGCAACATTCTCTACTTCCACCGCGTGCAGGGGGACCAGGTGCGGCCGTTCTCCCGGATCACCTTGGAGAAGAAATTCCATATCCTCCAGGTGGACGCGGCCGACGTCGACGGGGACGGCCGGAAAGAGATCCTTGCCACGTGCCTGGTCGGCGAACGGATCCGTTCCCTCGTCTTTCGAAAGGGGAAGGAAACGTACGCCGAGGCGGCGGGGGACATCCCGTATTTCCTCGCCGTGGTCACCGACGCGCAGGGGAAACGGGTGGTCGTCGGGCAATCCCGGGGCCTCGACCTGCCGTTCGGCGGGAAGATGTACCGGATGGCGTGGGACGGGAAGACCTTGAAGGAGGCGGAGGCGTTTCCGGCGAACACGAACATCAAGCCGCTGGACCAGGGGATCCTCGGGCTGTCCGCCGCGAAGTTCGAGAAGGAGTGGCGGTGGGTCTACACGGACGACGAGAACCACTTGCGGCTGGTCGATCCGTCGGGGAAACCCCTCTTCCGGTCCAGGGAAACGTACGGTTCGGGAATCGACCTGTTCGAATGGGGGGCCTTCGATCGAACGCAGCAGAAGCGGATGCAATTCTTCCTGCGGAAGGCGGTGCGGGTCTCCGAAGGGGCCGGGGGGAAACCGCTTCTCCTGACCCAGGAAGTGGAAAAGGGGGTGCTCGGCATCGCCCGTTCGTGGGACAAGTCCCGCGTGGTCCTGTTGCAGTGGGACGACGGGGGATTCACCGAGAAGGCGGGGACGAAGATGGAAGGACGGTTCTTCTCCGGCGCCGATTACCTGTCTCCGCCCCTTCGGAAGGGCGGCGGGATCATCGCCTCCGTCATCGAGCAGGAGGGCTCCGCGTTCAATCCGAAGATCAGCCGGCTGGTGTTGTACCGCGCGGAGTGACGCATGCAGCGGGTCCGCCTCCCCGGCGAAAATTCTTGACAAGCCGGCGGGACAACGGTAAATGGATAGCATGATCGAAAAGAAACGCGGTTTCCAAAACGGCGCGCCGGGGGCGCGCCGGGCATCGACATACATCGTTCACGGCGCAAACAGATCGCGGCGAAGGGAGGTGGTGGCGGGCCATTGACGGTTTCTCGACGTGGATCGGTTCGGCTGCTTTCTTGGAGGGGAAGACAGGCAGTTTAAATTTCGCGAGGAGGGAAACATGCGGAAAGGCTTTCTGATGGTGCTGGCGGTGGTGCTGGTGGCGGCCCTGGCCGCGCCGGCGATGGCGGATTTCTCGACGTCCGGGTTCGTCCGGATCAAGGGGCACGTGGAACAGAATTACAGGACCGGGAGCGCGGCAGGTTCCCAGGGCGGATTGTTCATCCTCCCCGGGAAGGATGTCGCCACGGCGAACTACGTGGAGCAGCGGCAGCGGTTCACCTTGAATTACAAGGGGGAAAACGTCGGCGCGTTCGGGCAGTTCGAGATCGACTTCGCGAACTGGGGCGACAGCGCCTACACGGCCGGCCGGAACCAGGGCGCCGGGCTCGAGGCCGACAGCATCAACCTCGAGACGAAGAACTTCTACCTCTGGTTCAACGTCCCCAACACCTCCGTGAAGGTGACGGCGGGCCTCCAGAACCAGACCGACTCCTTCGGCGGGATGATCTTCGGCTACGCCGACATGGCGGGGATCTTCGTGACCGGCAAGATGGACCCCGTGCAGTATAAGCTCGGCTGGGCGAAGTTCCAGGAAGGGGCCACCACGAGGGATGACGACGTGGACCTCTATGTCGCCGAGGCGAAGTTCGCACCCACGAAGGACGCGAAGGTGGGGGTCGACTTCTACGTCCTGCGCGACGCTTCCGGAAGCACGCCGGCCGGGTCCGGCACCTTCGGAACGAACCTGAACACGATCGGCCGGCTGGGTGCGGACTACGGGGCGGGTGCGACCAGCTTCACCTATAACCCCAGCAACTTCTACTACATCGGCGTGGACGCCGCCGCCAAGGCCGGCCCGGTGGGGCTGAGCGGCTTCGCGTTCTACAACTTCGGGAAGATCGAGAAGCCGGTAGGCACGATCTTCGGGTCCACCCTCGACAACTCGGACATCGACGTGAAGGCATGGGCGGTCGATCTGCGCGCCGACGCGGACCTCGGTCCCGGCAAGGCGTTCCTCGAAGGCGCCTATGTTTCGGGCACCGGGGAAAACGACTCCGATTTCAAGGCCCCGGTGACGGCGAGCAACTACGCGCTGGCGGGCTCGTACCCGCTCTCCTCGATGGATATGCAGATCATTCTGCCGAACCTCGACGACATCACCGCCTCCGCCGCGCTGGCGTACGACGTGCAGAACAAGGGGCGGGGGATCATCGCCCTGGCGGCCGGGTACCGGATGAAGTTCAGCGACATGCTCTCCGGCAAGGTCGGGGTCGGCTACCTGACCGACGCCAAGAACACCCTCGGCTCCCCGGTGAAGAAGCACAAGGCGACCGAGGTGAACGCGAACGTGAACTACGCTCTCGTGAAGGGGCTCGACTTGGGCCTGTACGGCGCATACGCCTTCCTGACCGATTGGGAAGACTACGGCGCGAACAGCGCGGGTGCGGCCAACCTCACGCGGGATGCGGACAACATCTACAAGGCGATGTTCCGCATGAACTACGCGTTCTAAGTTCCCGGCGGAACGGTAGCGGTACCAAGGAGCCCCCGGGGGAAACCCCGGGGGCTCTTGCTCGTCTATAACAACTCCAGAAACTCCTCGAGGGTAAGACCGGCTTCGCGCAGGATTGCCCGCAGGGTTCCCTTTGCGATCTCATTGTGATCCGGTATGGTCAGGCGGCGAAATGGAGGGAACTCTTGCCGGAGGATGATGTGGCTTCCCCGTTGATGATCATTCAGGTACCCGATACGGGAGAAGGCCTTGACGAGATCCCGTCCGGAAACAACGGGTAATCGCGTCATATGGCGATGTCGATGATCTCTTCGGTGATCGAGGGCGGGATCGGTTCGTCGTGTTTTCGAAGACTTTCGATGTACCCTTGGATCGCCTCTTTTATATTGGCTTCGGCTTCTTTCCGGGTTTGCCCCTGCGAGACGCAACCCGGAAATGCGGGACATTGGGCGATGAAAACCCCGTCTTCGTCCTGCCCGATGATGACCCTGAATTTCATTGTTCACCTCCGCTGTAAGATTGCCACTACCCGTTCCCGGTGTCAATTTGGCGTCGCGAGGGAGGCTGCGCTATTATTGAATTGACGGAAGCGGTGGAAATCCCGTACTCTGTCAAATTCGATCACATTTTGATGCGCAAGGAGGTCCGGCTCGACGATGTTCGAGAACCTGTCGGAAAAGTTCCAGGGCGTCCTCAAAAAGCTGCGCGGGCACGGGCGCATCTCCGAGGGGAACGTCGAGGGGGCGCTGAACGAGGTGCGCCTCGCGCTGCTGGAAGCCGACGTCAACTACAAGGTCGTCAAGGATTTCGTCGCGGCGGTCAAGGAGAAGGCGCTCGGGGCCGAGGTGCTCGCCTCCCTTTCCCCCGACCAGCACTTCATCAAGATCGTCCACGAAGAGATGACCCGGATGATGGGTGGCGCGCAGGCGCAGGAGCTGAACCTCGCCCGCAAGCCGCCCGTCCCCGTGATGCTCGTGGGGCTCCAGGGGTCGGGGAAGACGACCACGTGCGGCAAGCTCGCCCTTTATCTCCAGAAGAGGAAGCGGACCCCGTTCCTGGTCCCGGCCGACGTCTACCGCCCGGCGGCGATCGAGCAGCTGAAGGTCCTCGGGCGGCAGCTCGAAATCCCCGTGTTCGATTCCCGGCCCGATGCCGACCCGGTGGAGATCTGCCGGGAGGCGGTGCGATACGCCGGGCTCAACGGGTACGACACGGTCCTCCTCGACACGGCGGGCCGCCTGCAGATCGACGCGCCGCTGATGGAGGAGCTCTCCCGGATCCAGGCGGCGGTCGACCCGGGGGACATCCTCCTGGTGGCCGACGCGATGACCGGGCAGGACGCCGTGAACGTGGCGAAGGGGTTCCACGAGAAGCTCACGCTCACCGGCGTGGTCCTGACGAAGACCGACGGCGACGCGCGGGGCGGCGCGGCCCTCTCGATCCGCGCGGTGACCGGCGCCCCGGTCAAGTTCGTCGGAACGGGGGAGAAGCTCGACGCCCTGGAACCGTTCCACCCCGGGCGGATGGCGTCCCGCATCCTCGGGATGGGCGACATCCTCACCTTCGTCGAGAAGGCGCAGGAGCAGGTCGACGAGAAGCAGGCCAGGGAGCTCGAGCGCAAGCTGCGCAAGAACGAGTTCACGCTCGAGGATTTCCGCGACCAGCTGCTGCGGCTCAAAAAAATGGGGTCGATGGAGGAGATCCTGGGGATGATCCCCGGCCTCGGCGGGAAGATGAAGGAGTTGAAGGGGATGGCGCCCGACGAGAACGAGTTGAAGCGGGTGGTCGCCATCATCGATTCGATGACTCCCAGGGAGAGGCGCAACGCCAGGATCCTGAACGGCAGCCGCCGGAAGCGGATCGCCGCGGGGAGCGGGACGACCGTGCAGGACGTGAACCGCCTGATGAAGAACTTCCTGCAGGCCGAGGAGATGATCAAGCGGATGTCCCGGGGCGGAAGGCGCGGGTTGGGGGGGAACCTCCCCTTCCTCCGGTAGACTATCCCGCGGTATTTCCCGGGTGCAATTTCGTCCGAGACGAACGGAGGGCGCCACGGGGGGTCCCACGCAGCGGCGTCCGGAGCGAAAGCGGAGACGGGGATGTCGAGAGCGGGCAAAGGCGCAGCCGAGGAGACCTTGGACGGTCGACGAGCCGTGGCGGAGGGGGAAGCCGCCCGCTGGCCCCGGAGTCCCTGAGGCCGACACGCCATGGCATTTATGGAGCGAAGCGGTCGAAAGTGTGGTAAGGTATCGAAACTTCCAATGAAAAGCAGGAGGATCGGTTCATGGCGGTGAAGATTCGTTTGGCGCGGACGGGCCGCAGGAAGTTGGCCTTCTACCGCGTGGTGGTGGCCGACTCGCGGATGCCCCGCGACGGGCGTTGCCTCGCCCAGGTCGGGACGTACGCTCCCCGGGAAAACCCGGCGAAGATCGTGATCGACGAGGCGGTGACCCTCCAGTGGCTGTCGAAGGGCGCGGAGCCCACCGAGACGGTGAAAAGTCTGCTGAAGAAATCCGGAACATGGAAGAAGTTCCAGGAGGAGAAGGCGGCGAAACCCGCCGCCGCGTAGCGCCCGGCTTCCTGGTTCGGTGCCGCATCCGGGGGCGCAGCGGAGCGTGACGCCCCCGCGGGACGGGTGTGCGATGGAGTCGAGCCGGAACGGATATCTCGACATCGGCCGGGTGGTCGGCCTCCACGGCGTCCGCGGCAAGGTGAAGGTGGCGCCGTTCTCGGGGGACCCTTCCGGGGTGCTCGCCGCAAGGACGTTGCACCTCTCCGGGGGGCGCGGGATGGAAGCCGGGGCGCACGGCGACTTCGAGGTGGCGGCGGCGCACCGCGCGGGCGGTTGCGCCGTTTTCTCGTTGCACGGGATCGACTCGGCGGAGGCGGCCGAGCCGCTTGTGAAAGCCGTCGTGTCGGTGCGGCGCGGGGAGCTCCCCGCTCTCCCCGAGGACGAGTTCTACTGGGCCGACGCCGTCGGCTGCCTCGTCGTGGGGCGGGACGGCGCGGTGCTGGGCGAGGTGGCGGCGGTCGAACCGGGGCCGGCGCACGACTGGCTGGTCGTCCGGCGGCCGGGGCGCGAGAACGGCTACCTTCCGGTGGTGGCGGCTTTCCTGAAACGGGTCGACACGGCGGCGCGGCGGGTGGTCGTCTCTCCGCCCGAGGGGTGGTAGGGAGGCGGCGTGCGGATCGACGTGGTGACCCTCTTCCCCGGGATGTTCGAGGGACCGCTTTCCCACAGCATTCTTGGGCGCGCGTCGGAGGCGGGGCTTCTCTCCGTCGAGGTGCACGACCTGCGGCCGTACGCGCAGGGGAAGCACCACGTGACCGACGAGCCCCCGTTCGGCGGCGGGGGCGGAATGGTGATGAAGCCCGAACCGATCTTCGCCGCGGTCGAGGCGCTGCTTTCGGCCCACGGTCCGGGGAAGGTGGTCCTCCTTTCCCCGGCGGGTCCGCTCCTGTCCCCGGCGGTCGCCGCCCGCCTTGCGAAGGAGACGCACCTGGTCCTGATCTGCGGCCGGTACGAAGGGGTCGACCAGCGCGTCGCCGACCACCTGGCGGACGAGGAGATCTCGATCGGCGACTACGTCCTCTCCGGCGGGGAGCTTCCGGCGATGGTGCTGATCGACGCGGTGGCCCGGTTCCTTCCGGGGGTGCTGGGCGACCCCGCGGCGCCTCACAACGACTCGTTCTCCGAGGGGATTCTCGAGGCCCCCCACTACACGCGCCCTCGCGATTTCCGGGGGTGGACCGTCCCCGAGGTGCTCCTGTCGGGGGACCACGGGGCGGTGGCCCGGTGGCGCCGGGCCGAAGCGATCCGCCGCACGGCGCGGAACCGCCCGGAGCTGCTGAAGAAAAAGTTGACAGGCGGGGAGCGCCTGGAATAAATTAACAGGTCTTCCTTTATCACCGGCAACCGCCAGCACGGAAAGGACAGGACATGGCCATGAGTCTCCTCAAGGATGTCGAGTCCCGGCAGCAGCGAAAGGATCTCCCGCAATTCCACGTGGGAGACACCGTCCGGGTCTACTCTCGGATCAAGGAAGGCGAGAAGGAGCGCGTCCAGTATTTCGAGGGGATCGTCATCGGCTTCCACCGCAACGCCGCCTCCACGACCTTCAAGGTCCGCAAGGAATCGTACGGCGTGGGCGTCGAGCGCACCTACCCGATGCACTCCCCCCTCATCGAAAAGATCGAGGTGAAGAAGAAGGGCGACGTCCGCCGGGCGAAGCTGTTCTACCTGCGCGACGTGTCCGGCAAGAAGGCGCGCATCCGCGAAAAGAGGGATTGGCTCTCGAAGAAGGGGATCGTCGTCCCGTCCGAGGGTACGGCGGAAGGACCGGCCGCGGAAGTCCCCGCCGCCGAGGCGCCCGCGGGCACCGCCGAAGCGCCGGCCGCCCCTTCGGAGACCCCGAAGGAGTAGCGCCGTACCGTTCGAAATCTTCGAGGCGAACGCCCGCGGTCGGGGATATTCCGCCCCGGCGGGCGTCGACGAGGCCGGCAGGGGGCCGCTCGCCGGGCCGGTGGTCGCCGCCGCCGTGATCCTTCCGCCGGGATACTCCCATCCCGGAATCCGCGACTCCAAGAAACTTTCCCCGCAGCGGCGGGAGCGCCTCTACCCGGTGATCACGGCCGACGCGGTCGCGTTCGGGATCGCCCTCGCCACCCACGAAGAGATCGATTCGCTGAACATCCTGCGCGCCTCCCTGCTCGCGATGCGGCGGGCGGTGGAGGCGCTCGCCGTCCCCCCCGATTTCCTTTTCGTCGACGGGAACCGGCCGGTGCCGTGCGGCGTGCCGCAGGAGACGCTCGTCGGCGGCGACGGGCGGTGCCTCTCCGTGGCGGCCGCCTCCATCCTCGCCAAGGTCGCGCGGGACCGGTTGATGGCGGAGTACGACCGGCTCTATCCCGGCTACGGCCTCGCCGTCCACAAGGGGTACCCCACGAGGGATCATTTCGAGGCGATCCGCCGCCTGGGACCGTCGCCGATCCACCGCCGCTCCTTCCGCGGGGTGGAACCCCGGCCGTGAGCGGCGGGTCGCGGGGCGCGGAGCGGGGACGGAATCCGCGGGTTCGGGCGGCGGGCCCCGCGTCCTGCCCGCCGGAGACCCGCAAGACGCAAGGAAACGCGGCGGAGGACCGGGCGTGCCGCCATCTCGAAGCGACGGGGTTCACCGTCGTCGCGCGGAACTTCCGCGCGAAGGGCGGCGAGATCGACATCGTCGCCCGGAAAGGGGATTTGCTCGCCTTCGTGGAGGTCCGCTCCCGGGAGGACGCCGACTTCGGCAGGCCGGAAGAGTCGGTCACCGCGGCCAAGCGGCGGCGGATCGTGTCCGCCGCCCGGCGCTACCTGTCGGACGTGCCGGCCTCGTCCTGGCGGGAAGCGCGTTTCGACGTGATCGCGGTCGAAGGCGGCGGAGAGGATGCGGCGTTGCGGCACTACCCCGCGGCCTTCGACGCGAAGGGGAAGGTCCTTTAGCCGAAGAACTCCTTCGCTATTCCGTAGATGCCCATGTCGACCGTCTTGAGTTTCGAGGTCGCCTCCGCCAGGTCGACCGCCACGATCCGGTTTCCCTGGAGCGCGGCCATCTTTCCGAACTCGCCGCGATGGATCATCTCGGTGGCGAAGACGCCGAACCGGGTGGCCAGCACCCGGTCGTGGGCCGTGGGCGAGCCGCCCCGCTGGATGTGGCCGAGCACCACGTAGCGCGTTTCGAACCGGGTCCTCTTTTCGATCGCCTTCGACAGGAGCTGCGAGATTCCCCCGAGCCGCACGTGGCCGAACTCGTCTTTTTGCGACTCCTGGACGACGAGCTCCCCTTCCTCGCCGGGCTTCTCCGCGAACTGCGCCCCTTCCGCGACGACGACGATGGAGAACGATTTCCCCCGGCTGTGCCGCCGCAGGATCAGGTCGCACACCTCGTCCAGGTCGATCGGGATCTCCGGCACGAGGATCACGTCGGCCCCCCCCGCGATCCCGGCGAAAGTGGCGATCCACCCGGCGTGCCGCCCCATCACCTCGACCACCATGACGCGGTTGTGCGACTCCGCCGTCGTGTGGATCCGGTCGATGGCGTCCGTGGCGATGGACACCGCCGTGTCGAAGCCGAAGGTGAAGTCGGTCCCGGAGAGGTCGTTGTCGATCGTCTTGGGGACTCCGACCACGGGAAGCCCCTTCTCGTACAGCTTCGCCGCCGCCCCGAGCGTGTCCTCCCCGCCGATGGCGACCAAAGCGTCCAGCCCGAGGATCCGGAAATTCTTCAGCACCCGGTCCGGCCCGTCGGGGTCCTTGAACGGGTTCGTGCGGGAGGTGCCGATGATCGTCCCCCCGACGTGGAGGATCCCCGACACCATCTTGACGTCGAGATCCATCGGCGAGAGGTCGAGCAGTCCCTTCCATCCGTTGCGAAGGCCGACGACCCGCGAACTGAGCGTGTCCGCCTTCCGGACCACCGCACGGATCACCGCGTTGAGGCCGGGGCAATCCCCCCCTCCGGTCAACACCCCGATTTTCATCGCTTCCGCTCCTCCCCAAACGAAATTATGCGGAATAAGTATAACAGATATGCCGGGTTGCAACTTTCCACTTGAAACGTTTCCGATTCATGGTATTTTGGTACTCAAAACCCATTTTTAAACAGGGGGGCCTGTGTCCGTCCT
>Ga0334722_10005395_pt1 | contig 12934 bp, 7 predicted proteins | sample C3_bottom_MG_FD_207210 | JGI IMG/M metagenome (GOLD analysis project Ga0334722, IMG submission 207210) | Sediment microbial communities from Yellowstone Lake, YNP, Wyoming, USA - C3_bottom | ecosystem: Environmental > Aquatic > Freshwater > Lake > Sediment | place: USA: Wyoming | collected...
TTCTAGTTTTTTAATTTTGGTTTGGTGTTCTTTTGCATTACGAATATCTTCAAATAAATGTACTAGCTCTTCAGAGACTTCAACTGCTTTTTTTGAAAGATTATCAAGAATTGTAAGAATTTCTTTTTCGTTTGATTTTAACCACGAAAACCATTGTCCCATAACTTTACATAATTATTGGATGTTAAATCTATGTTCTCCATATACTATATTGTAACTATATAGCGATCAAAATTGATGCGATCAAATAAAAAAAGAAAAAATTAGTTTGATTTACAGTTATGGCAAATCAGGTTTTTGAGATTTGTAGTGTGAACTCCACGTAGATGTATCTCTCAGATCCATTGAACTTGTTGTTGTCTTTTTATCATCTGTAGGAATATTCATTTCATCAAGTGAAGGATTCTGCATGTCCATATCTTTACATTCTAGATCATAGTCTTCGACTATTGCAAATCCTTTGTTGAAATAACCTTCTTCTTGATCCTTAAGGGTATTAACTGCATAATTCTTTATGAAGCATTTGTGATAGGTGAAACCACGTTTTTCGTGTGGACCTGTAGCAAGGATGATATCTACGTCAAATGGATTGTTGTCCAGCTTTTGAGATGTTGAGCTTCTAATAAGATATGTATCATCTACTTGTTTGGTCAAAAGCGGAGTATTGCCAACTACTTTTTGTATGCTAAGTTGGAATGGTTCTGATTTAACAAATCCCTTTTTTTGTATAAATACCTGAAGTGGAACAAGTTCCTCTCCCTCACGGAATTTGAAGTCTCCAGTAATTGTAACTCCTTCTGCAGTAAGGTATTCTGGGGCAGGTATTTTTTCTGCAGTGATTTCTGATATTTGGAAACCCATGATTGCGGCTACTGCTAGGATAGCAATGACACTAACAGCAACTATTGCTGTTGTTTTTAGGTAATTCATTGAGGATGATTTTTGAGGTTTTGGGGAAATAATTTTTGGGAAAATAATTTTTGCAGATGTAATTTTAATCCAGGGTTTTTCGTCATCTGGATAAATTATTCGTCCCTTCATGAAGGTACTACGATTGTGTGAATTATATCATTATGAAATTCCTAATCTAGACTACCTGTTCCATATTTTAAAATGATATTACAAAATTAAAGATAACTAATTAGAATATAGTATTTAAAAGAAAAAAACTAGTTTGATTTACAGTTATGGCAAATCAGGTTTTTGAGATTTGTAGTGTGAACTCCACGTAGATGTATCTCTCAGATCCATTGAACTTGTTGTTGTCTTTTTATCATCTGTAGGAATATTCATTTCATCAAGTGAAGGATTCTGCATGTCCATATCTTTACATTCTAGATCATAGTCTTCGACTATTGCAAATCCTTTGTTGAAATAACCTTCTTCTTGATCCTTAAGGGTATTAACTGCATAATTCTTTATGAAGCATTTGTGATAGGTGAAACCACGTTTTTCGTGTGGACCTGTAGCAAGGATGATATCTACGTCAAATGGATTGTTGTCCAGCTTTTGAGATGTTGAGCTTCTAATAAGATATGTATCATCTACTTGTTTGGTCAAAAGCGGAGTATTGCCAACTACTTTTTGTATGCTAAGTTGGAATGGTTCTGATTTAACAAATCCCTTTTTTTGTATAAATACCTGAAGTGGAACAAGTTCCTCTCCCTCACGGAATTTGAAGTCTCCAGTAATTGTAACTCCTTCTGCAGTAAGGTATTCTGGGGCAGGTATTTTTTCTGCAGTGATTTCTGATATTTGGAAACCCATGATTGCGGCTACTGCTAGGATAGCAATGACACTAACAGCAACTATTGCTGTTGTTTTTAGGTAATTCATAGAATATGATTCAGATTAGTATGTAATATTTGAATTGAATATTGTTTACATAGTTCTCTATATCTCTAATGTAACTATATAGTAATGCAGAAATAAAATGTTGATTGACTAAAATATTATGACTACAAGAAAAACCATATCTTAATGAATATCAGGAAAAGAAGATCATGGCGTTCAATCTAAAATGTTAAAAGAAAAGATTCAATCCATTAGTTTTTTCTATGTTATCAATTAGGTTTTAGAGGAATGATGAAAAAAGTTTAAAATAATTATTAAAATCTAAATTTTATTCACATTTTACTTTAATATCGCCATCTTGATCCTTAACGACATTACATGAATCATTATCATCTCCTCCATCAATTACATCTACACCAAAACCTCCAATAATTATATCATCTCCGGATTGGCCTTTGAGTACATCACTTCCATCTCCACCTGATAGGTTGTCTGTTCCTTCGTTTCCAAAGATAATGTCATCTCCATCTCCACCTAGTATGCAATCATTTCCTTTGGAGCCCATGACGATGTCATCTCCTTCCTCAGCAAAAATAAGATCAGCCACATTAGTTCCAGATAAGATGTCATCTTCAGCAGTTCCAATAATTGTGTTATAGTAGGAATCTGGTTTACCGCAAGCTTGAACAATGATTTTCTGTGTAGCATGATTTGAGTTTCCAAATGAATCTACAGCAGTCCAAGTAACCACTGTTTCTCCTAAAGGAAATGAAAATGGCGCATTATTTGTAATAATAGGAGAACCTGCCAAATCTGTGGCCGTTCCTTCACCTACATTTATTGGAGTTTGAAGAGCTATTGCATCAATTGTAATTTCAGATGGTACAGTCAATTCTGGAGCAGTTGTATCAACTATTGTAACTTTCTGAGTAGCACTAACAGAATTTCCCCCCTCGTCAGTTGCAGTCCAGGTAACGGTAGTTTCCCCAAGTGGCAAGTAATTTGGAGAATTATTTGTTATAGTAATCTTGCTTACTGAATCAGAGGCTGGAGGTGGAACTAGTGAAACTATATTTTTGTCTGATGAGGTAGCTTCTATCTCAATATCTTTAGGAGTTTCAATTGTTGGAGGAGTAGTATCAATAATTGATACAGTTTGAGTTACATTTGCGGTATTTCCTGAAGAATCAGTAACAGTCCAAGTAACAATTGTTTTTCCTAATGAGAAAATATCAGGAGCGTCATTTGAGATTGAAGAAACAGATACCAAATCGGTGGTTTGGGGCTTACCCAAATTTACAACGTTGTTTTGTGCACCGGAAGCCTCCAATACAATGTCAGATGGTGATATAATTGATGGTACAGTAGTATCTACCACAGAGATTTGTTGCAAACCAGTTGCTATGTTTCCTGCTTCGTCTGTTACTACCCAGGTTATTGTTGTTAGACCAAATGGAAATACCTTTGGCGCATCGTTTTTAATTGATGCCACGCCAACTAGATCATCTGCATAAATGCCTGCAAGTTCAACAACATTTTGATCCTCACTTGTAGCCTCAATTGTAATTATTTTTGGTACACTAATTTTAGGAGGAGTAGTATCAATTACTTTCACTATCTGGGTATCTTTTGAGGACAATCCGACTAAATCCGTAGCAGTCCATGTTACAACTGTCTCACCTATCGGAAAAACTTTTGGTGCATCATTTGTAATGGAATCAATGCCGATAAAATCAGAGGCAGTTGCTTCGCCTAATTCTACAGTATTTTCCGATTTAGATGTTGCTTCAATTTGTACAGTCTCTGGTACGTTAATTGATGGAGGGGTAGTATCTATAACTGATATTTTCTGAGTTGCAGTAGCAAGGTTTCCTGCTGCATCAGTTGCAGTCCAAGTTACTAGAGTATCTCCAAGTGGAAATACTTTTGGAGCATCATTATTAATTGATATTACACCAACAGTATCGTCAGCATCAGCAACGCCAATTTCAAAAACATTTGATGTTGCATCTATTGCTTCAATGGTGATATCAGATGGGGCATGAATTGATGGTGAACTAGTATCAATGACTGATATTGTTTGTTCAGCTGAAGCGATATTTCCAAAGGTGTCTGTTGCTTTCCATGTAATAGTAGTGTTACCAAGAGAGAAAAGATCTGGTGCATCATTGGTTACAGAGTCAATCCCGATTTTATCAGATACCTTGGCATCTCCAATTTTGATAGACATTCCAGAAGAGGACGTATCTTCAACAACTATGTTTGATGGAGGTACAATTGTAGGAGGGGTCATATCACGAATAGTGACAATTTGAGTGTCAGACGCAATATTTCCAGAAGTATCTACCGCAGTCCATGTTACGGTAGTCATTCCAATTGGAAAAGATGCAGGTGCATCATTTGTATACGACTCTACACCAATGGTGTCATAAGCCCATGGCAAATCTAAATCAACAATATTTGAGTCAGGATCAGTTGCTTCAAGTAAGATATCTTTAGGTGCTTTGATTTGCGGAGGAGTTGTATCAACTAATGTAACTTTTTGTTCTGCAGATACAGAATTACCAATTTTATCTGTTGCAGTCCATGTTACAACTGTTGTTCCAAAAGGAAATGCACTAGGGGAATTATTTGTAATTGTAGAGATTCCAGTTACATCTTTAGCTGTTGCATTACCTAATGCAACAATGTTGCTATCAACGCTGATAGCTTCAATTGTAATATCTTCTGGAATAATTAAAGTTGGAGGAGTTGTATCAATTACAGACACTGATTGGGTTACAGTAGCAGAGTTACCACTTGGATCTTGAACTAACCAAGTAACTATAGTTTCACCAAATGGGAAAACTTGTGGTGCATTATTTGAAATTATTACATTTTGTATATCTGTGACAATCGGGGATCCAAGATCAATGATATTTTCATTTAATGATGTGGCCTCAAAGATGATATCTGGAGGTGAAGAAATTATGGGTATCGTTTTATCAACAACACTTACTAATTGTTTCCCACTTGCAACGTTTCCAGATGAATCAGCTGCAGTCCAAGTAACAGTTGTATTTCCAATGCTAAAGAATTGGGGAGCATCATTTGTAATTGAGATTATTTTTCCATTATCAATAACTGCTGCCTCACCAAGATAGATATCATTTTTATCAAAACTTGTCGCCTCTACAATAATATCTTCTGGTACTAAAATGGTAGGAGGTTTTGTGTCAACTACAATTATTTTTTGTATTGCACTAACAGAATTTGATGCAACATCAGTTGCAGTCCAAGTAACTAAAGTTTCTCCTAGTGGAAAAACTTCAGGTGCATCATTTGTAATTGATATGACACCAACAACATCTGTAGTAAGAGGGGATTTTAATTCAATTCGATTTGCTTCAGGGTTTTCTGCTTGAATAGTAATTTCTGGTAAAGCCGCAATAGTTGGAGGTATAGTATCTACAACCCTAATTTCCTGTGTGGCTATACCCATATTTCCGGCACCATCAATTGCAGTCCAGATAATGGTAGTAGTTCCTAAGGGAAATTGCCCAGGAGCATTACTTGATAGTGATTTAATTCCACTTGCGTCTGTGGCCATTGCTTGTCCAACAGAAACCGGAGTAAGACCACCTGTGGCCTCTATTAACAAATCATTTGGTGGAGTAATGACTGGTTTTGTCAAATCTCCTGGGACAGGATTAGCTGGTTTTAGTATTTGGGTTGGTTGTTCTGTAGTTTTTTCAGTTGAGGAAGATGTTTGAGCAATGCTAGAAACTAGTGGTGAGCCAAACTTTTGGATTCTGTGACCGTTTGAATCAACTACAAACAAGTAACCATTTTTATCTAATGCAATATCTTTTGGCGTTTTAAATTGACCATTTGCAATTCCCATGCTTCCCCAACTAGTCAGCGTTGTTCCTTCTTGTGATAATAGCAATATTCTGTCGTTGCCTGTGTCTACCACGTAAATATTACCAGAAGGATCAGTTACCATTCCTTGTGGTATAATTGGAAAACCTGCAAAATTTGGTCCAAAGCTTTGAGAGTAAACTCCCTTTGAATCAAATTTTAAAATTTTATTTTGTCCTGGATCAGAAATGAAGATATTTTCTTTATTGTCAATTGCAATACCTATAGGTGAAACAAGCTTGCCAGTTCCAGTTCCGCTTTCTCCAAATTCAGAGATAAATTCACCATTAGGGGTGAATTTTTGAATTCGCTGATTTCCTGTATCAACTACATAAATTTCTCCATCAGGACTAACTGCAATTCCGTTAGGAAGCAAAAATTGACCTTGTTCTTTTCCCTCCTTACCCCACTTTGAGAGAAATTTTCCATTTAGATCAAATTTCTGAATATTCTTTAATTGATTGTCTACAACAAATACAGTTCCATTAAATACTACAATTCCTGCTGGAGAATGAAATTGTCCTGAACCTGTGCCACTGCTGCCCCAAGTTTTCAAGAATGTTCCATCATTGTTAAATTTTTGAACTCTCATATTCCCAAGATCAGTAACATATAGATTTCCTAAATCATCAACAGCTATAGTTTGCGGAAATGAAAAAAATCCAGATTTGCCAATTCCCGATTCTCCCCATGTTAAGATAAAGGGGTGGCTAGAACTAGTATTTGCCATGGAAATTGGTATAGGGATAGCTATGCCAATAATCATAAAAATTACCACTAACGATATTACTGCTTTCAACAATGAGGGAATCCCGATATCTGAAAAAGATCTCAGGAGTGAGGATTTGTTGTAGTTTTAGTCAATTTGGGTAAATTAGAATGGCTTGTTTACCTCACGTGTAAAAACATAGCTAGCCAAGCCAATCATAGCCACAACAAATGCTGCAATAATTCCAATGCTTAGGATGCTATTTACGCCTTCACTTACCCCAGTCATCATACCTCGAACTAAAAGAACTGTATAGGTTACTGGATTGAGCCTTGCAGCAAATCCCAGCCATTCTGGTAATAGTTCCAACGGGAATAAAGCAGGACTAAGCATAAAGAGAGGCAGACCAAGAAAATTGATTATTCCCCAGAAGGTTTCTTGAGATTTTGCAGTAGCAGCTACCGTTACTGAAATTCCAGAAAAACCTAACGAGAATAATATTACTATTGCCATGATTGGTGCAATCAAGAGAGGATTAGGAAAACTTACGCCAATTGCAAGTGCAATTCCTAGGATAAGCGTTGCTTGAAGTGCAGCTATTAATGATATTGCAAGCATTTTTCCTAGTGCTATAGAAGACCTTGAAATTGGCGAGGTCAAAGCTTTATTCATAAATCCATACCGTCTATCCCACAAAGTGTTAACACCTCCAAAAATGCTTGTGAAAATTGCAGTTAGTATTATAACACCAGGTGTCATAAATGCAATATACTCTCCTTCAAAACCAACTGATTGAATTAACGGTCGTGTACCTGCAAAGGTATTACCAATTACAATAATCCATACAGCAGGTTGAATTAATCGAATTAATACGCCACTTCTTGATTTGCGATATCTTTTCATTTCTCGCCAAAAGATTGTATAAGTATCAAACGCAATCATGCTCGTAACCTCTTCATTTTTGCATGTTCTATTCTTTTGTTGAAATTTTCTGTCTCATCTCTAAGTTCTCGTCCAGTGTAGGAGATAAAAACATCATCAAGAGTTGGTTGAGTAAGCGATATAGAATTTATTTTTATTCCAAAACTAGACGACAATTGAAAAATTATTGGAATTACTTCTGTTCCCTTTGATGAAAATACAGTAATTCCTTCTCCATTGGTTGTAATGTCCTTAACGTATTCAATTTCCTTAATTTTTGAAATTAGATCAGATTTTTTTTCTCCATTGTTACTGATAGTAAATGTAATTACTTCATTACCCAATGCATTTTTCATGTTTTGAGGAGAATCAATTACTTGAATTTGTCCATAATCTATTATCCCAATTCTATCACATAGATTATCTGCTTCTTCCATGTAATGAGTACTCAAAAAAATCGACATACCAAATTCTTCATGAATCGTTCTAAGGTACTCCCAGATTTTCCGTCTAGTTTGAATATCTAGTCCGACAGTTGGCTCATCCAGAAACAAGACTTTAGGGTGATGTAATAGACCTCCAGCAATATCAAGTCTTTTTCGCATTCCACCTGAGTAAGTAATTACAGGCTCGTTTTGCTTATCAGTAAGTTCAATTAATTCTAAGATTTCATCGATTCTCTTTTTGACAAGATTTTTTGGTATATGGTTTAACCTTGCTTGTAAGATTAGATTTTCTCTACCAGTAAGATACTCGTCAACAGAGATTTCCTGTTGAACATATCCAATGCTTTGTCTTACTTGCTTGGCTTGAGATACTACGTCATAACCTGCAACCAATGCTTTTCCCGAAGTAGGTTTTAGGAGTGTAGTAAGAATCATCATAGTAGTGCTTTTGCCTGCACCGTTTGGACCCAAAAATCCAAATATTTCTCCCTCTTTAACCTCAAGTGAAATGTTTTCTACAGCCTTTACTTTCCCAAACTCCTTAGAGAGTGAATTTATCTCAATTGTATTCAATAATTGAAATTCTATCTGCAATTATAAATTGCTAACACCCTCAAACTCAAATTTTTAGGGAATTTTAACTAGTTTGATTAATATTTCCAAAAAATATTTCACTGGATTATTTTTTTTTCTATGGAAGGGTATGTCAGAATTGTTATTCTTCAAATGTTGAAATCCTTTCAAAAGATTAGAAATTCATCTATCAAAATGATTTAAATAAAAAAATCTCTTCTTGATTGGGTGTTTAATCTAATTTTTTGTATTGAACTTTTGTTATTTTTAGTATGACCTTTTCCCCTATTCCCCAAATTTCAGATTTGGATAGGATCTTTGAATGAATCAGGCCATCTGTAACCTCAATTGATTCTATTTCTTTTGTGTCTGGATTTCTATGTATTCTTTTCACTTTACCAATTTTATGTCCGTCAATATCGACAACTTGAGTATCTACTCTTACTGGCGGACTATTTAGTAATAGTGATTCTTTTGTGAATTTGTCAATGTAATCATTTGTCAAATAGTAGTTTTTACGAAAACCTTCATGGATAGTTACTCCAGAAACTGTAAGGGTTTCTGAATTGATGTGAATGTGTTTAACCTTTCCATATTGGATACCTTCTCTATCTACTACCTTTTTTCCTGTGAATTTATCAGCTGTAGTTAGGTTTTGCGGAATTTCTTCAAGTTTGGTTGACATGCGGATAAATGATGAGGTTTCCTTATGGCAGCAGATATCAGAATTTTCTATCAAATAGGTTAAATTCCTTGACTATAGAATTTACTCGTGAAATACAAGAACAATCAAGTCTTCAAAGCCATACTTACTACCAAAGGGCGAAAAACAGGTAGGGAGCATTCTGTGTGGCTTCGTGCCGTATTATATGAGGATAAGGTGTATTTTTCCCGCCACAAGCTCGATGGGGACTGGATAAAAAATGCCATTTCTAATCCAGAAGTTAAAGTAGAGTTTGATGATTCAAGTTTTTCAGGTAGGGCAACTTTAGTGTCAGATAATAATCTGGCACAAAAAATTTCGGAATTAAAATATCCTGGAGAAGAACGTGCAAAGGAAAATAGAATTGTTCTAGAAGTAATGTTAAACTAGATTATTCTGGGCAACCGTCAGTGTCTTGCACACCATTATAATTTTCTGGTTCTGTTGGGCATTTATCAAAGTCGTCTGCAATACCATCCAAGTCAGCATCATGTTTGTATCTTGATTGTTCTGGGTTATTATCTGGACATCCATCAGAATCGTTGTACTTGTTCCATGTTTCAGATTCCATTGGACATGAATCTTTAGCATCTGGGATTCCATCACCGTCTGCATCTGGTGCGCTTGTAGAAAGGTTACTTGGAGAATCTGGACAACCGTCCCAATCATAATATTTGTTAAATGTTTCTGGAGAATCTGGACATACATCTCGTTCATCAGGAATTCCATCACCATCGGCATCTGGTAGTTTTACTGCAGAATCAGGACATCCATCTTCGTCCTCAATTCCATTAAACGTTTCTGGTTGTAATGGACATTTATCAAGTGTATCTGCAATGCCATCATTATCAGTATCTATTACTAGAGAGGTTTCAGGTATAGAGTCAGGACATCCATCTTCATCTAGATATCTGTTGTAGACTTCTGATTGCAATGGACAAGCATCAATTGCATCTGGGAAACCATCTTGGTCGGTATCTCTTAATGGAATATAATCATCAGGACAGCCATCTGTATCTAAAATTCCATTAAATGTTTCAGCTTGAGTTGGACAATGATCTTTTGTATCTGGTATTCCGTCACCATCAGAATCAAATGTTGGTCGTTCAGAAGTTACTCCGTCAGGACAACCATCGGTATCATCAATCATATTGTAAGTTTCAGGCTCTAATGGACATTTATCAAGTGTATCAAAAATTCCATCTAAATCTGCGTCAATTGCTCGCGTAGAAGGAGCTATATCAGGACATCCGTCAGTGTCTTCAAATTTATTCCAAGTCTCTGGCTCATTTGGACAAGAATCTTCACTGTTTTTGATTCCGTCTTTGTCAGAGTCTTGGCTACCAGTAAAACTTGGTATTTCATCTGGACATCCGTCAAGATCATAATAGTTGTTATGTGTTTCTTGAAGAGTAGGACAATAGTCCAAGTTATCTGGAACACCATCACCATCTGCATCTGGTAATTTCGCTAAAGAATCAGGACATCCGTCTTCGTCATCTAGTCCATTAAATGTCTCTGGTTGTAATGGACATTTATCAACGGTATCAGGTATTCCATCATTATCAGAATCTACTACTAGAGCGGTTTCAGGTATAGAGTCAGGACATCCATCTTCATCTAGATATCTGTTGTAAACTTCTGATTGCAATGGACAATCGTCAATTGCATCTGGCAAACCATCTTGGTCGGTATCTCTTAATGGAATATAATCATCAGGACAGCCATCTGTATCTAAAATTCCATTAAATGTTTCAGCTTGGGTTGGACATTTATCTAATGTGTCTGAAAAACCGTCACCATCACTATCATGAACTCCTGTAGCAATCTCTTCAGGAGAGACATCAGGACAACCATCGTCGTCCTGATATAGATTATAATTTTCACGAAGGCTTGGGCAATTATCAATATGATCCTCTATACCATCAAAGTCTTCATCATACCATGGGACAAAATTCGATGGACATCCATCAATTGTTCCTTGATAATCTTCCTGCAGTTTTGGACAAGAATCTTTGTCATCAGGAACTCCATCTTTATCATTATCTGTAGCTGAAAAGCTAACAATAGGGGAAGACACGAATAGTATCAAAAATAGCAAAGATATTGTAAATATTCCTCGATACAACTTACAATATGGCAGATTTTTTTGGTTTTTAACCGTTACTCTTCTTGCCTTTTGAGGTAACTAACAAATCCTGATGACATATCCTAGGTTTGAATACCATAAAAAAGTGAAAAAAACAGAGGAAATTAGATCAGGTTTGGAAGCCGCTAATTATCTGGGCAACCGTCTTGATCGTTGACACCATCATAATCTTCTGGAGAGAAGATGCAGGAATCCTCATCGTCTATTATTCCATCTTGATCCTGATCGTGGATTTGCCGTGCCTGATCTGGAATTTGATCAGGACATCCGTCTAGATCTTTATACTTATTCCAGGTTTCAGGTTCAGATACACATTGGTCTATTGAATCAGGGTACCCATCTCCATCTACATCTGATGTGGCTGGGCCAGTACTGGGTGGAGGAACAATATCAGGACATCCGTCCCAATCTAAATAATGGTTATATGTTTCAGGAATTGATGGACATTGATCTTTAGCATCAAAGATTCCATCACCATCAAGATCATTGGTTGTAAATTCTGCACCTGTTCCGCCTGGCGTGGAATCTGGACAGCCATCATCGTCTTGATATTTGTTATAAGTTTCACGTGCATCTGGACATGCATCTATTGCGTCAGGGATACCATCACGATCAGAATCAGTAGGCTGGATATAATCATCAGGACAGCCATCTGAATCTAAAATTCCATTAAATGTTTCAGGTTGGCTTGGGCATGAATCTATGGCATCTGGGATTCCATCACCGTCAGAGTCTGGACTACCTTTAGCTGCACCACCTGCAGAATCTGGACAGCCATCATCGTCTTGGAATTTGTTATAGGTTTCGGCAATATATGGACAAACATCGGTTGCATCAGGAATTCCATCATTGTCTCTATCTCCTCTGAATCCTAATTCAGTAACGTCTGGACAACCATCGTTATCTTGAAATTTATTATATGTTTCACGATCAGTCGGACATTGATCTTGAGTATCAGGAATTCCATCACCATCAGTATCTGCTGGCACTACAGTATTTGCTGCACCTGGTACATCAGGACATCCATCCCAATCTAAATAATTGTTAAATGTTTCACGCTCGTTTATGCATTGATCCCATCTGTCTTCAATTCCATCACCATCTGTATCAGGAAATTGATATGATGTGAAACCTCCTGTAACTAAATCAGGACAGCCATCATCGTCTTGATATTTGTTATAAGTTTCACGTACTTCTGGACATTGATCAGTTGAATCTGGAATTCCATCTCTGTCAGTGTCAATTAGATTTGTAAATTTATCAGGACAGCCATCACTATCATAATAATTATTGATTGTTTCAGGTTGGCTTGGGCATGAATCAAATCCATCTGGGATTCCATCACCATCAGAGTCTGGACTACCTTTAGCTGCACCACCTGCAGAATCTGGACAGCCATCATCGTCTTGGAATTTGTTATAATTTTCTGGAACTAGCGGGCAGCTATCATTGGAATCAAGTATCCCATCAGCATCAGAATCTGCAATATTACCGCCAGGAGCTACATCTGGACAACCATCTGCATCATTGTACTTGTTTCTAGTTTCGCGGTCAGTTGGACACAAGTCTTCACTGTCAGGAATTCCATCAAAGTCAGAATCTACAGGAGTTCCAGTATTTGCTGCACCTGGTACATCAGGACATCCATCCCAATCTAAATAATTGTTAAATGTTTCACGCTCGTTTATGCATTGATCCCATCTGTCTTCAATTCCATCACCATCTGTATCAGGAAATTG
>Ga0334722_10005396_pt1 | contig 12933 bp, 12 predicted proteins | sample C3_bottom_MG_FD_207210 | JGI IMG/M metagenome (GOLD analysis project Ga0334722, IMG submission 207210) | Sediment microbial communities from Yellowstone Lake, YNP, Wyoming, USA - C3_bottom | ecosystem: Environmental > Aquatic > Freshwater > Lake > Sediment | place: USA: Wyoming | collected...
CAGGTCAAGGGCTTGGGTTTTTTCCCGCCCAGGAAGGCCCCCAGGGTGCTCTGGGTCGGCATCGCGCCGGTGGAGCAGGTGAGCGGGCTGCGCAACAAGATCGAAAACCGCCTTCTCGGTATGGGGTTGGCGCCGGAGGGGCGCAAGTATTCCCCGCATATCACCCTGGCCAGGCTGCACGACACCCCGCTTTCCAGGGTAGGTCGTTTCCTGGCTGGCAACGGCCTTTTTGTCACGGCAGAGTTTCCGGTTTCCGAGTTTCACCTCTATTCCAGCGCGCTGACCTCCAAGGGCGCCGTGCATACCATCGAGACGTCCTACTCTCTCCAGGCGGGTTAAGCGAGAGGCTGGCTCGCCATCAGCACCACGGCGTGGGCGCTGATCCCTTCTTCCCGACCGGTGTAGCCCATCTGTTCCGTGGTGCTGGCTTTGAGGTTGATGGCATCAGGTTCCACCCGGCAGGCCTCGGCAAGAATCTTCTGCATGGCAGGAAAATGGGGGGCGAGTTTTGGGCGCTGGGCCACCACGGTGATGTCGGCGTTGGTCAGGCCAAAATGTTTTGCCGCGGCCAGATCGATTACCTGCGCAAGCAGCTTGATGCTGGAGATCCCCTTGTACTGCGGGTCGCTGTCCGGGAAATGGCGACCGATGTCGCCGCAGCCACATGCGCCCAGAATGGCGTCGCACAGGGCGTGGGTAAGGACATCGGCGTCCGAGTGGCCCAAGAGCCCCAGTTCGTGGGGGATTTCCATGCCGCCCAGGATCAGCGCTCTGTCCGCGATCAGGCGGTGGGCGTCAAAGCCATGGCCGATCCGCATTTGCTGGGATGGCTGTTGTTTCATGAGGATGGCCTCCGCCATGAGCAGATCATCCGGGCGGGTGATCTTGAGGTTGGTTTCCGAGCCTTCCACAACCATCACCGGCCAGCCTCCGTGCTCAAGAAGGGAGGCCTCGTCCGTGCCGATAAATCCGTCTTGGTCAGCCTTGGCAAAGGCTTCTTTTAAAAGACCTGATTGGACCACCTGGGGAGTTTGCGCCTGCCAGAGTCCTTCCCGCTCAATGGTATGGCGGATGGTGGTGCCCGCAGCCACGGCCTTGAGGGTGTCCTTCACCGGCACGGCCATGATGGCGGCGCCATGGGTTGCCGCCACGTCAAGGCAACGCTGGATGTCGTCAGGGGTAATGAGGGGCCGGGCGCCGTCGTGCACCGCCACCAGGGGGGAATCGTTCGCCACCTGGGCCAGGCCGATGCGCACCGAATCTTGACGGAGCTTGCCGCCGTTCACCACTGTGCAGTGGTCGCTCAGCTGATATTTGGTCAGGAGGGCGCAGGTCAGCTCCCGGTGTTCCGCCGGGGCCACCACGATGATGGCGCCGATGGCGGGAACCTGGCGAAAGGCGCGGATGGCGTGGATCAGGATGGGAACGCCAAGCAGTTCGTTGAACTGCTTGGGGGTGGAGGTTCCCATGCGTAGGCCCGCGCCGCCTGCGGCAATGATGGTTGTTGCTTTCTGCATGTTTCAAGATAAAAAAAGGGAGTGGGCTATAAGCCGGATTCTGTACCCCTTTGCAGGGGCCATGATCATTTCTCTGTGGATGCCGGTTGCCCGGCATCTCTTGCAACCTACCCGGAAGCTTCGGGCGGGCCGCCCTCAAACGCTTCCCTATTTGGTTTTGCTCCAGGAGGGGTTTGCCGTGCCTTCCGTGTCGCCACGCAAGCGGTGGGCTCTTACCCCACCTTTTCACCCTTACCGGTTGCCCGGCGGTTTGTTTTCTGTGGCACTTTCCTCGGGGTCGCCCCCAGTTCGTGTTACGAACCTCCTTGCCCTGCGGAGTCCGGACTTTCCTCTGGCGGCAATTGCCGCCAGCGATCATGCGCCCACTCCCCACACTGGTACAACAGCGTTTTCCCTATCAATTGCAACCGCAACCGGCGGCGTTATTTTTCCTCGGTCTCGGCCTCGTGGAACATGATGCGGTGACAGGTGGGGCAGGAAATGAGTTTGTCTTCCTTCATCAGGTCATTGTACAGCTGCGGCGGGATGTTCATGAAGCAACCCCGGCAGACGCCGCCGGTCACGGGGACAATGGCCAAGCCGTTGCGTTTGTCCCGAATGGCGGTGTATTTTTTAAGAAGACTGGCGGCGACTGCGTTGGCCTTGCTCTCGCGGGTCTTCAGAATCTTGCTTTTTTCCGCAGTGAACTGGCCGGATTTTTTCTCAACCGCGGCGATGTCATCGGCCAGCATTTTTTCGTCTTCCTCGCAGATCTTGGTTTCTTCCTCGATCTGCGTGTTCAACGCCTCAATCTGCTCCATGAGTTGAACAACCGCTTCTTCCCGCTGTGTGTTTGCTTTTTTGCCGTCTTCCGTTTCCTTGAGAATGCTCTGGTATTCCCGATTGGTCTGGACATTCATCAGTTTGGCCTGCCGGTCTTTGATTCGGGCCTGCTCGTCTTCGAGTTCGGCTTCGAGTTCACGGCGGCGCTGTTCGTTGGCCGCGATTTTTGCGGTCAACTGGACAAGGGTGTCTTTGTGGCCGTCAAGACTGGCGCGGCGGTTGTCAATTTCGGCGGAACCGGCCGCAATTTCCTTGTCCAGTTTGCTGATTTTTTGATCGATGGCCTGGAGTTCCCTGAGATGCGAGATGTTTGCTTTCAATTGTGCTTCCTCAATGGTTCTATTGGTTGACAGAATCTGGGTTTGTTATCATCTGAGACAACCCATTGCATGGGATTGTCCTGTTGGACGGTGGCGGTAATTGTCGGGGTAAACCCTTGGTCCATGCAGGATTTTTTAAGAATCTCCGCCAGGATCGGCACGATGAGGTTTTCGGTTGGGTAATGGCCGGCGTCAATCACGCAGAAGCCTGCACCCTCGGCCCAGCGGGCTACGCTGTGTTTCACCTCGCCGGTAATATAGACCTGCGCCCCCATGTTCTGGGCCGTTTCGGCCAGATCGGAGCCGCTGCCTCCGCAGAGGGCCACGGTGTGGATGGCCTCCGGCAGGGTGCCCGCAATCTGTATTCCCGGCGCAGCAAGGGCGGTCAGCAGACGGTTCAGAAATTGCCCGGAAGACAGAGGGACGGGCAGGCTGCCGATTTTGCCAAAGCCAGGGCTTTGTCCTTGCGCGGCAGACTCCTGGCCGGTGAGCGGCCTGGTGTCGCACAAGCCAATTTTTTCCGCCAAGGCGTTGCTGACCCCGGCGGCCACAAGATCAAGGTTGGTGTGGCAGGCAATAAAGGCAAGATCATGCTCCAGGGCTTTTTTCAGCATACGGCCCATGGGGGTGTTGCTGGGGATTGTTTTCAGGGGGTGGAAGATCAGGGGGTGGTGGGTGAGGATGGTGTTCAGGTTCTGCGAGAGGGCTTCTTGGATAAGAGCCTCTGTTGGGTCGAGGGCGATGAGAATCCCGTTGACCTGCTGGTCTGGATCCCCCACCATGAGCCCGACGTTGTCCCATGGTTCAGCCATGGCAAACGGGACGATGGAGTTGAGAATCGAGAGAAGTGTGGTGGTGGAAAATGTTTTTTCCGGCATCCTTTGTTGGTGTCCGTGGCAGCCTAAAATAAAAAAAAGGCGCTAACCGTGTATGGTCGCACCTTGTATCCGGACCCCTGCCCTGGTTTTCCCAAAGCATGTCCCTGAATGAATTGATTTTTGCGCGTGCAATGCATTACCTGCTCTGTCGGTTCTGGCTTGGTGTGGTGGGCCTACCTGGATTCGAACCAGGGACCGACCGGTTATGAGCCGGTGGCTCTAGCCAGTTGAGCTATAGGCCCATATCTCTAACGAAGAATGAATCACATAAAATAGCCGATACTTCAGGATTGTCAATACTATTTATGGATGGTGCGGGACTGTCATGGGGGAGAAGAAAAGAGGCGCAGCCCCGATACGCCATGGACGGTAACCCATTGGCGTATCGGGAAACAGAAATTATCCGGCAAGCACGGTCGCTTTGAAGGTCTCGAAGCCGACCCTGTCCAGGAATCGGCCCATGCGCTCGCCCTTTTTGGCGTTTTCCTTGAAATAGCTGATGACCCGTGCGCAGGTGGCCAGCGTTTCTTCGCTGGAGAGGTTTTCGCAGAGGGTTACGCCGATTCTCGCCTTGGAGGCGGCGTTGCCCCCGACCAGGATGGTCCAGCCCTTGGCTTTGCCGACCAGGCCCAGATCTTTTACCGAGGTTTCGGCGCACTGGTTGGGGCAGCCGGAGACCCCCATCTTCATTTTGCCGGGTAACTCGAGGCCGTGGTAGCGGGTGTCAAGCTCCGCGCCCATGGCCAAAGCATCCTGCTGGCCAAGGCGGCAAAGGGTGTTGCCTGGGCAGGCCTTGATGCTGCGGACACAGAGGCCGATGGCTGCCCCTGGGTTCATGCCGAGATCCTGCCAAGCCTGGTCGATGTCTTCTTCTTTGAGACCTACCATGGCGATGCGCGCCGCGCTGGTGATCTTGAGGGCGGCTGTTTTGTATTTTTCTGCGACATCGGCAATTTTTCGCAGTTGCGCCGGGGTGATGAGGCCGAGTGGGAGGTGGGGGACAATGGCATAGGTTTCTTTGTCGCGTTGCAGCACTGCCCCTTTTTCACCGTCGTTCAACATGGGTTTCTCCTTGGGAAATATCTTGCAATGAAAAAAAGAAAAGGACTCAACAGGTGAGCCCTTTTGGTGTCTGTGTTACAGCGGAGCGGGGGATGAGACAGCGTGGTATCCATGCGTCGCCCTGTGAGTCCGGGCAAAGCTTCCGGATTGCACCAGAGCTTTCATTTTTGTAAAAATAATGGTTTCCTTGGAAAAGTCAATTCCATACTGTTTGGGTAGGCGTTCTGCTTATTGAGTTGGGCGTTGGTGAGATTGCGGTAAAAGTCGATCGCCATAAGGTCACGGCGTGACTAACGTGTACAAAGTTTTTTGAGGAATGTGCCGATGGATGCATCGTTTGTTTTTCTTCTGACAGGGGTGGGGCTGGCCGGGTTGTGCTGCGGCGGCATCTCGGTTTGGCTGCTCATGCGGGGCCGTTTGGCGGGGCAACGTGCCCTGGCCGATGAGCGGGTGCAGCTGCGGGAGGCGCAGCTGGTTGATTTGGAGCGGCGGTTGGCGGCTGGAGAGGATGAGTGTGCCGGACTGCGGCGGGAAAACGGGGTGTTGCAGGCCAGGGCTGCGGAGCTTGCGGCAAGGCTTGAGGCGGAACAGCGCCAGCTTCAGGAAAAACAGGAGCTTTTGCAGGAGGCCAGACAGGAATTGGCCAACGCCTTCAAGGCGATTTCCGCCGATATCTTTCAAAGCAACAGCCAGCGTTTTTTGGAGCTTGCCCAACAGACCCTGGCGAAGTTTCAGGAAAGGGGCATGGCCGACATGGAGACCAGGAAACGGTCCATCCAGGAGCTGCTCCTGCCCATGCACGAATCCTTAAAAAAGGTTGATGACCAGATCCGCCAGGTGGAAAAAGAGCGGGTCGAGGCCTATGCCGGGCTAACCGAGCAGGTCAAATCCCTGGCCACCAGTCAGGTTCGGCTCCACGGGGAAACGGCCAACCTGGTTAACGCTCTGCGGAAACCCTCGGTGCGTGGCCGGTGGGGGGAGATGCAGCTCCGGCGGGTGGTCGAGATGGCCGGGATGGTGGAGTATTGCGATTTTGTCGAGCAGGGGTCGGTGGACACCGAGTCTGGCAGGTTGCGGCCGGATCTGATTGTCCGGTTGCCCAACGGGAGAAATATAGTGGTTGATTCCAAGACCGCGCTGTCCGCCTATCTTGAGGCCATGGAGGCGGAGGATGAAGAGACCCGTCAGGCCCGGCTCAAGGAGCACGCCCGGCAGGTGCGCACCCATCTTGGTCAGCTGGCCAGCAAGTCGTACTGGGAGCAGTTCCAGCCCTCGCCGGAATTCGTGGTGCTTTTCTTGCCGGGGGAGAATTTTTTCAGCGCGGCCTTGGAGCAGGATCCGCAATTGATCGAATACGGGGTGGCGCAAAAGGTCATCCTGGCCACGCCCACCACCCTGATCGCCCTGTTGCGGGCTGTCTCCTACGGCTGGCGGCAGGAAAAGATCGCCGAGCACGCCCAGGTTATCGGCGAGCTGGGGCGCACCCTCTACGAGCGGCTGGGGGTGCTGGGCGACCATTTTCACGATATGCGCAAGGGGCTGGATCGGGCGGTGGAATCCTACAACCGGGCGGTGGGTTCCTTTGAGGGGCGGGTGCTGGTCACCGCCCGGAAATTGCAGGACATGGATCCGGCCTTGGCCAAGGATATAGCGCCCATGGAGCCCCTGCACAAGATTCCGCGCCCTCCCCTGGCGCCGGAGAGCGACTAGGTTGTTTTACCTATGCGGCCAATGGCTGCCGGGCCGTGGCCGCAAAGTTTTCCTTGCCGGAAGCAGGCCCCTTTCGTATAATCCTCGGATTGTATCGCAGCTTGTTGCGATTTCAACAATACAAAGCGCAGAAGGAGATGTATCCCCATGAAATTAGGCATTAACGGCCTGGGTCGGATCGGTAAGCTTTCACTTTGGCATCATGTTTCCCGCAAGCATTTTTCCGAGATTGTGGTCAACGTGGGTCGGCAGGTGGGTACCGGGCTTCAGGATATAGCAAGCTCCATTGACAGGGACAGCTCCTACGGGCGGCTCGGCATGTACCTCCATGGCTGCAAGGGCACCCAGGTCATTGAAAACCTCAATGAGGCGGACGGCACCATGACCATCAACGGGGTGCCGGTCAAAATCCTGCGCGAGGCCAGAAATCCTGGCGGGATTCAGTGGAAGGAAAACGGGGTGCGTCTGGTCGTTGACACCACCGGCGCCTTCACCGATCCCACCGCAGACGCCGACAGCCCCAAGGGCGCGTTGCGGGGCCATGTGCAGGCCGGGGCGGAAAAGGTGCTCCTCTCCGCTCCTTTTAAGATCAAGAACAAGGGCCTGGAGATGCCCGCCGATGCCGTAACCACGGTGATGGGTATCAACGACGGCGATTTCAACCCGTCCCAGCACACCCTGATTTCCGCAGCCTCCTGCACCACCACCTGCCTCTCCTACATGATCAAGCCCATGCTCGATCATGTAGGCGCGGACCGGTTTTTGAGTGCCTCCATGGTCACGGTCCATGCCGCCACCGGCAGTCAGCAGGTGCTGGATCGCCTGCCCAATGCCGGGGCCACGGATTTGCGGAAGAACCGCAGCATCTTTAACAATATCATCCTGACCACCACCGGCGCGGCCAAGGCTCTACCCCTGGTTATTCCGGAGATGAAGAGCATCGGCTTCATCGCCGAGTCGGTGCGGATTCCCACCAATACCGGGTCGCTGATTATCCTGGTGCTCAATCTGCAGGACGAGAGCATGGAGACCCCCATCAAGCGGAAGCTGGTGAACTCCATCTATCGGGATTACTCAAAGAACAACCGTTATCTCGAATACAGCGACGAGCAGCTCGTTTCCACGGACATCATCGGCATGCCTTTTGCCGCCGCGGTTATCGAGGGCTCCGAGACCCACACCCGTACGGGCAGCCTCAAGGTGAATCTTGCCAAGCTCGGCTGTAGCAGTGGGCCGGCCAAGCTTGAAGTGCCGGTGACCCAAGTGGTGGTGTATGGCTGGTACGACAACGAACTGGGCAGCTATACCAACGTGCTGGGCGACCGTACCGTTTCCATTGCCGAACAGATGATCTAGAAAGGCAGGAAAAAGGTGGAAGGTAAAAGGTTCAAGGAGCAAATCTTCCAGTCTTCAACCTCGCGCCTTGAACCTTTTACCTTTATAGTTCGGCCCATGATTGCCGCAGATCTCGGGGCGGTGACAACCATCGAGTCTGAGAATCCTTCGCCGTGGACAGCCGGACAGCTGGCTAGCGAGCGCGATCAAGAAGGCGGCTGGCAATTCGTTGCTGAGTTTGGCGCTTCGGGGCTGGTGTGCGGCTTTGTTTGTGGCCGGAGCTGTGCCGGGGAGGCCGAGCTGCTGAAAATCGCGGTTGGCATTGGATACCGGCGGAAGGGGATAGCGGCGCAGCTTGTGGCGCACGCTCTGGGCTATCTGGCTGGGCAGGGAGTGGGGCGCTGTTTTCTGGAGCTGCGCGCTGGCAATCTTCCTGCCCTGGCCTTGTACGAAGGAGTCGGCTTTCTTCGGGTGGGCCTGAGAAAAAATTACTACGCTTCGCCATCGGAAGATGCGATACTCATGGGAAAAATAGTTTTGGTCGGCGCATAACAAAGTTTGAGGGAGAGACGCTCCATGAAGAACATCCGGGATCTTGATATCAAGGGAAAGAAAGTGCTCATCCGCGTTGATTTCAACGTGCCCCTGGATGAACAACTGAACATCACCGACGATATCCGGATTCGCGGGGTGTTGCCTACCCTCAACTATGCCCTGGATGAAAATGCCAAGGTCATTATCTGTTCACATCTGGGCCGGCCCAAAGGGGAGCGCAAACCTCAATTCAGTCTGGCTCCTGCGGCCAAGCGCCTTTCCCGGCTGCTGAACAAGGAGGTCGTTCTGGCTCCTGATTGCATCGGGCCGGAAACCAAGGCCATTGTCGAGGCCATGCAGCCCGGCAGTGTGGTCCTGCTGGAAAATCTGCGCTTTCATGCGGAGGAACAGCAGAATGACGAGGGGTTTGCCAGCCAGCTTGCCAGCCTCTGCGATATCTATATCAACGATGCTTTTGCCGTGGCGCATCGGGCCCATGCCTCCGTTGTGGGGGTGACCCAATTCGTCGAGCAGTGCGCGGCCGGATTTCTGCTGCAAAAGGAGATGGATTATTTTCATCGCTCGGTGAGCAACCCCATGCGGCCCCTGGTGGCTGTAGTGGGCGGGGCCAAGGTGTCGAGCAAGCTCGGCGCCCTGGACAACCTCATGGACCGGGTGGACAAGATGGTCATCGGCGGGGCCATGGCCAATACCTTTCTGAAAAGCATCGGCCATGACATGGGGAAGTCCAAGGTCGAGGATGAACTGCTCGATACGGCGCGGGAGTTGCTCAACAAGGCCAAACGCCTTGGGGTCAAGCTCTATCTGCCTGTTGACTGCATCGTCGCGGACAGGTTTGAGGCTCGGGCCGAATCCAAACGGGTAACGGTACAGGAAGTGCCCCCGGAGTGGATGGTGCTCGACATCGGCCCGGCCACCACGGTTCTTTTTTCCGAGGCCATGGAGTCTGCCAAGACCATCATCTGGAACGGGCCCATGGGCGCTTTCGAGATGGACGCCTTTTCCCGAGGGACCATGGCCATGGTCCAGCATGTGGCCCGTTCCCACGCCTTGACCATTGTCGGCGGGGGCGATACCGATGTGGCGGTGCACAAGGCCGGGGAGTCGAGCAACATCTCTTACATCTCCACGGGCGGCGGCGCATTCCTCATGCTGATGGAGGGCAAGGAGCTTCCCGGAGTCGCGGCCCTGGAAGCAAAGGAATAAGGAGCAGTCCATGCAGCGCATCCCTTTGATTGCCGGAAACTGGAAGATGTATACCTCGCTTGCCGAGGCCAGAACTCTTGCCGCTGCCGTGGTCTCCGCCTGCAAGGGAGTGACCGACCGGGAAGTCATGATCGCTCCGCCCTTCACTGCCTTGGCAACGGTGGCCGAGGTGGTGCGCGGTTCACAGGTCCGGCTGGCCGCCCAGAATGTCTGCTGGGAAGAGCAGGGCGCCTTTACCGGGGAGATAGCCCCTGGCATGTTGCGGGAGCTGGGTTGCAGTATGGCCATCATAGGTCATTCGGAGCGAAGGCAGATCTTTGGGGAATCCGATGCGCTCATCAACCAGCGGGTGGCCGGGGCCATGCGTTTTGGCATAATCCCGGTCCTCTGTTTTGGCGAAACCCTGGCCGAGCGCGAGGCCGGGCAGACCATGGCCGTGCTTGCGCGTCAGGTTCGGGCCGGGCTTGCCGGTATTGCCGTGGCTGAGCCTGCCAACCTGGTGCTTGCTTATGAGCCGGTTTGGGCCATCGGCACCGGCAAAACCGCCACCGAGGAACAGGCCCAGGAAGCCCATGAATTCGTGCGTAATTTGCTGCTCGACATGTACGAGAAAAGTATTGCCCGGCAAATGAGAATACTGTATGGTGGCAGCGTCAATTCGGGGAACGTGGATGCCCTGTTGCGGCAGCCTGATATAGACGGGGCCTTGGTTGGCGGGGCATCGCTCAAGGCCGATTCCTTCGAACGCATCATCCACTTCCGGCAATAACGGTAACCAAGAAAGAATGAGCACCTTACTGACCATTGTTCATATAGTTGTCTGCCTGTTCCTCATCGTGATCGTGCTGTTGCAGCATGGCAAGGGCGCCAGCATGGGTGCGGCCTTCGGCGGCTCGAGCCAGACCGTTTTTGGAACGGAAGGTCCCCTGCCCCTGCTGAACAAGATCACGACCTGGGCCGCCATCGTTTTCATGCTGACCTCCATCTCCCTGGCCTATATGTCAACCAGGGTCGGGGATGGCTCGGTTATGAAAGAAATCGCCCCGATTGCCGAACCACAGAACGCACCGATTCCGCTGCCCGCTGCGGATGGAGCTGCGCCCCAGGCGCCAACGCAGGCCAAGTAGTAATTTTTGTTGTCTGATCTGAAAAAATAAGGATTGCCGAAGTGGTGGAATTGGTAGACACGCAGGCTTGAGGTGTCTGTGGGGCAACCCATGCCGGTTCGAGTCCGGCCTTCGGTACCAGTAGTAAAACCGGCATAGTCCGGGGAAGTCCAGAAAGCCCGCTCCCTGAAAAGGAAAGCGGGCTTTTTTGCGTCCGGGGGTGTCCGGTGAAAACCGCTTGAATCCGGGTAGGGGAACGGGTAGGATAACGGGTAGAGGCGTACCCGTTCAACTCTCTACCCGTTACGAGGTTCAAGTATGCCAAAGACAGGGACCAATCTACTGACAGAGCTGGCCGTGAAGAACGCCAAGCCGAAAGACAAGACCTACATGCTGCGAGACGGCGGCGGGTTGTGGCTGGTGGTGGACCCGCCCGGCAGGAAGTGGTGGAAGCTGCGGGTAGTGTTTGCCAAGAAAGAAAACTCTTTTTCCCTTGGCGAGTACCCGGCGTTATCCCTTGCTGAGTCCAGAGAGAAGCGGGAAGCTATCCGCAAGCAGGCGGCGTCGGGCATTGATCCGGGTGCGGCCCGCAAGGTAGAGAAGGCCACACAGTCAGGAGAAGGGAGCTTTGAGGCCGTGGCCCGTGAGTGGCATACCCGGTTTAAGCCGAAATGGTCAGAGGTTCACGCATCGGCAATCATTAACCGCCTTGAAAGAGACGTTTTCCCCTATATCGGGGTAAGACTCATTGGCGAGATCACCCCGCCGGAAGTGCTGGCCGTCCTGCGGCGCATCGAAGCGCGGACGCTAGAAACGGCACACCGCGTCAAGATTGCCTGCGGTCAGGTGTTCCGGTATGCCGTGGCGACCGGACACGCCACCAGCGATCCGGTAAGCGCACTGCGCGGCGCACTCCCCCCGGTCCAGGGCAAGCACATGGCCGCCCCTACCGATCCAAAGGCCGTCGCTCCCTTACTCCGAATGCTGAACGCGTATCAAGGCTCTTTCGTTGTGGCCTGCGCTCTCCGCCTTGCCCCGCTGGTTTTCGTCCGGCCCGGTGAGTTGCGCCAGGCGGAATGGGCGGGCGTTGATCTGGACAATGGCGAGTGGCGGTACCTTGTTCCCAAGACCAAGACAGAACACCTTGTCCCTCTCTCCCTTCAGTCCGTGGCAATCTTGCGGGAGTTGCACCAGCTCACCGGCGGCGGGCGGTATGTGTTTCCTTCTTCCCGGTCTGCTTCCCGCCCGATGAGCAACAACACCGTAAATGCAGCCATGCGGCGCATGGGGATCGACACCCAGAACGAACTGACCGGGCATGGCTTTCGAGCAATGGCCCGCACCATCCTTGATGAAGTGCTGGGCTTCCGGCCCGACTTCATAGAACACCAGTTGGCCCATGCCGTGCGCGATCCGCTGGGAAGGGCTTACAACCGGACGGCGCACCTTCCCGAACGAAAGAAGATGATGCAGGGCTGGGCGGATTACTTGGAGAGGCTGGCGGCTGGTGAGGGTGATAAGATCGTGCCGATTCGGGCGGCGAGGTAAAGACCGACAAAGCAGTTGCGCAAGCATGGCCTTTTCGTGGGATAGGGGGCACCCGATAAGCTGGAAATCCTGCCAGCTTCCCACGATATTTTTCTAGGGGCAGCCATAGGGAGGTTGCACGTGCAGAAAAGAGAACGAGCAACAGTCAAACAGTGGGGCAGTGACCACCGAATTGTAGGAGAAGCGGATGAGACGTGGGACGCAGAGAAGTGGAACAAGGCTGCTCCGAAACTTGCAGAAATTTTTACGGAGGCCATGCTTCCCCGCGTCGAGTATGTCTGCAAATGGTATCTTGGGGAAGCAGAGAATGAGCAAGAGCGCCCATCCCCTTCGGACGATGGCCGGTATCTGATGGAACTGGCCGAGGCGACGGATCGCTTTGCCTCATTCATCTTTAACAATAATGAATCTGCCATTCTCCGCACCGAAACCTACTTTATCGTGGGTGGCATTCTGGATAAACTCCAAGAAATTTATCCCTCTCTTTGTATCCTTGCCCGTGAGGCTCGGAAGAGTCCAGTAGCAGAAGACGTTGGTGTAAAAAAACGTCCGCGTGGCAAAAAAAAGGCACAAAGACGCTTGGCATCATCTCTTTGGAACATTTACAAGACCGCCCACGGGAAACCGCCAGGCAGAACTAATAACCATTATGCCAGCCAAAAAGGACAGAAAGAAGGCGGCCCAATGGTACGGGCTATGGAAATTCTAACACCACTACTTGGCACCAGCAGCAACTTGGCTAGTGTTTTTAAGGAACTCAACAAGGCGTGGAACATGGATAATAAATCTACCGCCAAAAAAGATCAGACATAAGAAGTAAATGCGTATCTGCTGTGCCATTGCGGGTTGGATAACTAATAATTTCTATGCCCCA
>Ga0334722_10005397_pt1 | contig 12932 bp, 13 predicted proteins | sample C3_bottom_MG_FD_207210 | JGI IMG/M metagenome (GOLD analysis project Ga0334722, IMG submission 207210) | Sediment microbial communities from Yellowstone Lake, YNP, Wyoming, USA - C3_bottom | ecosystem: Environmental > Aquatic > Freshwater > Lake > Sediment | place: USA: Wyoming | collected...
CCCCGTCTTCTCCCACATGGGTAGCTTCGGAAAAAGCCCACCCTGGTGTCGGATCGAGGTAAGCCCCCCCGCGATAGAGGAATGCATGAGCCTGCCCGTTGATCACCGCGGTCCCGGCCACGTCACCCTGGCCGTTGATCCAGGAGGCCCTGGCGGAAGTGGCGCCGGGAGGAAGGATCTCTGTGAAAAGACCTGAGGACCAAAGGAATCCACGTTCCCCGGCAGCACTCGTCCCGTATCCGGCGACATCCCCGAATCCGTTTACGCTGACCGCGTGAGATTCAAGCCAACCCGCAGGGTGGATGTCCTGATAGGAATAGGAGGAAAAAGCCGGCATCGGGGATATCCAGAGGATTGCAAGAGCGAGCAGTCCGTGGATGGCAGATTTCATCGGTTTCCTTCCTGCGGCCGTTTTATTAATCTTAAGTAAAGGCAAATACCGGGCCAGCGGGATGGGGCCTTCAACCTGCTGTTATTATGGGGTATTTTCTACGGGTGGGTTGAGAGTAGGGAAAATGTTGGTATTGATTTACCTTTGTTTCCCCTTGTGGGGAAAATATTACCTATGTATTGCCGGCCGCTGTCAGGTCTGTACCCAAGTAGCTTGCCAGGGAAAACGGGGCAAAACCGAACGTTGAATAAAATGGTCTGTAATCACAGGTGTTTCCGGCCAGCAGCATCTCGAGCTGCTCCGTGGTCAAAGGAAATTTTTCGAACCGCTCCAGGAAGCGGACAGCGGGGCGCAGGAAGGAAAGCGGGACGTGGAGCTTGCGTGCGCGATGTCCGTAACGGGCCCCGATCCGGGCGAGCAGATCGTCGTATGAAACCGTCTCCGGACCGCCCACTTCAAAAACCCGGCCGCCGGTCTCCGGGTGGAGGACCGCGTCCGCGAACCCTTTCGCGACGTCACCGACGAACACCGGTTGCAGGCGATACCCACCGTCCCCGGGTACCGGAAGAAACGGCGCCTTGCGCAGGAGTCTGCCCAGCTCGTGAACGAACTGATCCCCGGGACCGAATATGACGGAAGGCCGGAATATGGTCCACGCAAGCCCGGATTGCCGGACAAGCTCCTCCGCCCTGCCTTTGGAATCGAAGTATCTTGTCGGCCCGGCCGCCCGCGCCCCGAGCGCGCTCATGTGCACGAAGCGGGGGATGTTCCAGCGCACCGCGGCATCGACCGCATTGCGGGTGGCAGCGACGTGCAGGCGTTCGAACGTTATATTCCTCGCGGGGAACTCCCGGATGATCCCTGCCAGATGCACGACCGCCGTCGTCCCCTGTGCCGCGTTCTCCACGGATTCCCGGTCCGTCACGTCGCCCTGGGTGATCCGGCCGCGCTCCCGAACGTCGGCGGGGATTCGGCCTTCCGATCCCGGCCGGACCAGCAGCCGGGGGACCAGCCCCCGCGCGATCAGCGCGCGGCATACGTGCGTGCCGACGAATCCGGTCCCGCCGGTGACCAGCACCTCCCGGTAATCCATGAATGCGCTGTAAGCCATGCCTGTATGATGCCGCAACCGGCCCCCGATATTCATCCCGCTTGCCTCCTCCCACTCTTTGTGGCATCTACACAAGTGGGGTTTCAGTCGAAGAAATCATAGTCCGGAGGACCCGTGGAAGAATTTTCGGGAGTCGAGACGTGGCGCGTTTTCCGCATCATGAGCGAGTTCGTGGACGGGTTCGAATCGCTCCGCAACATCGGTCCCGCTGTTTCCGTCTTCGGAAGCGCCCGCACCAAGCGGAACGACTGGGCCTACAAGACTACTGTGAAGACGACGGAAATCCTCTCACGGCACGGCTACTCCATCATCTCCGGCGGCGGACCGGGCATCATGGAGGCTGCGAACCGCGGCGCAAGGAGGGGAAAGGGGCTTTCCATAGGGCTCAACATACAACTCCCCATGGAGCAGATGCAGAACAAGTTCCAGGACAAGTCGCTGTACTTCCGGCATTTCTTCTCCCGCAAGGTGATGTTCGTCAAATATGCCTCCGGCTACATCATCATGCCGGGAGGGTTCGGCACGCTCGACGAATTCTTCGAGTCCCTGACGCTCCTCCAGACGGGCAAGATACGCCGTTTCCCAGTCGTGATGATGGGAAGGAAATACTGGGAAGGGCTGATCCGGTGGATGGAGACCGCGATGGTGGCGGAGGGGACGATAACGGCCGCGGACCTGGGATACTTTTTCGTAACTGACGAGCCGCAGCAGGCCGCGGACCACATCATCAAATTCCACAAGGAGCGCGTCCTCCCTGTCGGGGAACGCCGGAAAGCGTCGCTCCCCCCCGAGGAATCGCCGACACTCTAACAAACCGTAATAACGGGGACGTTCCTTAAATAATATCCACCCCCCGGTTTTTCGGCCTCGAAGTTTTTAAGAACGTCTCTATTATTGTGGGAGGAAGACCAGGACCTCGCGGTTGAACGCGTCGGGGTCCTCGGCGAAGAGCCGGTGGGGGCGGCCGGGGAGCACCACCAGCTTCGCGCCTGGAATGCGTTCCGAGATCCTCTCCGAGTTGACCGGCGGAACGAGCCGGTCGTCGCCCCCTGTGATCACCAGGGTCGGCACCCCGATCCCGCCTAAGCGTTCCCACGCAGAGTGGTCTACGGCGGCGGCCAGCTGCGCGGCGTACCCCTCGGGAGACCCCGGCCGGGAGAGCCTCCTCGCTATGAACTCCTCTATCTCCCCGGGGCGCTTGCGGCGGCACAGCTCGGAGTAGAGATAAGGGATCATCCTCCGAAGCTCCGACTCCCTGTCTCCGTCATGAGTCCGCACGAATGCGGCAAGCGCTACGGAAGAGGGACGCACCGACCCTTCTCCGCCGGGAGAAGTGCAGGCCAGAACCAACCGGCTCACCATCTCCGAATGGCGCAGCGCCAATTCCTGCGCGATCATCCCTCCGAGGGAGGCTCCGATGACGTGCGCCCGCCCGATGCCCATCGCCGACAACAGCGCCGCCGCGTCATCGGCCATCTGCCCGGTCGAGTACGGGCCTTTCGGGGTTTCGCTGTCACCCGCTCCACGGTTGTCGAAGGCGATAGTTCGGAAGCGCTGGGAAAAAACCGGCACCTGGTGGAGCCATTCCACATGATCGCCGCCCAGTCCGTTGATAAACAGAAGCGGGAAGCCGGCGCCATGCTCCTCGTAATACATCCGGAACCCCGGTGCATCGGTGAACGCCATGGCCTCATTATAGACCGTGAGGTGCGCCTGGTGGGCGGAACCGGGCCATCCGGCGTAGAATGTATCCGCAATGGACGCCTTTCTGCTCAAGCATGTCGTGACGGAACTCCGGGAGGAGCTTCGCGGGGCGCTCGTTTCCAAGATTCACCAGCCCGCCGACCGTGAAGTCGTCCTGACGCTTTGGACCGGGAGGGAAGAGCGGCGGCTTCTGCTCTCCGCCGATCCGGAAGAATGCCGGATCCACTTCTCCACGCGGAAGGTCCCCAACCCGCCGACGCCTCCGAGGTTCTGCCAGTTCCTGCGCCGCCACCTGGAGGGGATGCGCGTCGAGGATCTGACCGTCTCCCCATTCGACCGGCTGGTGCGGCTCGACTTCGTCTCCCTTCGTCCGGATGCGCTCCACGCGCGCACGTCCCTTTACGCCGAGCTCTATGGCCGCCACGCCAACCTGATCTTCGTCGACGCGGAAGGGACGATCCTCGAACCGCTTCGAACGGTGTCGCCCGAAGAAAGCCGGATCCGCGAGGTATCACCCGGCATCCCGTACCGCCCGCTGCCGAGGCCCGAGCGTATCTTTCTTCCTGACTTTACGCAGGCCGACGCAGAGCGGATCGGCTCTCCCGTCCCATCGTGGGAAGGCATCTCCCGCGCCCTGCAGCAGGAAATACCGGGAATCGGGAAGGAGCTTGCCCGCGAGGCGGCGGAGCGCGGCAAGGAAGGTCCAGGGGAGCTTTTCTCGGCTATCCGCGAGTTCGTCCGGCGGTACGAGGCGGGCGATTATTCACCCGGCATCGGCACGCTGCCGTCGGGAAAGAAGCGGCTTCTGCCTTTCCCTTGCCCGGCGGCGGGTTTTGCGGAATTCGTTCCGTTTCCGTCCGCAAACGCCGCGGCCGACGCCTTCTACACGGAACTGGCCGTTGGGAGGGACCTTGCGGTCCTCCGGCAGCAGCTTCGCACACGCATCTCCGCGCTGCTGAAGAAGGAGCGCCACAAGCTTGAAAACGTCGGCGGCGACGAGGAGCGGCTCGAAGAAGGGCTGATGGGCGGGGAGCGCGGCGAGACGCTTAAAGCCAACCTCGGTGAGCTGCGCAAGGGGATGGCTGAGTTCATCAGGATCGCTCTCGACCCCGCGAAGACGCCCGTGGAGAACATGAACCGTTATTTTCTCCTCCACAAGAAAGCGAAGAGAGCCGTCGGGATCGTCAGGAAGCGCAAGCGTGAGGTGACCGAAACGGTTTACTACCTCGAGTCCCTCGAAAGCCAGCTGGCCGCGGCGCAGTCACGCGAGGAGCTGATCGCCGTCCGGCAGGAGCTGTCGCAGGCGTTCCCGGCCAGGAAGCAGCGCGGGAAACAGAAACGGCGCGAGGATCCGCTGGTGTCACCCGTTCCAAATGTGGCCAGGGAGGAATTCCTCGGCTATGCGATCCTGGTGGGAAAGAACAACTTGGGGAACGACCGGATCGTGAAGGAGCTATCGGCGCCCGGGGACCTGTGGCTGCACGCGCAGGGGATCCCGGGGAGCCACGTCCTCGTCAAGGTCAAACAGGGATTGGAGACCCCCGATGAAGTCGTAGAGGAGGCGGCCCGCCTCGCCGTGCTGCACAGCAAGGCGAAGGGGGCGTCCAACGTGCCCGTGTTCCTTGCGGAGGCGCGGTACGTCTCCAAGTTCAAGGGGGCGAAGCCCGGCCTGGTCCGCATAACAAAATTTCGAACCGTCACCGTTCGATAGAAACGCTTTGCCCCGAAAACCCCGACCGGCGGCTGTCCCTTTCCTCTGAAGGGTTCAGCGGACGGAAATACCCCGAAACGAGCACAAGCAGAAGAAGCAATACGATCGGAAGCAGGATGTATAAGAGGAACGTCTTCATCGCCTTACGCCCGCGTGCATACCGGGAGCTACGAGTTCGACCGGTTGGTAATCGGCATCCGGCGGTCTTTGCCCAGCGACCGCGGCGTGATCTTCACGCCCGGGGGCGCCTGGCGGCGCTTGTACTCGCTTCTGTCCACGAGGGAGACGACCTTCCGAACGACTTCTTCGGGAAACCCTTTCGCCACCATCTCCGGTATGCTTCGGTCCTTCTCGACATACATCCGCAGGATCGGATCCAGTACCTCGTACTCGGGCAACGAGTCGGAGTCCTTCTGGTCAGGCCGAAGCTCTGCCGACGGCGGCTTCTTCAGCACCCGCTCCGGGATGACCGCGCTCCCCCGCATCCGGTTGTAATAATGCGAAACCCGGTAGACCATCGTCTTGTAGAGGTCTTTTATCGCGGCGAACCCGCCCGCCATGTCGCCGTAGAGGGTGGCGTACCCCACGCTCATCTCGCTCTTGTTCCCGGTTGTGAGCACGAGGGAGCCGAACTTGTTTGACAGACCCATCAGCAGCGTCCCGCGGATGCGCGCCTGTATGTTCTCCTCCGCCGCGTCGGAGGCAAGGCCCCGGAATTCCCCGGCCAGCGTTTCGCCGAAGGATGAAAATACCTCGCTTATGGAGAGGTCGATGCACCGGATGCCCAGGTTCTTCGCAAGCGCGTGCGCGTCTTCCACGCTCTCCGAAGAGGTATAAGGCGACGACATCGTAACCCCGGTCACGCGGGAGGGCGAAAGCGCTTCCACCGCTATCGCCGCCACGATCGAGGAATCGATCCCTCCGGACAGGCCTATAAAGACGCCGGGGAACCGGTTCTTCTCGACGTAGTCGCGCGTACCCGCGACCAGCGCGCGGAAAATCTCCTCCTCCTCACCCGGAGCGCGAGCGATCGGGCCGCCCTCGCCGGGCCCGTCCACGTCGCATACCAGCAGCTCCTCGTCGAACATGCCGGCCCACGCCAGGAGCTCGCCCTTCCCCGAGACGACCATGCTCCCGCCGTCGAAGACCAGTTCGTCCTGCCCCCCTACCAGGTTGCAGTAGGCGACCGGTTTCCCGGTGCGCCTTGCGTGCCCGGCGATCAGCTCACGGCGCGTCTCCCACTTCCCCGCGTGGTACGGGGAGGAGGAAATGTTGAGGATCATGCGAGCCCCCGCCTTCGCCTCGCGCGGAAGCGGCCCGCCGCGGACCCATATGTCCTCGCATATCGTGACGCCGATGGGCGAGGACCCGGCAGTGACGAGAAGCGGCTCCTTCCCGCGGCGGAAGTACCGGACCTCGTCGAACACGCCGTAGTTGGGAAGGTGCATCTTTCGATAGACGCCCCGTACGCGGCCTCCAGCGGCGATGCCCGCCGCGTTATAGATCCCGCCGTCCTTCCCCCGGTCCACGAATCCGACCACCGCCGTGATGCCGGAGATCTTCCGGGCCAGCCCCCGCCAGGCGGACAGGTTTTCCTCGACGAAGGAGTCGCGGAGCAGCAGGTCTTCCGGTGGGTAGCCGGTGAGCGCGAGCTCCGGGAAGACGACGACCCTCGCCCCCGCCCCCTTCGCCCGGTCCGTGTACTCCAGTATCTTCCGGGTGTTCCCGGCGATGTCCCCGACGGTAGTGTTTATCTGCGCCAATGCGATCCGGAGCGGCTTCATAGTCCCAATTCTCCCGTAAACCAGCCGTGGGGGGAAGACTTTCGACCCGGCTTCGAAAAAATCCCCTTCCCCGGTATAGTACCCTCTATGCCCCGTTCCCTCTACGACAGGGATTACCTGCTGCTCAACGCCTCCAATTTCATGTATTCGCTTTATGCCACGGTCTTCATATTTCTCCCCCCCTTTCTCTACAGCCTGAACGTCCGGGAGGGGGAGATCGGGCTCATCATGGCGACGGGCACGCTGGTGTCGGTTGCCCTCAAGCCCATCAACGGGTTCTTCGTGGACCGCGGGGGGCGCACGGCGTTCCTCGTTTCGGGGGCGCTGCTCGCCTCCGCATCCACGATCCCCTGGCTGTTCGTGACGGAGCGGGGGGCGCACCTATTCGCCATCCGGATATTTCAAGGGGCGGCGTACTCCTTCTTCGCCACCGCATCGTACGCCTACATCGCCGCGGTTGCTCCAGCGGACCGGCGCGGGGAAGCGCTCGGCGTGTTCGGGTTGTCCTTCTTCCTGCCAACGGCCATCGGGGGCTGGCTCGGGGAGTGGGTGATCGGGTGGGCGGGGTTCCATGGGCTTTTCCTGTCCGCGACAATCATAGCTTTCCTGTCCGGCATTTTCCCCTTAGGCATGAGAGAGCCCGGTGTGGCCTCGCGGCTTTCCCCATCCTCGCTCCTGGAGTTCCTGACGCGACCTTATTTCATACCTAATTCGGCGGGGTTCCTGTTCGGAATGGCGTTCGGCTCCCTGTTCACATTCCTTCCTGTCTTCCTGATGATACGGAAGATATCCTCGCTCGGCGTGTTCCTCTTCGTGTACGCACTCTCCGTCATCGGCACCCGGACCTTTGCGCGTAAACTTGCGGACCGGATGCCTCGGGAACGGCTGTGCCTCGTCTCCCTGCTGCTCCTGGGAGCGGGGATTCTCGCCGTCCCGTTCATCGCCGGGCCTGCGGGACTCGCGATCGTGGCGATGGTATCCGGGACCGGCCACGGATTCCTCTTCCCTTCGCTCGCGGCGCTCATCCTCGACCGCGCCGGGAAGGAAAAAGGCGGAATGGCGATGGCGATGTTCACCGGCGCGTTCGACATGGGACTGGTGATCGGAGCGGCAGCCTTCGGGTTCGTCGCCGAACATATGGGATACAGCGCGATGTTCTTCTCGGCGGCCGGAATCACTTCCGCGGGCGCGCTGTTCTTCTTTACCCAGGACCCTGCGTTCCGGAAAGCATCGCTTCCCGGACCCGGTTCATGAGCTCCGGTAGGTCATGCGCGTCCTTCCCGGCAGTCTTAATCGGTGGGAAAACCTCGACCAGCACGTTCCCCGGGCTGATCCGTAGCGTGTCGGCGGCGACGACTTCGCGCGTCCCCGACACCCGCACCGGGACGATCGGCTTTCCGGCATGCAGCGCCATCCAGAAGCCGCCCTTCTTCAATGACTGCAGACGCCCGTCGCGGCTGCGCGTCCCCTCCGGGTAGATCATGACCGAGTTGTTCCCCGAAAGACCCGAGAGGGCCTCTTCCAGCGTGGCCTTCGACTTCTCCGGATCGGACCGGTCGACCATGATCTGACCGGCGGCTATAAGCAGCAGGCCCAGGACCGGGATTCTGGAAAGCTCCTTCTTGAACACCCAGTGGCATGGATGCGGTATCACGGAAGCCAGCACCGGAGAGTCGGCGTGGCTCACGTGATTCGACATGAAGACGTACGATTCCCGGATGTCGACGTTCTCGAGCCCCCGGCACTTTACCTTGATGCCGAGGACGAACAGGGCGATCCGGGAGTAGTTCCTGGAAACCCACAGGAAAAGTTTCCCCTTCAGCGTTTTGCTGGGAAGCATCATCCCGATGATGGCCCCAGGCAGGCCGAAGACGAGCACAAGAAGACCCAGGAAGATCCATTTCAGCGCGCTGGAAAACGTCATCGCGGTCCCGCTCCCGGCTTGCCTGCAGCCTGTTTCCCCACGCATCGCTTTCCTTCCGGGCACACCGCCAGCAGCGGGCATTCGGGGCACATGGGGTTCCGTGGACGGCAGATCTCCCGGCCCAGACGGATCAGGTTCAGGTGGAGCGGCATAGGCTCGCCGGGGGAAACGTGAGGCTCGATCAGCAGCGCCGCGCGTGAAAGATCCGCCGTGACAGGCACCAGGCCAAGCCTCTTCGTCACCCGAAGGATGTGCGTATCGACGGGGAACGCCTCCTTGCCGAAGGAAAAGAGAAGCACCACGTTCGCGGTCTTCACCCCGACGCCGGTGAAGGAAGTAAGGTAATCACGCGCCTCGGCAAGCGGCATCTCGGAGAGAAAGTCCAGCGTGTAACCGCCCTTCTCCTTACGGATGCGCGAGAGCGCCGAAAGGATCGCCTTCGCCTTGGCGCGGGCCAGGCCTCCCGCGCGGATCGCCTCCTCCACATCTTCCGGCGGGGCCGCCGCAAGGAGCGGAATGGTCGGAAACCGCCTTGCAAGGCTCGCATAGGCCCGGTCGCGGTTGGCATCGGTCGTATTCTGGGAAAGGATCGTCAGGATCAGATTTCGGATCGGTTCGGTCAGGTGCGGCGACCGGCGCGGGCTGCCGAACCGCCGGGAGAGCCGTCGGGACACTTCGCGCAACCGTTCCGCGAGATCCTTTCGCGGCCCTGTAGCGGTCACCCCTTGCGCACTCCCTCGATAGCCGTCGCCACCCGCAGCCCCGACGCATTCAACCGGATCGCCGGCTGGAGCGCCCAATACTCGACCAGCCCCTTCTCCCTCAACCCCCGCACGGCATCCTCAAGCTCATGCCGCTCCAGCCCGGATTCCTCGTCAAGGCCTGACAGTGCGGGAGTCGCCGCGGGACCGATCTCCCGGTAGAAGAGCAGCAGGCAGCGCAAAAGCTTCTCCTCGACCTGCGAAAGGGGAGGAAGCGTCACGGGTTCACCGGCGGAGGAGGCGTCCCGGGCGGTTTGCGCAGCGAATCGAGTTCGGCCGAAAGCTCCCGTATCCTGCGGGACTTGCGGAGGTAGGAAGGCATGCCGCCCAGGAAGCCGACGAGAACGCCGATTCCGAATGCGAGGACGATGATCACGAGGAGCGAGGTGCTTCCCGACAGGTGGAGAAAGCGCACGTCGATCACGCCGGGGTTCTGGACGGCGAACGCCGCCACCAGCGCCAGCAGGACGATGATCAGCAGCAGCACCGATCTCATTGCGGGGGAATTATATCACGCGGACGCGGCGGCTACATCCGCTGCGAGGTCGGAGACGGGGGGGTCTCCTCCGCCGGATCCTTAAGGTCCCGTATCTGCGAAAGGACGCGCTCGCAATGGTCGACTCCGGGACATTCCATGTCGCAGGGGTCGACGTGCGTGACGACGTGCGCGTTGCCGAGGACAAGCCCTACTTCCTTCTCCAAGTGGTCGGCCACACGGTGGGCATCCGCGAGCTTGTGCTCCCGGCAGATGACCACGTGGAAGTCTACATGCTTATCCGAACCGGCCCGCCGGGTCCGAAGATCGTGGAAATCCACTATCATCGGACGATGCGCGTCGATTACCCGGCGCACCTGTTCCACCGTCTCGTCGGGAAGGCCACGGTCCATGAGATCGTGAAGCGCCGAAACCAGGAGGGTCCCCGCGGCGAAAATGATATACGCGCCCACGAGAAGAGCCACCCCCGGGTCCAGCCATGCCAATCCCGTAAATCGGAATATCACGAGCGAGGCCAGGATCCCCGCATTGGTGTAGACGTCGGTGGCGAAGTGAAGCGAGTCGGCTACAAGCGCCGTAGACCCGGTCTCCTCACCCGCCTTCCGGATCCGCCTCGAAATGAACCAGGATGCAACCAGCGCGATCGACATGACTGCGATCCCCGCATCCGCCGATTCGGGAACGCGCTTCTCGACAAGGCGGTGAATCCCCTCCACGATGACCCAGATGCCGGTGCCGGCGATGACCAGCCCCTGAAACGCGGTGGCAAGCGTTTCCACCTTGCCGTGCCCGTAGGGGTGCGTCCGGTCGGCGGGGTCCATCGATTTCCGGATGGAGAGCAGGTTCACAGCGGACATGAAGATGTCGCCCAGGCTGTCGAATGCCGAGGAGAGAACCCCGAGCGACCCGGACAGGATACCGATCACGAACTTCGCGCAGGCAAGCGTCACCGCGCTGCACAGGGAGAACAGGGCGGTCCTGTTCCGTTTCCTGTTCCTCTCTTCGTATCCGCCTGGGCCGCTCATCCAAGGAATCCCGCGGCGCCCTGGTAAAAACCCGTTCGTATCATGGTGTTCCTGCGGTTTCAGCCCGACTTGACGGTCTTGGATATACTTTGCAAGAATAGCACATCCTTTCACCGGGAGGCCAAACGTGGTCCAGAAGACGAAGAAGATATGGATGGACGGCAAGTTCGTGGACTGGGACGACGCGCGGATCCACGTGATGTCCCACACGCTGCACTACGGCGTGGGCGTGTTCGAAGGGATCCGTTGCTACAAGACGGAAGGCGGCGGCTCGGCGGTCTTCCGGCTAAAGGAGCATGTCGAACGCCTCTTCGCCTCCGCGCACATCCTGACGCTGGACATCCCCTTCACCTACGACGATATCTGCCAGGCGATCCGGAAGACGCTCCACATAAACGGCCTCACGGAGGGGTATATCCGCCCCATCGCCTTCATCGGCGAGGGGGAAATGGGGCTCTCCGCCAGGACTAACCCCGTTCACGTCGCCATCGCCGTCTGGCCGTGGGGTTCGTACCTGGGCGATGAGGGTTTGAAGAAAGGAATCCGCGCCAAGGTTTCCTCCTTCTGCCGGCACCACGTAAACTCGGCGATGACCAAGGCGAAGATAAACGGGTACTACGTCAACTCCGTCATGGCCAAGTGGGAAGCTGTGAAAGCGGGGTACGACGAGGCCGTGCTGCTCGACACGGAAGGGTACGTCGCGGAAGGCTCGGGGGAGAACATCTTCATCGTGCGCAACGGAATCCTTCAGACCTCGCCGCTGACATCGATACTGCCGGGGATCACCCGCGACTCGGTGCTGAACATCGCACACAAGCTGGACATCCCTGTAAAGGAATCGCGGTTCTCCCGGGACGAAATGTACATCGCCGAGGAGATGTTCTTCACGGGCACCGCGGCGGAGATCACTCCGGTTCGGGAGGTCGACGACCGAAGGGTGGGAACCGGAAAGCCCGGGCCGGTGACGAAGCAGATCCAGGAGAAGTTCTTCGACATCGTGCACGGCGGGGACGCGCTCTTTACCCACTGGCTGGACGTGCTGAAGTGATCGTCTCCCGGCGCCGAGGAAGCCGGGACACGCGATCGATATCCTACGTTATCCCCGGGTAAAGCTTCTTCTTGCACTCCGGGCAGATGCTATGGCTGAACTCCGCTTCTGTGTGATCGCGGATGTAGTTTTCGATCAGGTTCCAGTATCCCTTGTCATCCCTGATTTTCTTGCAGGACGCGCAGATCGGCAGCAATCCGCTAAGGGTCTTCACGTTCGCAAGAGCCTCCGTAAGAGTTACGACCAGCGCCTCTCTTTCCTCCTCGTTGCTCCGGATCGAGCGGAAGATTGGAGCGATGCAGAAAACGCCTGCAAGCATGAACGCGGATGTGAACAGGCCGATCACCTCGAAAGGAAGGTCAAGGCGATGCGGCGGTTCCCCGGAGAACAGCCTATAAAGGGTAAAACCCCGCCGAATAGCCATCAGGAAGATTCCCGATGAGATCAGGATCCAGGCGGCGCGACCGCCCGAGACGCGGATCAACCGCAGGGCCATCACAACGGTGATAATTTGAATCAGGACGGACAGTCCCAAGATTAAAGCAAGCTCCATCCTGCGCACCTCCGGGAGGGAGGAATTATAGCATTCCTCCCAATCCATGCAGATAATCTTGCTCGGGAGGCGCACGCCGCTTCTGATAGAATCTTGGGATAATGCTCCGCGTAACGGAAATCTTCGCCAGCATCCAGGGGGAATCCTCCTTCGTGGGGCTCCCCTTCGCTTTCGTCCGGCTTACAGGTTGCAACCTGCGCTGCCGATACTGCGACACCACCTATGCTTACGAAGGCGGTGAGGAGTTCTCCCTATCGGAAGTCGTATCACGGGTGGAACTTTTCGGCATTCCGAGGGTCACCGTCACCGGCGGTGAGCCGCTGCTGCAGCCGGAGGCTTTCCGGCTGGTCGAAACCTTCCTGGACCGCGAATTCACCGTCCTCGTGGAGACCAACGGCACGGTGTCGCTGGCATCTCTCGACCC
>Ga0334722_10005398_pt1 | contig 12930 bp, 11 predicted proteins | sample C3_bottom_MG_FD_207210 | JGI IMG/M metagenome (GOLD analysis project Ga0334722, IMG submission 207210) | Sediment microbial communities from Yellowstone Lake, YNP, Wyoming, USA - C3_bottom | ecosystem: Environmental > Aquatic > Freshwater > Lake > Sediment | place: USA: Wyoming | collected...
GCCCTCTATGCCGCGCATGTCCCAGGGCTTGGCGTCTTCCAGCGGGCCCATGAACATCTCGTACATCCGGAAAGCGTCGGCGCCGTAGCGGGTCACCACCTCGTCGGGGTTGATCACGTTCTTCTTGGATTTGGACATCTTCTCTATGACGGGTTTTATTTCCTCTCCCTCTTTGGTAAAGGCCGAGCCGGACTCACGGATGTCCAATTCGTCGTAGCCGCGGTAAACGCCTTTGGAATCGCGGTAGGCGTAGGAAAGGATCATGCCCTGGTGGACCATCCTCTTGAAAGGCTCCTTGGTGGAGACCAGGCCAAGGTCGAACAGGACTTTGTGCCAGAAGCGGGCGTAGAGCAGATGGAGCACGGCGTGCTCGGCGCCGCCGATATAGAGGTCCACCGGCATCCAGGCTTTCTCCAGTTCCTTGTCCACGAAAGCGCTGTTGTTCTTCGGGTCGATGTAGCGCAGATAATACCAGCAGGAGCCGGCCCACTGCGGCATGGTATTTGTCTCGCGCCGCCCGGGGCCGCCGCACCTGGGGCACTTGGTCTTTACCCAGCTGTCTATGCCGGCCAGCGGGGATTCTCCGGTGCCGGTGGGCTGGTATTTCTCCACCTCGGGCAGCAGTACCGGCAGTTCGCTCTCGGGCACGGGTACCGCGCCGCACTCGGGGCAATGGACTATCGGAATAGGCTCGCCCCAGTAGCGCTGGCGGGCGAACAACCAGTCCCGCAGCTTGAAATTGACCTTGGCCCTGCCGATGCCCTTCTCCTCGAGCCACTTCGTTATCTTCTTTTTGGCCTCCGGGGTGGGCAGGCCGTCGATGATGCCGGAATTCACGGCCACGCCGTCGCCGCAGAAGGCGCCTTCGCCCTTCCAGTCCGCGGGAGCCTTTATCACTTCGATCATCTTGAGGCCGAACTTCACGGCGAACTCGTGGTCGCGGTCGTCATGGGCGGGCACGGCCATGATGGCCCCGGTGCCATAGGTGGTCAGCACGTAGTCGGCCGTCCAGACAGGCAGCTTCTCCCCGTTCACGGGGTTGATAGCGCAGGCGCCGGTGAAAACCCCGGTCTTTTCTTTGGCCAGTTCGGTGCGCTCCAGGTCCGATTTGTTGGCCGCGGCCGTGACGTAGGCCCGCACGGCGGCTTTCTGCTCCGGCGAGGCCAGTTTGAGCGTCAATGGGTGCTCGGGCGCCAGCACCATGTAGGTGGCGCCGTAAAGTGTGTCCGGGCGGGTGGTGAAGACCGTCAGTTTGCCGCCGTCGGGCAGGGCGAAATCCACTTCGGCGCCCTCGGAGCGGCCTATCCAGTTCTCCTGCATCAGGCGGGTGGAGTGCGGCCATTCCATGCCCTCGAGGTCGGCCAGCAGGCGGTCGGCGTAGGCCGTGATCCTCAGCATCCACTGCTTCAGGCTCTTCTTCTCTATCGGGGTCTCGCAGCGGTCGCACTTGCCCTGGAAAACTTCCTCGTTGGCCAGGCCGGTCTTGCACTTGGGGCACCAATTTATCGGGATCGTGGCCTCGTAGGCCAGGCCCTTGTTGAAAAGCTGCAGGAAGATCCACTGCGTCCAGCGGTAGTAGGCGGGGTCGGTGGTCGTGATCTCCCGGTCCCAGTCGTAGCTGAAGCCGAGCGAGTCTATCTGCCGCCGGAAAGTGGCGCAGTTCTTCTCCGTGATGAGGCGCGGGTGCACGCCTGTGGCTATGGCGTAATTCTCGGCTGGGAGGCCGAAGGCGTCCCAGCCCATAGGGTGAAGGACGGCGAAACCGCGCATCCGCTTGTAGCGGCAGAGGATGTCGGAGGCCGTATAGCCCTCCGGATGCCCCACATGCAGGCCGTCGCCTGAAGGATACGGGAACATGTCCAGGCAGTAGAATTTTTTTGCGCCCGCGCCGGCAGGGGTCTTAAAGACGTTGCCGGTGCGCCAGGCAGCCTGGCGTTTTTTATCTATTTCATGGAAATCCGGGATATCGGCTGATCTCACTTTGAAGCCTCCGCATTGTTGACGATCCTTGCTTTCTGGAATATTACCCGCACGCCCTGGCCGCTTTTCTCCACTTTGTATTTAGCCGGGTTCACGCCTTCGGGCAGCGACATTATTTTAGAGTTGCGCTTAAAGAACGAGGTGGTGTAAACGGTGCCGTCCGCCCGCTTGTGCTCGCGGACGTCTTTGGTCGCGTAGTTCATTTTGATGCGGCTTTTATTTATGTTGAGGTCGAGAGAGCTGCCGGAACCTTCCGGGGCCTTGAAATCCATAACGACTTGTCCGCCTTCGTCCCGCGTCTCGGGCTTCAGTTCGCTGGCGTCAAGCCGTTCCGAGGCCCATTGCTGATACAGCACGTCGAACTTCTCTTTTCCGGGGACCTGAGATCCGTCCATTTGCTGCCGGATCTGTTCCAACTTGGAGAAAGGGTCCCCGGTGCCCGAGAAGAATTTGTCGTTGAAGACCGCGTCGAGGTCTTTGGTCGTCGCGGGCCTGCCGGAATTAAGCTTCTGCTTTACCTGGCTTATCAGCGCCTCGATATCGCCAAGCACCTGCCGGCTCAATTCCTCGCTTGCGTTGGGATCCGGGGCGTTCTGCGCCAGCGCGACGGGCGCGCAAAAGCCGGCGGCAAGCATAAATACGGCCAGCGGGCGCGTGGAAAATGTAAAAAGGTCCCTATATGACATCAATAGGATTTTATCAGATTAAGGGGCGTGGTTTATAGGAGTTTTTTCAGGAGGCGGACGGTCTTTTGGTTCATTTTGCGGCGCAGGGCCGGGGTGGCGTCGTCCATGCCGGAAAGATGCAGGGCCCCGTGTAAGGCGAGCACAAGCAGTTCGGTTTCCAGGCTGTGGCCCATTTTCCCCGCCTGGCGGCGCGCCTGCGGCAGGCAGATGAAAATATCCCCGGAAGGGGGGAGCTCGCCCGGAGGCGTGAAAGCCGGCTTTGGATAGCTGAAAGCTATGACGTCCGTTACCCCGGCGCGCGAAAGGAAAGATTTGTTGAGGTGTTTTATCTCCGCGTCACCGGTCAGCACCAGGTTTATGGCGCCTTTTTTATTCGCCGCCGCGTTCCTGACCGCCCTCTTCAGCAAAGGCTCGAGTTCCTTCACGGAAGGCGCCGGCCGGATATTGAAAAAGACGGCGACGCTTGTCATATGCCGGGGTTCTCTTTTTCCCAGGTTTCATAGGCCTGCACTATTTCCTTCACCAGGGGGTGCCGGACCACGTCGCGGTTCGAAAAGTGCACTATTTTCACGCCCGGGACCTTTTTGAGGATGTCCTTTATGAGCACCAGACCCGAATGATGTTTCTCGGGGAGGTCTATCTGCGTTATGTCGCCGGTGATCACCACCCTGGAGAGCCTGCCCATCCGGGTCAGGAACATCTTCATCTGCTCCGGCGTGGTGTTCTGGGCCTCGTCAAGTATTATGAAAGCGTTCTCCAGCGTGCGCCCGCGCATGTAGGCGAGCGGCACCGTTTCCAGAACCTCGTCCTCTCTCAGGGAGTGGAATTTCTCCGGTCCGAGCAGGACGTAGAAGGCGTCGTAAAGGGGTTTGAGGTAGGGGTGGACCTTTTCCGAGATGTCGCCCGGCAGGAACCCGAGTTTTTCCCCGGCTTCCACTATGGGCCTGGTCAGGATCACGCGGTTGACGGTTCCGGCCTTCAGGGCCTTGAGGGCCGCCGCCGCGGCCAGGAAGGTCTTACCGGTGCCGGCGGGACCTATGCCCACCACGAGGGCGTCCGACGAGATCGCTTCCATGTATTTGCGCTGGTTCTCGCCGCGCGGGTAGATCGTCTCGCCGAATACGGACCTGTAGAGCGGCCGCTCGCCGGGGGGCGGGGGACCGTCGTACTTTTCCGGCGGCGCGGGGTCGAGCTTTTCGGCGTAGAACTCGTCGAGCAGCTCTTTAAGGCGCTTAAGCGCTTTGTCGGCGTTCGACACCGAGCCTTTTATCGTCAGCGTGGCGCCGGCGCCGTCCGGGCTGTGGTGCACGAAGATCTCCACGCGCAGTTCGCGTTCTAGGAGTTTTAGGTGCGCGTCCTGCGCGCCCAGGATAGCCAGCAGCTCGCCGCTGCTCTTGAGCTGGAATTTCTTGGTGATCACGGTAGCCTTTGGTGCAACGCCCCGCCTACTGCCACTTCGAAATGCCGCGGGGGATTACCACGATGCCGTCGGGGTCGATGTAATAATTCTGGGCGTCCTGGTCGGGATTGAAGCCGATGGTCGTTTTCGCTTCCACCGTGTTGAAACGGTCCATGATGACCTTCTTGAGGCGCGAGCCGGCCTTTATCTCGCAGGCGTCCATGATTATGCAGTCCTCGAGCTGGCATTTTTCATGGATTATTACGTCGTTCGAGAGAATGCAGCGTTTCAGGGACGACTGGTTTATGATGCAGCCGTCGGACACCATGCAGTCCTGCAGCGTGGAGTCCAGTATCTTGGTCGGGGCGGTGTTGTGTTTGGCGTCCTGTACCGGCCAGAGTTTGTTGTTGAGGTCCATCTTGGGTTTGTGCCCCAGCAGGTCCATGTTGGCCTGCCAGTACGCTTCCAGCGTCCCTACGTCGCGCCAGTAGTTCTTTTCCTCGGAAGCTTTGGCGCCTGGAAGCTTCTGGTCGTCGAAGTTGTAGGCGAACAGGCGGTAGCGCTTGAGGATGTTGGGCAGGATAGTCTTGCCGAAATCCAGGGCCACCGTCTCGCCGGATTCCTCGTGCAGGATGCGCACCAGGGCGTCGTAACTGAAGATATAGTTGCCCATGGAGGCGTAGATGGCGTTGGGGTTGCCGGGGATGGGTTTGGGGTTCTTGGGTTTTTCTTCGAAGCCCGTCACCCGGTTCTTGGCGTCGGTAATGATGGTGCCGAACCTGGAGGCCTGCTTGATGGGCACGGTCATCGCGGATATGGTGACGTCGGCCTTGTTAGCGACGTGGAAATCTATCATCTGGCGGATGTCCTGGCGATAGATATGGTCCGCGCCGAAGATGGCCACCAGGTCGGGCTTGTAATCGTTTATGAGGTTCAGGTTCTGCTTGACCGCGTCGGCGGTGCCGCGGTACCACATCTCGCCCAGGCGCATCTGCGGGGGGACCACCGTGATGAAGTGTTCCTTCGTGATGCCGCCCAGGTTCCAGGTGGAGCGCAGGTACTCGATAAGCGACTGGGACATATACTGCACGAGCACGTAGTTCGAGTAGATCCCTGAATTGATGAAGTTGGAAAGTACGAAGTCGATGATGCGGTATTTGCCGCCGAAAGGTACGGCCGGCTTGGACCGCTCCTTGGTGAGAGGATAGAGCCGCTCGCCTTTGCCGCCCGCCATTATCAATCCTATAGTTTTCATAGATAAAAACCCCTCTAATTTATCGGACTGGCTGCGACCTTAAAACAACAACACTTGGAGGGACAGGCATGGGATTGCTCTGGAGCCGCATAGCGGATGGGGGGCCCCAATCTGAAAGATTGGGGGGAAACCACGGGAGGGTTTCCTACGCGGCGGAATGGGCAATCCCATGCCTGTCCCGAACCTCAGCATATCGCGTCCAGGATCTCGCGGAGGTCCCGGCCTATGCACAGGAACACCGGCTTGTCCACGGCCGTGTAGTTCTTGATGCGCTGTTCCCGGAGTTCCTTCGTGGCCGAGACCAGTTCGTCCAGGTTCCGGGCTTCGCGGGTGACTATCATTTCCTGCTCGTCCAGCCCGTAGGACTGGAAGATATTTTCCTGTATTTCCCTGTACTTCGAGACGACGGCCGCGCGCCCGGCCAGCATTTTCTGGCGTTCATCTTCGGAGATCTCGTACCACAGGTGCGACTTCACCACGGGGTGGAGGAGCATGAATTTATGCCTGCCGAAAGTGTCCTTGGGGATGCAGCCGAACTCCAGATCTTTTTTCGCCGCCGCCTGTTCGTCCGGGTGATAGACGCCCAGGTAGGAGTGGACGGGGGTTAAATAGTGCCCCACGCCGATCGAAAAGGTCTTGGCGCAGATATCCTGGAGATATCCCAGATCGTCGGAGATGCGCCAGAAGAGGATGTCGGAGTCGGGCCTCAAGCCCGTGGTCATATAGGTGCGGAGGAAAACCTTTTCCTGGCAGCTGCCCACCATGTTCTCGAACTCCTGTTTTGCGGCGATCTTTTCATTGGAGATAAGGCGCCGGAACATCGGGTCCAGTTTTAAAAAAACGAAGCTGGAGAAAACGTTAGCGGGTTTTTTTTGCTTTTCCATCTTTTTTCTCCGTGGCCTTCGCCGGGGGGTTCGTTTCGGCCGGGGATTTGACTTCAGCCGCGGTTTTCCCGGACGCGGGATATACGGGGCTTATAAAATGCATGCCGGGTTTGAGCACCTCGGTCTGCGTCTCGGTGGCCAGTCCGGTCTCCACTTCCATGATAAGGTATGTCCTGCCGAATCTTTCGAACAGCGCTTTCCGGGGGACCAGCAGCGTGCCTTCGCTCCTGCCCACGAACAGGTAGCCGTCGAACTGCTCGCCTATCCTGATGCCGTCGCGCAGCGTCTCCACTTCCAGCCACAGGCGGTTGAAGCGCGGGTTGTCCTTAAGCCGCATGAAATTGACCAGTTTAGACTTCAGCTTGACGGAAGAGTCTTTGGCGTAGACCAGCTCGGCGGTCATGTCCGGGGAGAGGCGCGAATAAAGGAGTTCCGTGTTCTTGCCTATTATGACCACTTTTTTCGCCACCGTGAACAGCCTGTCGCCTTTATACACCCTGGCCTTGGGGGCGACGTAGATATTGGTCACGATCCCTTCGAACTCCGGCTTTACTTCGAAATAGTCGTACACGCTCTGCCAGCGCTTTTCGGTCTGTTTCTTGTTCTCTTCGCTGGAGGAGTCCAGCAGCGCGGCCATTTCGGTGGATACCACGCGGGCCATCACGGTCTTGCCGCCGACCAGGTCGAAAAGTTCCACCATGACGCTCTCGATGCGTCCGTCGAAGGGGGCGTAGACGTCGTAGGTGTCCTGGGCCGTGGAAATGCCCGTCACCTTGGTGAAGACTTCGATATCGTCCTTAAGTATCTCCTGGTCCTTGTCGCCTACGGTGAGGGGCGGTTCGGACCTGAGGGGAGCGGCGGAGAAACACAGGATAAGGGCGCAAAGGCACAAAGGCGCAAGAACGGGGAGTCCGAAATCTTTCATATAAAGTCCCTCAGGGTCACTTCTCGCTTTTCGCCCGCTTATCGGCTTTCACGAAAGCGTCCCAGGTCCAGGGCATCCTGGCCTTGAATATCTTCGATATGGCGTTGGCGTATTCCTGTATCTCCAGCTGGGCGTGGGAGTCCATCCTGAGCGACAGGAAATTCATCAGGCTGCGCGCGTTCACCGTCCAATGGAACTGTGTGTACTGGGCCACGGGCAATACCATGCGCGCCATTTCCCGCGCCACCCCGGCTTCGATCAGGCCCCGGTAGGCCTCGTACGACTCATCCAGCGATCTCTTGTAGACGGCCAGCAGCCCGGTGTTATCCAGGGTCCCCGACTTCGCCGAGCCCTGGCGGTTTATCTTGTCCTGTACGCGGAACTCGGCCGGAATATAAAATTCTTCCAGTACCTCGGTATACCGCGCGCTGATCTCGTTGTAAGAAGCCATGCGGTGGCGCATCCACTGCCTTGCCACGAAAATGGGAAGTTTTACATGGAACTGGAAGACGCTGTGCTCAAAGGGGGTATGGTGCGCGTGTGCCAGCAGGTATTCCACCAGCTTCCTGTCTTTCTCCTCGCCTTTTGAAGCGGAGCCGAAAGTGACCCTGGCGGATTCGACCGCCCGCTGGTCGCCGCCCATGAAATCCACGAGCTTGACGAAACCCTTGTCCAGAACCTGGTAAGTCTCGCCGGCCGCTTTTTCCGCTATGTTGGTCATGCCCCCTCCGCTGAAGTCCGTAAATTTGGTTGTGGTAAGTTAAAATTATATACTTTTAAAGTCTTTGAGTCTATCGGCAGCGCCGCAAGGATGCGATGAACGTGAAAAACAACAAAGGCCCGGCCCTCAGAAGGAGCCGCCGCTTCGAGGACCTTGTGAGGATCATGGATATCCTGCTGGGCGAGGGCGGCTGCCCCTGGGACCGCAGGCAGACCCACGGAACGCTTTTAAAATATCTGAAAGAAGAGGCCGGGGAGGTCGCGCTGGCCGTGAAGAAAAAGGACTGGAAGAACCTGGAAGAGGAATTGGGCGACGTGCTTCTGCAGGTGGTATTCCACAGCGCCCTGGCCCGGAAGGCCGGGCGTTTTTCCATAACCGACGTTATCGGGGCCATTAATGCGAAACTGGTAAGGCGCCATCCGCACGTTTTCGGCGGCAAGAAGCTGGATACGCCGGCGCAGGTGCTGGTGGAATGGAATAAAATAAAAAAACGCGAGAAAGCGAGAAAAAAAGCCGCTAAGCGCTGACGGAGCGGCGGGCTCCGGCTGCTCTTTTCCAGAGGGAAGGAATGAACGCGAGAAAACTTGCGAGGCTGATCCACCCGGAATTCCGGTTCGGTACCACAACGCTCGATGACGCCCTTAAGCTCGTGAACCTGGGCGTGGGCGGGTTCTGCCTCTACGGCGGGACCGTCCGCGAGGTCTTTGAGACCGTCAGGGCCCTGAAATCCGCTTCCGCCACCCCGCTCCTTATCTCCGCCGATTACGAGAACGGCGCGGGACACTGGCTGAAGGAAGCGACCGAGCTGCCGACGAACATGGCCGTAGGCGCCTCCGGATCGGAAGCCGTGGCCCGCCGGAAGGGCGAGATCAGCGCGGCCGAGGCGAAAGCCCTTGGCGTGGACTGGATCTTCGCCCCGGTCGTGGACCTGGCGGACAATCCGGCCAACCCCATCGTCAACCTGCGCGCTTACGGTTCCGATCCCTCCCTGGTCGCCGCGCTCGCCTCTTCCTATCTCGCGGGGATGCAATCCCGCAACGTCATTTCCTGTCTGAAACATTTCCCGGGCCACGGCGGAACCTCAATGGATTCGCATCTGGTCCTTCCGGTCCTTGAACGTACGCTGGCCGACCTGGAGGATGCGGAACTTAAACCCTACCGCGCTCTCCTGGGCCGGGCGGATTCCGTGATGGTCGGCCACTTGCGTCTCCCGGCCCTTGACCCGGACAACGCCGCCTCTTTTTCCAGGAATATAATTACCGGGCTTTTACGCGGTTCGATGAAGTACGGCGGCTGCGTCATCACCGACGCCCTTAACATGAAAGCCGTTTCGGGGGACCCTTCGGCCGGACTGAAAGCCCTGCTGGCCGGGGCGGATATTTTGCTCGTGCCTGAGGACCCGCTGCAGCTTTACGAGACGCTTTGCCGGGCCGCCGGCGACGGCCAACTGAGCGAGGCCGCCGTTAATACGGCGCTGGCCCGCCAGGACGCGCTGGTCAAGAAGCTTTCGGCCGGAGCCATAGAGCCGCGGGACCTTTCCCTGGTCGGCTGCGCGGAGCACAGGGCCTTTGTGCGGGAAGTCTCGGCCAGGTGCCTGGCCTGGGCTTTTGAAAACAAGCCTTTCGCGCTCAAGGCGGGGGAAACAGTTTCATACCTGGAGCCGCTTACGCCGCTGACGGAATGGAAAGGGCGGGCGTTCGTGGAAGAACTCAGGTGCCTGGGCGCGCGGGTCATGCCTTTCGAACGCGGCGCCGCCGGGAAAATAATCATAGGCTCTTTCTCCAGGCCCAGGGCTTTCAGCGGCGATATCAACCTGAACGAGGCCGCGGTCTCGGAAATAGAAGCCGCTCTTGCCGGCAAGGGCGAGGTGCTGATGGCCGCTTTCGGCAGCCCGTTCGTTTTTGATAATTTCCACCGGCGTCTCTCGGCGGGGCTGTGCGCTTTCTGCGGGCTTGAGGATTTTCAGCGGACCGCGGCCGCTGTGCTTGCCGGCGCGGCCGTCGCTTCCGGCGTCATGCCCGTAGATCTAAAATTAGGGCGGCAGGTGTCCGGAACCATGTCCGGGTCCTGATCCCTTAACTTGGAGAACCTGAAAATATGAACGAAACAGCCGGTCTCGAAAGAATGACGACTTTGGGCTTCGCGGATTATGCGTGGGTCGCGCTGGCGGTGGTCGTCCTGCTGGTCATCTCGTACTTTAAGGGCAAGGACGAGACGGACACCCAGGATTATTTCGTCGCCCGGCGCAAGATCCCGATCTGGGCCGCCACGCTCTCGTTCGTCGCCACTGAAATAAGCGCGATGACGATCGTGGGCGTGCCGGCGACCGGCTTCAAGGAGAACTGGCAGTACCTGCAGTTCTTTATCGGTTCCGCGTCCGCCAGGATAATCATCGCCTATCTCTTCATACCGGCTTTCTATAAGTATAACTGTACCACGATCTATGAGTTCCTTAAACACCGCTTCGGCGCCAACACCCAGTACGCCGGCTCGTTCTTCTTTTTCGCCACGCGGCTTTTCGCCTCGGGGCTGCGGCTTTACGCCGCGTCCCTGGCCGTCTCCGTCATCATGGGCTGGCCGCTCTCGGGCACGCTGGCCTTTTTCACCTGCATCAGTATCGCTTTCATAGGCTTCGGCGGCATCAAGGCCGTGATCTGGACCGGTACTTTCGAAGCCATCACCTTCTTCCTCGCCGGATTTACCGTCCTGGGCTATCTATATTTCCATATTAACGGCGGTATGGGAGCTATAATGGACGTCGCCGGCAAAGCCGGGAAACTTTCCCTTTTCAACCTGGGCTGGGGAATGAAAGATCCCAATGTTCTGTGGATCGCCATCCTTAACGGCGTTTTCGGCTCGATGGCCTCTTTCGGCACCGACCAGGAACTCATGCAGCGCCTCCTGACGCTCGAGACCCGGGAGGCCAGCCAGAAGACGATCATCGCCACGATCTTCGCCACCATCCCGCTCCTGGTGCTTTACCTGGCGGTGGGAACGCTGCTGTTCGTGTTCTACGCCCAGAACCCGTCCCTGCCGCTGCCGGACAACTCGGATAAGATACTTTCGCATTTTACCGTGCAGGTGCTGCCGGTGGGGCTGAAGGGCGTCATATTGATGGCCATTATCATGGCCAGCATCGATTCCCCGCTCAGCTCTCTGTCCTCTTCCTTCGTTACGGATATTTACAGGCCGCTCATCAAGCAGGCCGGCACGGAGAAACATTACCTGCTGGTCTCGCGCATGAGCGTGGCGGTTTTCGGAATAATACTGGCCTTTATCGCTTACAGCTGCCGCAGCGCGGAGGGTATGCTCTGGCTGGCCTATAAGGTCAACGGCGTGACGGCGGGCAGTCTGCTGGGGGTGTTCCTGCTCGGCCTGCTTACAAAACGGCACTCCAATAACGGCAACGTGGTCGCGATGTGCACCAGCGCCGCGGTAGCCGGGCTTATGCTTTACCTGTCCGAGCACGGCAGGCTGAACGTGGGCTGGAGCTGGATGATAGTAATAGGCACGACGATGACCTTCATCCTCGGCTGGCTGCTCGGTCCTGTTTTCGATAAGCCCGCCGTCCGGGAGCGAACGGCGGGATAAATATCCGGCGCGGTAAATAAGAACCCCGCGGCCGGGAGGCGGCGGGGTTCTCATTTTCAGACCGGGCCGGTCTTTTAGTTGTGCTTGAGGAGCTGGTCCTTTCTCTTCTTTATCTCGTCTTCGAGGGACTCGAGTTTCTCTTTGGCCTTTTCCGTGGCGTCATCCATCCACTCGTTGATCTTTTCGCGCGTGTCCTTGCCTTTTGCGGGGGCAAAAAGTATGCCGAGCGCGGCGCCGATCAGCCCGCCTATCACGAAAGCCGATACTATCTCTCCGCTTCTGTTCTCTGACATGGTGTTCTCCTTCACTGTTCAACGCTGTTCGCGTTATTGTGTCCATGGGTGGCGCAGGACTGCCGCCCAGTCCACCCCTGATGGTTAAAAACGCAAATCGATAGTTCTATTCTGATACATTGCCGCGGCCATTGTCAATATTTTATAAGATAACGTTTATGAAGCGTTTTATTATTCCGGTTTCGCTGCTCCTGTTCGTCTGCGCGCCCGTCCGGGCCGACAAGCGGGATGAGGCTTTGAGCCGGGCGCTTTCACTCGATTTTAAAAGGGAGATAACAAAATTCAAGGCCGGTCGAAAAGTATACGCGAGGCTCGCGAAAGCCGGGGTCCCCGCCGGGGGTTTGCGGGTGGCGGTACGCCGCGATCCGGCCGGCGCCATCGCCTTCTACAGCGACTCCGACAACACTATTTATTTCAATTCGGGACTGCTGTCCGGTTTCTTCGCGATGAACGGAGCGGATGCGGGCGCGCTGATAGAACTGCTCCGCCGCGACCCCAAGGCGCGCGCGGCGCTGGTCGGCCGCGCCGACGCGACCTTCCTGCACGAGATGGTCCACGCCATACAGTACCGCCTTTACCCCAATTACAGGCGGGACGTTCCCGAAGGTATTCCGCTGGAATTTGAATATGAAGCCTACATGACCGATACCATGTATACGCATGAAAAGCTGCGCGGGGCCCCGGAGCTTCTTAAAGCGTTCCTGAAGGGGGAAAGGAACGACGTGTATACCGTCGCCGCCATGAACGCTTACCTGGCGCTTTCCATGGACCTGGACGCTTATAAGGAGAAGATCCGCAAAGTTTACGAGGACGAACTTGGCGGTTTTATAAGTCTCGAGGATGCCGAAAGGCTGCAGCGCAGCCCGGTGGCGCAGTCGAAGATAGTCGCGTACGCTTCCGGGCGGATGGGCGAGTATGAGGATAAGCGGGCAAGCCTCGCGAAGGTCCGGGCGGAGAAAGAGGCTTATGCCGTATTTTTCAGGGATTATTACGAGAAGCGCTGGCCGTCTTTCAGTGCCGAGGCGCTCTTTTTTATAGGTTCGAGCGCGCTCGATGCCGGGGCTTATCCCCTGGCTCTGGAGTGTCTGGCGGTGGCCGATGTTAACGCGGTAAAAAGCGGAGTTCCGCAGGGTGATCTTGTTAAGCTCCGGGAAAAGGGGGCGCTGGCCATTCTCGGGGCCGCGGCTTATATAAAA
>Ga0334722_10005399_pt1 | contig 12928 bp, 11 predicted proteins | sample C3_bottom_MG_FD_207210 | JGI IMG/M metagenome (GOLD analysis project Ga0334722, IMG submission 207210) | Sediment microbial communities from Yellowstone Lake, YNP, Wyoming, USA - C3_bottom | ecosystem: Environmental > Aquatic > Freshwater > Lake > Sediment | place: USA: Wyoming | collected...
CCTCAACGTCGGCTTGCTCCTGCACCTGCACCGGCTGCTGTTCTCCTTTACCGACGGGCACGGCGGCTCCTTCAAGACCGACGACAACCTGGTCGCGGACCGCAACCCGGACGGCACCACCAGCGTGCGCCTCGAGCCGGTGAATGCACAGGAGACACCCTTCTTCATGGAGGAACTCGTCGCCCGCACCAACGACGCGCTCGAGCACGGGGAGCACCACCCGCTGCTGGTGGTGGCCGCATTCGTCCTCGACTTCCTCTGCATCCACCCATTCGGCGATGGCAACGGTCGTATCGCCCGGCTCGCCACCACCTACCTGGTCCAGCGAACCGGCTACGGCGTCGGGCGATACGTCAGCCTCGAGCAGCTCATCTACGACACGAAGGACGACTACTACGCCCCGCTCGCCGCCTCGACACGGGGCTGGTTCGACGATGGACAGCATGACCTGTGGCCATGGGCCGAGTACCTCCTCCAGCGAATCGACGAAGCGTACGAGCGCTTCGGCCTGCGCGTCGCGGCCGGCACCACCGGCGGAACGAAACAGGACCGGGTCCGCGACTTCGTGCTGCTTCACGCGCCGGCAAGATTCACGATCGCCGACATCCGCCGGGCCCTCCCAGGCGTGAGCGACAACACCATCCGCCTCGTCCTCACCGAGCTCAAGAACGCGGGCCGCATCACGAACGACGGCACCGGCCGCGGCGCCACCTGGCACCGCACCTGAGCGAACGCAACGAGAACTGAGACCCGATCCGACCGCTCCGGCCATCCCTACCCGCATCCCTAATCCTCCCCGGTACTGGGTGGACGCAGCGACACCAGATGTACGTTGAGCGAGACAGGACAATACGCAACGGACGTAACGGGACGGCCCGCACGGTTCGCGGTGTCTTCCTAAACCGTGTGCGCAGGTTCGAATCCTGCCGGGGGCACTGATCGCGTGCGTCTGCGCAGGTCAAGTAGCAGTCACGAACGAGCATTCGGGTGTGGCACGTCCATCTGGTGCGCGGAGTAGTAGGGATGGACGGTCTCGAGCGCGAAGCCGACGATGACGGGATCAAGGATCTCAACCGTCAGCCGGTTCTCCGAGGACCAACGGCGATCAGTCGACGTCTTCGAACATGCTGCTGTCCGTCGCTGCGAGTGGTGCGTCGGTGTCGAAGACCTCCGTCACCGCGTCATCGCCGGGCTCGGCAGGTCCGATCCCTGCGAGTGGTGCGTCGGTGTCGAACACCTCCGTCACCGCGTCATCGCCGGGCTCGGCAGGTCCGATCGGAAAATCCGTCGGTTCGTCGAGGTTGCCGCCGATGTCGACCTCGTGCGGGCCGTCACCCCACGGATCCGCGTCGTCTGCATACTTGACGTCGTCCGCGATGTGGAGCTGCGCGTCGGTCGCGCCCGCGCCATACGAAACGTCCAAGCCGGCGGGAAGGTCGCTCGGGTCGAAGGTGTCGCTCTCCCCGTCGCTCGGCCGCCACTCCGCGCGATACCCGCCGATCAGTTGCGGCCCGGCGTCGGTGTCCGGCTGGGCGACGACGTCGTTCGAGTCGAAGACCTCATCTGCGCCGCCGCTCGGATGGAACTCCGCGCGATACCCGCCGATCGACTCGACGCCGGAGTTCGCGTCCGCCACGCGCGCGGGCGCTCCTCCGTCGTCCACCTCGTCCTGGTCGTCCTCCGCCAGGCTCGCTTCGTCGAGATCGGCGACGATCGCCTCCGTCGAGCCCGCACCGAACAACCCGACGTCGATCTCGATCGGATCGTTGTCCTCGGTGCTCTCGCCCATGACGTCGGCGATGGGCACGCCCGCGAGATCATCGGCCACGGATCGATGATGCCACACGCCGCGATCAAGGTTTGACGACGGCGCCACGTCATCGCGTCCCTTCTCCTCCCCGGAAGCAGCGACATCCGAGAGACGCTAGGGACGTACGATCCAGGCGACACAACACCAGGTGGACGCGTTGGCAGTGGCTGGACGGGCGGGAGTGTCTTCCGAAACCGTGTGCCCCGGTTCGAATCCTGCCGGGGCGCAGGCTCATCGCGTCAGCGCTGCGCTGCTCATAGTCTCCTCATGGTGGAAGCCCGACCGGTCGACACCGGACAGGCCGCGAGCGAGCTCATGGAAGCGATGCGATCTCGAGCGGTGCTCGACCCCCCGAGTCAGCGCCATCCGGGCTTCTCGGCCGAAGACGGTTATGCGATCGCACGAGAGATCCAGAACGAACGCATTGCTGCCGGCTGGCACGTCGCGGGGTGGAAGTTGGGTTTCACGAACCGCGAGGTCTGGAGGGACCTCGATCTGGATCAGCCTTTCTGGGCTCCGATCTACGAGGAGACCATCTCGGAGGAACTCACGGTTTCGCTCGACGGATATGTCGGACCACGCATCGAGCCCGAGATCATGTTGGGGTTCCGAAGCGACGTCTCACGCGACTCGTCCTTGGCGGAGATCGGAGCGGCTCTCGGTTGGGCGAGCCTCGGTTTCGAGCTGGTGCACTGCCACTATCCGGAATGGAACATGGCGCCTGCGGACGCGATTGCCGATGCGGGCCTCCACGGCCTTCTGCTCGTCGGCGACCGTCTCGAAGCGCCGCCGGACGCGGACCAGCGGCTTGCCGAGACGGCAGTCGAGCTCCTGCGCGGTGAAGAAGTCGTCGCGCGCGGCAAGGGGTCGAACGCACTCGGCGGGCCGTTGGAGGCTGTGGCTTGGTTCCTCACGTTGCCTGGCGTCGAAGGAATCCGAGTCGACGAAATCGTCACGACAGGATCACTGACGCCGGCGTTCCCCGTGGCACGAGGCGAGAGCTGGTTTGTGAGGCCGACGGATCCGGTCGCCGTCCGCGAGCGGCGGGTGTCCTTCTCCTAGCGCGATCGCGGCATCGCTCGCGGATCTCCATCGTTAACGTCGGCCAGACATGGCCTCACTCTCTGGACCACGGGGGCTATTCCTTCCCGGAGGTGAGGGTTCGAATAGCGCGCTGCCAAGGGCACCAGGCGCAACATATTCGAACCCGAACGCGGGTTCGAATGTCGCGCTGCGAGGGGTGCTAGCGCGAATTACCGCTCCACTTGCATTTCCGCGGCCTCGCCGCGCAAGCCCGCAAACCCGCGCTCCTCGGCGACCTGGCGCACGTCGGCGAGCAGCTCGCGCGCACGGGTCCCGTCCCCGGGTGCTCCGCGTGCTCGGAGCGTGCGGGCACGCTCGAGGTCGGTGAGCGCGATGTAGTACGGGGCCTGGAGCCTTGCGTGCAGCTCCGCGGCGCGGTCGAGATGCTCCAAGGCCTCGTCGTAACTGCCGAGCGTACGGGCGAGCGCACCGAGTTGGAGGTCGACGGCGCCGCGCACCGCTGACGGCACGTACGCGAGCAGGCCGGCGTACGGTCGGAGCCGCTCGATGAGCGTTCGCGCGCACTGAGTCATCTCGCATCGGGCTGCGGCCCGCGCGAGGTCGATGAGCGTGCCGAGCCAGTTGTGACCAGGCGGAACGCGGGCGAAGTCGTCGGCAACCAGTTCTTCGACGATCGCGCGCGCGTCTTGTTCCCGCCCGAGTTCGCAGTGCACGACCGCGAGCGCTGCGCGGAACGGAGTTGGGAGCGCGCGCGCGAGGGTGTCCGCGACGTCGACGCCGGCGACCAGTTCGTCACCGCGGCCTTGCATAAAACGCAGGAATCCGAGTTGTGAGCCGTAGAAGACCATCGCGTCGGGTTGACCGAGTGCGGTCCCCAGCTCTAGGTGTTCGTCAGCGGCGCCCTCCGCTTGGTCGGGGTGGCCACCGAGCAGCAGTCGCGTGCCGTGCACAACCTGCGCGTACCAGAGGAGCGCTGGCTGGCCGATCCGGTCCGCGAGCGCGACGAAGGCGCTCTCGTGGCGGTCGTAGCCCGCCAGATCGCAGTCTTCGATCAGTGCGAAGGCTCGTCGCACGTGCGCCCAATAGGTGAGCACGGGATCATCGAACGTCTCGACGAGGTCGATCGCGTCGCCGGTCAGCTCGAGGCGACGACGGTGGGTCTGGGGTGCCCACATCGCGAAGTACACGTTGTTGAGCACCTCCACGACCGCCCGGGTGTCGCCCGAGTGCCGGGCGAGCTCGACCGCCTCCTCCGCAAGCGAGCACCGACGCGCGAAGTCCCGGTCGAATGTGTGCTCACCCGCGAGCAGCGCCAGCAGCCGCGCTTTCGTCGTCGCATCCGGCGCGCGAGTGACCGCGACCTCGAGCACCCCCACCCGATCGGCGTCGATCTCGCCGACGGCGCTGAAGAGTCCCCGGGTGTTCGCCAATGCAGCCCGAGCGAGAAGCTCGGTGGCGTCGAGTCCCTCGGCCAGTCGCGCCGCGTCGAGCAGTGTCTCGCGGAACCCGGCCTCGCCGACGTCGCGCTGCGCCACGCCGAGCCCACAGAGCACGCGGGCGCGGCGTTCCGTCTCATCGCCTGCCTGGTCGGCCAGGACCAGCGCGCGGCGGAACCACGTGAGCGCGTCCGCAGCTGCCAGCCGTTTGAGCGCGTGGTCGCCTGCTCGGGTGCAGTAGTCGAGCGCCTTCTGAAGATCGTCGCCGGCTTCGAGCCAGTGGTGCGCAAGCTCACCGACGCGGTCGCCCGGATCCGTACCGACCCGCGCTTCGAGCGCACCTGCGATCCTGGTGTGTGTGCGCCGGCGTCGCGCGGGGCTCAACGCGTCGCAGAGCGTGTGCTCGATGAGAGCATGCACAAACGTGTACCGGTCGGCCTCGCCCGCCGCGGGCTGCACGAGCGCTGCACCGGTCGCCGCATCGAGGACGTCGAGCACCGTCGCCTCGTCGAGCTCACTGACCTCCCGGAGCACGTCGACCTCGAAGTCGCGCCCGATGACTGCCGCGAGACCGAGGACTCGGCGCGGTACGTCGCCGAGTCGGGCTACGCGTTGTGCGATGACGTCACGAACGCTGGTGGGCAGGCTCAGCGGCGTGAGCGCGCTCGTCGCGATCCATCGTCCGTCGTCGTTGCGAGAGATCATCCCGGTCTCGGCGAGGTGCCGGAGCAGCTCGGTGACGAAGAACGGGTTGCCGTCGGTCTCGGCGGCGAGCGCGTCGCGCAGTGCGAGATCGTCGGGCGCGAGGGCGTGTCCCGCGGCGAGCTCGAGCAGCGTGCCCAGCGGGCCCGTATCGAGTCCCCCGAGGCCGATCCGTTCGACGCCCGGCTCACGATGCAACGCGGCGAGCGCCACCGCGAAAGGGTCCTCGTCAGCGAGGTCGCTGTCGCGGTAGGTGCCGACGATCAGCAGCCGCAACGACAGCTCCGCGTTTGCGACATGGCGCAGCAGCTGCACCGACGATCGGTCGGCCCAGTGCAGGTCATCGAGCACCAGCACCACCGGCGCGATCGCCGCCACCCGCTCGAGCAGGTCGAGCACCGCGCCGTAGAGGAGGTAGCGATCCGCCTCGGGATCCCTCGACGGCGCCACCGGCGGCGCCCCGCGTTCCATCAAGCCGGGAACGAGGGCAGTAAGCGGGCCGCCTCGTGCCGAGAGGTGCGCGCCGACCAGCCCGTCGGGTGCGTGGCGGACCAGGTGCCCGAGCACCTGGGTCCAGGGTTGGAACGGAATGCTCAGGTCGTCGTCGCAACGGCCATAGAGCACCACCGCGCCGTCGTCGTAGGCAGCGCGGGCCACGTGCGCGGCCAAGGTCGTCTTGCCGATCCCCGGCTCGCCGCCGATCAGAACAACTCGGCGGCCGCCGTCGGCGCGGGCCGTCTCGAACGCCGCCTGGAGCGCAGCCACTTCCCGTTCGCGACCGACGAATGGTGCCGCGCTGCTCGCGAGACGTGCCGGTAGGGGAACTTCGAGCGACAACACCGCGCTGCCGGGGAGCGCTCGCGGTCCCGTATCGGGGAGGTCGGGATGGACGAGCGCGTAGATCGACTCGCTTCGGCGCAGACCCTGGAGGGCATGCGTGCCGAGAGCGACGAGCTCGACGGCCTCGGGCAGGGTGTCGGCAACGAGGTCGGCGGTCGCACGGGAGCAGAGGATCTGTCCTCCGGCTGTCAGCGCACGGATGCGTGCGGCGCGGTTGAGCGTCCCGCCGTAGTAGTCCCCGTCGCGCAGTTGCACCTCGCCGGTGTGCAAACCAACCCGGGTCCCAAGCTCGAGCCCGCCAGTCCACTCTTCTGCGACGAGTACACGTTGGAGCGCAAGGGCTGCGGCCACCGCCGCGGTCGCTTGGGTGAACACCGACAGGGTCGAGTCACCCTCCCCTCTGGGCTTCACGAGGATTCCGCCGTGGAGGGCGACGGCCTCGCCCACGATCCGCTCGTGGCGTGCGAGGGCGTCCGCCATCGCCGACGCCGCCGTGTCCCAGAGCGCGGTCGATCCCTCGATGTCGGTGAGCAGAAACGTGAGAATGCCCTCGGGAAGTGCGGGAACGCGACCTTTGTCCCGCGGGGCGAGCAACGTCTCGTCCTGGTCGAGGAGCCGCCGTTCAAGGTCCTGGAGCTCAGGCCCCGGGTCGATGCCGAGCTCCTCGGTCAGCCGGCTCCGGAGCTCCCGATAGGCGCGCAGCGCGTCGCCCTGGCGCCCCGAGCGGTAGTACGCGACGAGCAGTTGGGCCCAGAAGCGCTCGTCGAGCGGATGCTCGGCGACGAGGCGCTCGAGCTCGGAGATCGCCTCGGTGTCGCGGCCGAGCGCCGCGAGCGCTTCGATCCGATGATGACACGCGTCGAGACGCAACGACTCGAGGCGGGTCGCGCCGGCGTCGGCCCAGCGAATGCCCGCGAACTCGCCCAGTGCGGGGCCCCGCCACAGCGCGAGCGCCTCGTCGAGCCGCGCGACTCGTCCCTCGGCGTCGTCAGTCCCGCTCGCCTCGCGGCACAGCTGCTCGAAACGGTCCACGTCGACGACCGAACCCGAGTCGACCTCGAGGCTGTACCCCGAGCCCCGCGTCACGATCTGCGCGCCGCCACCGACGTCGCCGAGGACCTTGCGGAGCTGCGACACGTAGGTTCGAACGGTCCTCGGCGCGCCCGGCGTCGGCCGTCCATCCCACAGGTCCTCCACCAGGCGCTCCAACGCCAGCGCCTGCCCACGGTGAACGGCCAGGTACGCCACGAGCCCACGCCGCTTCTCGCCGCGGAGCTCGACAGGCCCATTCGGGCCGATCAACGCAAGCGGGCCGAGGACCCGCAACTCCACCGCCACCTCGCTCCTCGCGCCCACGGGTCCCGCCATCGTAGGTCCGGGCTCTTCCGCAGCGGCGTGCACCGGCGCTGGTCGTCACTCGGTCGATCGCGAGTCGATGCCCGGTCGAACCTGCGCCTGCATCGTCGTCGTGCCGGTCGGGACGAGTGGGCCCTGCCGGCGGAGGGAAGGACATGAACGCACGACGAACCCGACGTATGACGGCGATCGTGAGCATCGCTGGGCTCGCAGTTGTGGGTGGCGTGCTCCTGGGAGCCGGTACCGGCGACTCGGCGCCCACCAAGTCGCCCGCGCCCGCCGCCTCGTCGCCCGCGGCCGTGCCGGTCGGAGCATCGGCCTCCGACGGTGAGCTGGTCATCGCAGCCTCATACGAGGCCGCGCGACGGATGATCGAGCTCAAGACCACGAGCACCACGACGGTCCCGCAAGGCGGCGTCGACGCACTGTGGCGGCTGCTCGTCAGCCTTCCGACCGCCGACCGCGATGCGCTCGTCGCGGGACTCGCCCCCGAGCTGCGAGCTGACCTGGCGAAGATCACTGAGGGTGTCGCCGCGGCCGTCAACGGGCCCTGAGTCGCAAGCGGCGCGCTCGAAGGCGCGTGCCAGTGCGTGTGCGTACCCACATGAGCAGGGGGATCACGATGCACCAGAAGGGGAAGATGCTGTTCGTCCCGCTGCACGCCCGGCCGATCGACATCAATCACGATGACGACGTCGCGGCGGTGCTCGATGAGCACGAAGGACGCGAGGGACCGCGGCGGCCGAACCCTTTACAAAGACCGACACGAAAGCAGGAACGGTGACGACGACTCCGGCTGTAGCCCACGGGTCGCCGGGGCGACTCATCGTACGTTCAATTGGGCTCGGCACGGTTCAGATCCCCGTAGTTGCCGTGGCACACAGCGACGGTCTCGCCGTCAGCATCCAGGGTCGGCTTTGTCACGTGTTCCGCTGGACCGAAATCCGGTCGTATTCGATGTTCGAGGCTCAGTCCGACGAGGACCGGGAATCACTCGTCGTCCATGTCGGCCCCTACCGAGAGGAACTCGCGATCGATGCCTCCCCCGACGACGTATTGCTCGAGTGGACATCGCTGCTGCGCACGCACGGTCTCCATAGGGTCACGGTCCGATACGGCTTCGACTGAGCTTGCGCGCGGTGAGCATCGCCTTCGGGATCTCGGCTGTCGGCAACGCCGAATCCCACGCGGGGTAGGGCTCTCCACGCGAGCTCGCCGGCTACCACTCCGCACGCCGAGGCGCGTACCGGATCGTGTACCGAGTTCTCGATGACAAGAACAAGGTGCGCGTCGTGCGCATCGCTCATCGTGGTGCCCGGCTTCGAGCCCAAGACGTTCCTCGCTGCCATCCAAGACCATCGCGTCGCGACCGCGTTCGTCGTGCCTCCGATCGCGAACTTCCTCGCGTCACATCCACTCGTCGACAAGTTCGACCTGTCGTCGCTCGAGACGGTCGGTTGCGGCGCCGCACCGCTCGGCTCCGCGACCGAGGATCGCTTCCCGACCGCGGGTGTCGCATATCTACTACGCTTGTAGCCGTGCCTGAGGTTGCTTCTCGCGAACTCCGCAACAACACGAGAGCGCTCCTCGACCGCGTGGGCGCAGGAGAGGAGATCACCATCACGGTCGACGGAAGGCCCGTCGCCCTGCTCCGGCCGCTGGCACGACGGCCCCGGTGGCTCCCACGCGAAGCGTTCGTCAGCCGGGTGCTGACCCATCAGGCCGACTCCGCGCTCGCCACGGAGGTCACATCGCTCGCCCCGAACACGACCGACGAACTCGTCGACGAATGACTGAGCGCGGTCTCGCTGATACCTCGATGTTCATCGCCCGCGAGTCCGGGCGGCTGATCGACCCGGCCGGGCTCCCCGAACGGATCGCGGTTTCGGTGATCACGATCGGTGAGCTCCGAGCGGGAGTGCTGGCGGCCGCCGACATCGCCACGCGCGACCGGCGTCTCGCGACCCTGACCCAGGCCTTGTCGCTCGATCCGATGCCGGTGGACGACCGCGTGGCCGAATCCTGGGCGCGCCTTCGGGTCGAGCTCCGCGATCGGGGACAGCGAATGCCGGTGAACGACTCGTGGATCGCCGCCACGGCCATGGCGCTTGCCATCCCGATCGTCACCCAGGACGACGACTACCCCGACGTACCTGGCCTCGCGGTCATCAAGGTGTGACGACGGCTCTCAGAAGGCTCCGTCCCTGCTCGCGTCCCTCCTTCTCCAGCACACTCACCACCACCAGGTAGACGCAGTGGACGTAAGGTCCTGACACGAGAACACCCGCTGGAGAGGAGTGGCTGCGCGCCGAGGGCCATCTCAGGACCTGAGACCCCGAGCGCCGTCAGGGCCCTCCCGTCGAGGCGGGCAGCGCCTGCTGGTGGTCCATCATCTCCGTCATCACGGTTCGGATGAACTCGTCGGCCTCGGGTGTGGGTCCCCCGGGGATGCCGCCGTAGATCGCCCCGCTCTTCGGTGTCTCTCCTCGGTGCTCACGCGCGTAGCGGACGGCGTCGGTGAGATCGGCGCTGAAGTCGTCGACGAGCCCGGCTCGGGTCTGGGGTCGCGTCACCGCCATGTGGATGGCGTTCGGGTATTGCTGGCCGTTGAACCGCCAGCCCTTGGTCCGCATGAAGTCGTTGACGTGGTAGATGTCGAAGGCGTCGGACGTGAAGCTAAAGCAGAACGTCGGCGTGCCGATGATCCGGAGCTCGGTGTGGCTGCGCACCGCGTCCTGCATCGCGAACGCCGTTTCGAAGATCTGGCGCGCGTAGCGCAGGTAGCCCTCACGTCCGAGCGCCACCATCCCCGCCCACGTCGCGGCGAGCAGCCCGCCCGAGCGGGATCCCTCGATCCCCGGTGAGCAGTACTTGCCGCCGCTCCAGTCGGTGAGGAAGAAGTACTGGCCGTCACGCAGGGCGCGGTCGCGGAATGCGAGCACTGAGGTTCCCTTGAGGCCATAGGCGTACTTGTGAGTGTCGGCTGAGATCGAGGTGACGCCGGGTATGCGGAAGTCGAAGACGGGGACGTCGTAGCCGAGCCGCTCACCCCACGGCAGGATGAACCCGCCGAGACACCCGTCGACGTGCAGGCCGATCCCCCGTTCGAGGGCAAGGTCAGAGAGCTCGGCGACCGGGTCGATCGTGCCGTACCCGTAGTTGGGAGCCGACGCGATCATCGCCGCCGTTCGATCGTCGATCGCGTTCGCCACTGCGTCGAGATCGACCCGCGTGGTCTCGGGATCGACCGGCACCCGCCGCAACTCGATCCCGAGCAGGTGGCAGGCCTTATCGAACGCGGGGTGACCGGTCTCGGGCTTGATGATGTTGGGTGACTCGATGCCCCGCTCGGCGCGGGCGTGCTCGCGGTACGCGAGCATCGCGTGGAGGATGCTGCCGGTGCCGCCGGTCGTCACCATGCCGACGGCCCCGCCGTCGGCGATCGCGTCCGCGTGGAGCATGTCGAGGGTCATGGCGATGATCTCGCCCTCGAACTTCGTCGCACTCGGGAACATGTCGCGCTGGAGGATGTTCGCGTGGGCGAACAGCTCGAACGCGTCGGTCATGAACGCGTAGTGGTCGTGGTCGCCGCAGTACATGGTGCCGGAACAGCGCCCCGTCTCCCAGTACGCATCCTCTTCCTTGGCCATCTCGCGCAGCTCGCCGAGGATCGCGCCTCGGTCCCGTCCCTCCGACGGCAGACCGCGGATCACCGTGAAGCGCTCGGCGTACGGGTAGTCGCTCATCGGCGTCGTCCTCCGTCGTTCTGGTGAAGCCTCACGGGTTGAGCGCGTGGAACAGGGGCTGCAACGCGGAGAAGGCCGCCACGAACTGCTCGTGGAGCGCAGCGTGGGTTTCCCGGCGTGCGGGGTTCGGCTCGAAGTCGGCGTCGGTGGTCACGAGGCGCGCGAGATCGGCTTCGGTGAGCGTGCCAGCGCGATGGTGTGCGAGGAGTGCTGCGGCGCGTGCGCCAGCGAGGTCGGGTTCGTGCAGCGTTCGCACCGGGCGGTCGACGACGTCGGCGAGGATCTGGGCCCATACGGCGGAACGGGCGGCGCCACCCCCGAAGACGAGCTCGTCGATGCGCTCACCCGAGAAGTCCTCCACGAACGGTGCGAGCCACGCGAAGTTGTGACAGATCCCCTCGACGACTGCACGAACGAGATGCGTGCGACGCGTGTCGAGCGAGAGGTTGAGGAACGCGCCACGCATGCGGGTGTCGGCGTTGGGGGCCAGCGTGCCGGCCAACCACGGCAGGAACACCACGCCGCCGCTGCCAGGGTCCACCGCGCGCAGCGCGTGGTCGAGGCGCTCGAAGTGGTCGGCGGCCACGTGGTCGGCGAGCTCGTCAGACGCGTACACGAGGTGCCCGAGCACGTGCTCGAGCGCCTTCCCACCAAGACCGTTCTCGGCGAACACGATGTAGCGGTCGCCGATCGGCCCGGGGATCGAGGCGATCTCGTGGTCGAGGTCGGTGTCCTTGCGCGCCATGGTCTCGAGCAGCACGCTCGTCGTCCCGATCATCGCTCCGGCCCGACCGGGTTGGTACGCGCCGGTGGCGATCGCCCCGGCCTGGCTGTCGTTCACCCCCGCGTAGACGGTCGCGTCGGCGGGGAGTCCGAGCTCGGCGGCGATCTCGGGGAGCAGCTCGCCCACGGCGCCGTCGACGGGGATGAGCGGGGGAAGGCGGTCGGCGTCGACGCCGGCGAGGCGTACGAGCTCGGCGTCGTACTCGGTGACGCCGAGCGTGCGGTTGTCGCACAGCTGGGTCGTGAGCATCGTGCACTGCGTCGCCGCGACCCGCCCGGTGAGGCGCAGGTTCACGTAGTCCATCGGCTCGAGGTACGTGGCCGTGGCCGCGTGCACCTCGGGGCGATCGAGCTGGAGATGGAGGATGTGCGCCAGCGAGAGGCCGCCGCCGACCGGTGGGATGCCGTGGTGGTCGATGAACACCACGAGCGAGTCGGGCTCGCGCTCCATGATGGCGAAGCTGTGATCGGTACCCCGCCGGTCGAGGTACAGCACGAGCGGCGCCGTCGCCTTGCCTTGCGCGTCGACGGGAACGGTCGAGGAGTACTGGCTCGCGCACACGACGGATCCGACGGTCGCGGCCTGATCGGGACACGCCGCGGTCGCTTCACGCACCGCGCCGACCACCGCGTCCCAGAGCGCCTCGGGGTCCTGCTCGGCGACGTCGCCGTCGCTCATCGTCGGGATCGGGCGTGAGGCGCTTCCGGTGATCGTGCCGTCGTCGGCCACGAGCACGGCTTTGGCGTTCGTGGTGCCGACGTCGATCCCGAGAGTGTGGCTCATCGGCGAGTACCGACTCAGCCGTAGAGATCGAGGGTGACCTTCATCCGCACCGAGGCATCATTGCATCTACGCGGCCGACGCTCCGCTGGAGCGGCTCGTCGGAGGCTCCGAACTTGCGGCGGTTTGAGCAGGACGTGGGCGCTCGACCAGCTCGGCCCGCGTCACGGAGCCGCGCTCGCCTGGCGCGCGACGCGCCAGTGGCTGGGCGAGAGACCGCGAGCGCGCTTGAACGCGCGGATAAACGCCTCCTCCGAGTCGTAGGCGACGCGTCGGGCCACGGTTGCGACACCGGCGTCGGTGTTCGCGAGCAGGTCCTCGGCCAGGTGCATCCGCCACTCGGTGAGGTAGCGGATGAGCTCGGGCAGATCCCACATGATCTCGACGTTGGAGATCCATCCCGGAACAAACAGCAGATCCGGTGATCCCG
>Ga0334722_10005400_pt1 | contig 12928 bp, 20 predicted proteins | sample C3_bottom_MG_FD_207210 | JGI IMG/M metagenome (GOLD analysis project Ga0334722, IMG submission 207210) | Sediment microbial communities from Yellowstone Lake, YNP, Wyoming, USA - C3_bottom | ecosystem: Environmental > Aquatic > Freshwater > Lake > Sediment | place: USA: Wyoming | collected...
CCAACATTAAGGACGATTTTAACCAGTTTCGGAGCCTGCATGGGATTCTTGTAACTGAATTCCTTCATCAGCGCCGGGATAACGGTTTCCTTGTAACGCTGCTGCATTCTCGGCGGTTCCGATTTTACAAGAGGGGCCTTAGCAACGCCGGCCTCCGTGGCCACAGCAGCCTTTGCTACTTTTTTGGGTTCCTTCGCCTGCGCCTTCGGTTTCCCTTCAGCTTTTGCAGACTTAGGGGCTGCCTTTACCTTTGTTTCCTTGGTTTTATCTTTTTTATCTGCCATTGATCGCTTTCCCTATTTCGCCAGTATTCCCGTATCCACCTATAGCTGCGCGGTCGATCGGCGTCTGCTAGCTCAGAGTTTCATTGCAGTTCTTGCAAACCCGGATACGTGTACCATCTTCCTGCGTCTTGCGCACAGCAGCTGTCGGCTTGTCGCACTTCGAGCAGATCAGCTTGACATTCGACAGAGAAATCGGGCCTTCCTTCTCCACAATGCCTCCCTGCCTCAGTTGCTGCGTCGGACGGGTGTGCCGCTTGATCATGTTCAGCTTTTCAATCAAAAGCCTGTTTTCCGCCGGGTAGACGGCGATTACTCTGCCCTTTTTACCCTTCTCCTTGCCGGAGATCACTAATACATTATCATTTTTCTTTATCTGCATATTCTTACGTCCTGGTTTCCTATCGGAGCGTTATTGGTAATCTATAAAAATCTACAGCACTTCCGGTGCCAGTGAAATGATCTTCATAAAGTTCTTTTTCCGCAGTTCGCGGGCAACCGGTCCGAAAATACGGGTACCGATCGGTTCATTGCTTGCGTTGATAAGCACGGCCGCATTCCGGTCAAACTTGATGTAAGACCCATCAGCGCGTCGTACTTCTTTGGTTGTCCGCACGACAACCGCCTTCGCAACTGTTCCCTTTTTTGCCTGCCCGTCGGGAATGGCCATCTTGATCGCTACGACAATAACATCACCAAGTGACGCGTAACGCTTGCGAGTTCCGCCTAGCACTTTGATGCACATTACTTTCTTTGCGCCGGAATTATCGGCGACGTCTAATACGGTCTGTTGCTGAATCATCTCTTATCCCCTAAGCACAAGTAGTCGAATTACAGCAGATTACTGGGCCTTTTCCACGATCTCAAGCACTTTCCAACGTTTTTCCTTCGAGAGTGGTCTCGTTTCTATGAAACGTACCACATCGCCTACCTTGCACTCATTTTTTTCATCATGAGCCTTGAACTTGGTCGTAAGGCTGATCGTTTTCGTGTACTTCGTGTGCGCTACACGTCTCGATACCGCCAAGACCACGGTCTTGTCCATTTTATCGCTAACCACACGGCCAACATACGTTTTTCTTTTTTTAGACTCGCCCATATTTTTCCTTTAAGACCGTTTTTGCTCTTGCGATATCCTTGCGGAGTATCCGCAACCGCATCGGATTTTCTATCTGGCCCATTGCCTGCTGGAACCGCAGATTGAAAATCTCTTTTTTCATATCCGTGGTCTTGGCTTCCAGTTCTTCACTGGAGAAATCTTTCATATCGCGCAAACTGGCTTTCATATCGCCGCCTCCCGAGAGACAAACTTGGTAGCAATGGGCAGTTTGTACGCAGCAAGTCTGAACGCCTCTCGAGCTACCGACTCATCAACACCACCCATTTCATAGAGCACCCGGCCGGGCTTCACAACAGCTACCCAATATTCAGGAGCCCCCTTGCCTTTGCCCATGCGTGTTTCAGCCGGTTTTTTCGTAATCGGCTTGTCAGGAAAAATGCGAATCCATATTTTCCCGCCCCGTTTCACATATCGGGTCATGGCGATACGGGCCGCTTCAATTTGCCGACTCGTTATCCAGCCAGGCTCAAGGACCTTCAGGCCAAACTCACCGTAGCTGACCTCGGCTCCCCGATAGGCAGTTCCGTTCATCCTGCCCTTCATCATTTTTCTATGTTTTACTCTTTTCGGTGCCAGCATAATCGCATTCCTTTACGACTGTCATAGTATCGCTAATACGTCAAAGCGTTAGGCAGTTGCTTTCGACGGCTGCAGCACATCACCTTTATATATCCAGACCTTCACGCCGATCTGTCCCATCGTCGTCTTTGCTTCGAAAAAACCGTACTGGATATCGGCTCTCAGCGTATGAAGCGGAACGCGTCCCTCGCGGTACCATTCGGTCCTGGCGATTTCACCGCCAGCCAATCTTCCTGCACACATGATCTTGATTCCCTGAGCACCCAGGCGCAGAGCTGAGGTCACGGACTTTTTCATTGCCCTGCGAAAAGCGATACGGCGTTCCAGCTGAAGAGCGATATTTTCGGCAACAAGCTGGGCATCCAGCTCCGGCCGTCTAATCTCCTGGATATTGATGTACATCTGCTTGCCGGTCATGCTCTCAAGGTCTTTTTTAAGCTTGTCGACCTCAGCGCCCTTTTTCCCGATAATAATACCGGGTCGCGCCGTATGGATATTAATCTTTGCCTTCTGGCCAGCCCGCTCTATCTCAATTTTTGAGACGCCGGCATGCATCAGGCGTTCCTTCACGATCTTGCGGATCTTAATGTCCTCATGCAGGAGCGCTGCATAATTTTTTTGCGAGAACCAGCGGGAGTCCCATGTTTTGATGACCCCAAGCCGGAAACCGATCGGATGTACCTTCTGTCCCATTATGCCTCCACCGTAAACACTATGCTGAGAGCACCAGCGTGATATGGCTGGTCCTCTTTTTAATCTGATTTGCCCTGCCCATGGCACGCGCGCGGATACGCTTCATCGTGACACCCTGGTTGACATAGGCCTTGGTCACCATGAGAGAATCGACATCGCCCACCTTTTTCTGCTCGGCATTTGCCACTGCTGAGTCGAGAAGCTTCTTTACAATGCGTGCAGCGTGAAGCGGGGTAAAGGTGAGGATATTGATTGCATCGCCCACCATCTTGCCTCGGATGAGGTCAATAACCTGCCTCGCTTTACGCGGAGTAATTCGTATATGTCTGACCGTTGCGCTTGCTTCCATCTTCGTATCCTCGCTCTAGTTCACCGGGACTGCGCTATTTGGGTGCGCTCGTCTTTTCTGCTGCTTTTGCCTTTGATCCACCATGTGCCTTGAATGTCCGCGTCGGCGAAAACTCTCCGAGTTTGTGGCCGACCATGTTCTCGGTAACATAGACTGGTATGAATTTTTTGCCGTTGTGCACGGCCATGGTATGACCAATGAAATCCGGCGTGATCGTCGAACGCCTGGACCATGTTTTCACAATTTTTTTATCTCCTGCTGTGTTCATGGTCTCAACCTTCTTCATGAGACTCGTGTCCACAAAAGGACCTTTTTTAATTGATCTGGGCACCGTATCCTCCGCTGCTACTATCACAAGATTGCGGATTTCCGCTATCTGCTCTTCGTTCTTCTCTTAAGAATAAACTGATTCGTTGTCTTGTTCTTTCTTGTTTTCACGCCATCGGGGAGACCCCAAGGTGAACATCCTGGCCTGCCGCCTGAGGATTTTCCCTCGCCGCCGCCAAGAGGATGATCGACCGGGTTCATAACAACGCCGCGCACTCTGGGCCGCATCCCCATCCAGCGCGAACGACCCGCCTTGCCGATGCTTATATTCTCATGGTCAATGTTGCCAACCTGACCGATGGTTGCCATGCATTCTGATCGTACCGTGCGAATCTCGCCGGAATTGAGCCGCAGAGTGGCAAGTTCGCCTTCCCTCGCCAGCAGTTGCACAGACGCGCCTGCACTTCTCGCGATCTGACCACCGGCACCTTTTTTGAGTTCCACATTGTGAATCACCGTACCGACTGGTATCGAGGTTATGGGAAGAGCATTGCCCGGCTTGATGTCAGCATCAGGCCCCGAAACTACCCGATCGCCAACATTGAGCCCAACCGGTGCGATGATATAACGTTTTTCTCCATCAGCATAATGCAAGAGGGCGATTCGCGCGGTGCGGTTAGGATCGTACTCAATATGCGCCACGGTTGCGGGTACGCCAATCTTCTCACGTCTGAAGTCAACGATCCTGTATTTTTTCTTGTGCCAACCAGCACGGTATCGGACCGTGATCTTGCCGCGGTTATTCCTACCGCCACTCTGGCTGAGCTTTACTACCAGTGATTTTTCCGGCCTGCTCCGTGTTACTTCCTCGAACGTCGATGAAGTCTGGAATCTCCTGCCCGGAGATGTTGGATTGTAGGTTTTTACCGGCATTTACGCACCCTCGAATATATCAATCTTTTCACCTGGCTTCAGCGTTACATACGCCTTTTTCCAGTCTGATCTGCGGCCCAGTCGCTGCCCCATACGCTTCTTCTTGCCGGCAATTTTTACCGTCGTTACATCAGCTACTTTTACCTTGAAGATACCCTCAATCGCCTTCCGTACCTGCAGTTTGTTGGCGTCGGTCCTTACTTCAAAGGTCAGAACATTGTTCTTTTCTTTCAGTCGCGTACCTTTTTCAGTGATGCGGGGAGCCTTGACTATATCATAGAGATCATTGGTCATTTTCCGTAAACCTCCTGCATGGCGCTTAAAGCATCCTGCGTCATAATGAGGTACCTGTACTTCAAGAGATCATACACGTTTATATTTTCCATCCTGAGCACCTTGACCGATGGGATATTGCGCGAAGCCAGCGTCAGGTTCTTATTCTCAGTTTTAATGAGAACAAGCGCGTTTTCTTTGACACCGAGACTATCCAGCATCGTGGTCACCAGCTTGGTTTTCGGCTCAGCAAAGTCAAGCGAACTTACTAGAACCAGCCTGTTATCGACAACTTTAGACGCTATTGCATCAACCAGGGCCGCTCGTTTTTCTTTTTTCGGCAGCGAATAGGAGTAATCGCGGGGCGTTGGCCCAAAGCATGTGCCACCATGCCTCCACAACGGAGACCGGTTGCTTCCCGCTCGGGCACGTCCAGTTCCCTTCTGCTTCCAGGGTTTTTTTCCACCACCGCTAACCATTGCCTTGTTCTTCGTCGATGCAGTACCTGCACGCCTGTTGGCAAGTTGGTTCACAACCGATGCATGGATAAGGTGTGGCCGAATCTCTGACCCGAAGAGCGCCGGAAGCTCCACATCCTTTACTTTTTTATTACTCTGGTCAACCATGACGACTGACGGCATTTCAGTAACCCTCTATTCCTTTATTAATCAGCCTTGTAGATTAGAAGCAGGCCGTTCACGCCGCCCGGCACTGCACCGCGCACAAACAGCAGGTTTTGATCCGGCCGCACATCGACGATTTCCAGGTTTTTGATCGTCTTCTTTGCCACACCCATGTGGCCGGGAAGTTTCTTGCCCGGCCAAACGCGGGATGGATAGGAACTCGCACCGATCGATCCAGGAGCGCGGTTGAACATGGACCCGTGCCCTCCAGGACCGCCAGCAAAATTATGCCGTTTCATAACACCGGCAAAACCCTTTCCCTTCGTCGTGCCGCTCACGGTTATCATATCGCCCTTTTTAAACATGTCGATCGTAACCACCTGACCAGCCTCAAAATCTCCGGTCCTGAATTCTCTGAGCACGCGATGGGGGGCTGTTTCAGACTTTTTAAAGTGTCCTGCCATCGCTTTGGTAATGCGGTTCTTCTTCTTTTCCTCTTCAAAGGAAAGCTGAACAGCTTCGTAACCATCAGTCTCTGCTGTTTTTTTCTGAATAACTTTGCACGGACCGGCCTGGATCACCGTTACCGGGATCAACTCCCCGCCGTTAAAGTGCTGGCTCATGCCAATTTTTTTTCCGATAATACCCTTGCTCATATCGTATCCCTTCACCCGCGCGCTGACGGCAACTTTTATGCGATGCGTCTACGGCTGATTTTACCAGCTAGAGCTTGATCTCAACATCGACGCCTGCAGCCAGATCAAGCTTCATCAAAGCATCTACCGTTTGTGGCGTCGGATCCAAGATGTCAAGCAGACGCTTGTGCGTCCTGATCTCAAACTGTTCTCGCGACTTCTTGTCCACGTGCGGGGAGCGCAGCACGGTCCAGCGATTGATGCTGGTAGGCAACGGAATGGGTCCCGATACCTTTGCGCCGGTCCTCTTTGCGGTATCAATGATCTCTACTGCTGACTGGTCCAGCAGACGGTGGTCGTATCCCTTTAAGCGTATCCTGATCTTCTGCGTCACGGCGTATCCTTCCCTTACTCGATAACTTCGGTAATAACTCCAGCACCCACGGTCCTGCCGCCTTCGCGGATGGCGAACCGGAGACCCTTATCCATGGCGATCGGCCCGATGAGCTCAACGCTGCAGGTCATGTTGTCGCCCGGCATCACCATCTCTACGCCTTCGGCGAGCGTTACCACACCGGTCACGTCCGTGGTCCGGAAGTAGAACTGCGGGCGGTAGCCCTTGAAGAACGGCGTATGACGTCCGCCTTCTTCTTTGGTAAGGATATAGGCCTCGGCCTTGAACTTGGTGTGGGGGGTGATGCTCCCGGGCTTGGCTAGCACCATGCCGCGCTCAACATCTTCCTTCTTGATGCCGCGGAGAAGGACGCCGACATTGTCGCCGGCTTCGCCCTGGTCCAGAAGCTTCCGGAACATCTCAACGCCGGTAACAACGGTCTTCTGCGTCGGCTTGATGCCTACGATCTCGATGTCTTCGCCGACCTTCACGATCCCGCGCTCGATCCTGCCGGTGACCACGGTGCCGCGACCGGCGATGGAGAACACATCTTCCACCGGCATCAGATAGGGCTTCTCGATCTCCCGCTTGGGCTGCGGAATATAGCTGTCTATGGCTGCCATGAGCTCAAGAATGCTCTTGTACTCAGGTGCATTGATGTCCTTGCTCTCGCTCTGGAGTGCCTTCAGGGCGCTCCCCTTGACGATCGGGGTCTTGTCGCCCGGGAACTGGTACTTGGACAGAAGCTCCCGGATCTCAAGTTCCACGAGCTCGAGGAGCTCAGGGTCGTCGACCATGTCCACCTTGTTCATGTACACGACCATGTAAGGTACGCCGACCTGACGGGCGAGCAGGATATGCTCACGGGTCTGGGGCATGGGGCCGTCTGCGGCGGAAACCACGAGTATGGCGCCGTCCATCTGGGCCGCACCCGTGATCATGTTCTTTACATAGTCGGCATGGCCAGGGCAGTCCACATGGGCGTAGTGACGGTTGTCCGTCTGGTATTCCACATGCGCCGTGGCGATCGTAATGCCGCGCTCACGCTCTTCCGGCGCCTTGTCGATATTGTCGTAGGAAACAAAGGTCGCGAAGTTCTTGAACGACAGCACCTTCGTGATGGCCGCTGTCAAAGTGGTCTTGCCGTGGTCAACGTGGCCGATGGTGCCCACGTTCACATGAGGTTTTGTCCTCTCAAATTTTGCCTTTGCCATGCTATCTGCCTCCTGTTGAAAATACTGCTCTACGCGCTGAACTCCGAGCAGTTTACGATAAAACAACTGATGTACATCTCACTGCAACCGTTCCCGGGTAAAACCTGTCCGGGCCAACCATGCAGTAATGGAGCCCATGAGCGGGATTGAACCGCTGACCTCATCCTTACCAAGGATGTGCTCTACCAACTGAGCTACATGGGCGATCTACTACTACGGAAAACATGGAGCGGGAAACGGGATTCGAACCCGCGACCCCAAGCTTGGAAGGCTTGCGCTCTAGCCAGCTGAGCTATTCCCGCATTTTATTTCGGATTTCGGATTGCAGATTTCAGATTTTAAATCCGCATTCCGCATTCCGCAATGCTGTAAATGGTGGGGAGGGGAGGTTTCGAACCTCCGTAGGCTGACGCCGACAGATTTACAGTCTGTTCCCTTTGGCCACTCGGGCACCTCCCCGGGAAACTACAGTGCAACATACTCCAAACTGCCTTTACTATCCTTTGCGCTTCATAGTCACATTAGTACTGGAGCCACCGGAGGGATTCGAACCCACGACCTGCTGATTACAAATCAGCTGCTCTACCAACTGAGCTACGGTGGCGAACCCTCTGGTCACACCACCCGCCGCAAATACCTGTTAGGAATGTCGCTCTTTCCGGGCAGTAATCTGCCGGTCCAAGACGCATTCCGCCAAAGAACTGGAATTATAAGGGATTGTTACATGACTTGTCAAGCGAAAAGATGAAGTGACTGCGCAACCCGGAACAAAACGCATCACCCTGCCAAATCTGAGGTAGAAACCTATTTTTTTCGTTGCCGCAGGACCTCATAAAGCATCACACCGGCGGCCACCGATACGTTCAGCGAGCTTATCTGCCCCATCAGCGGCAGTGAAAGCGTATAATCACAGTGTTCCCGCACCAAGCGGCGAACACCCTTGCCCTCTCCTCCCAGCACCAGCGCGGTGGGACGCACAAAGTCGGCATCCCAGTACTGCATGTCACCGTTTGCCTCTGCCGCAGCGATCCAGATTCCTGCCTTCTTGAGGTCCTCGATCGTATTTACCATGTTCACGACCTTCACCACCGGTATATATTCAAGGGCGCCGGCAGCTGCTTTTGCAACAGTTTCCGTAAGGCCCGCAGCCCGCCGCTCGGGGATGATAACACCATGCACCCCGGCTGCCTCGGCTGTTCTCAAAACTGCACCGAGGTTACGCGGGTCTTCCACTCCGTCCAGAATAAGGAAGAGCGGCGTCTGCCCCCGTTGAGCCGGGATCTGCAGAACATCTTCGAGCGAAGCATACTCGCGCGCTGCCGCACTGGCGACCACACCCTGATGCACGGCATTCGGCGCTTCACGGTTCAGAACATCCCGTGAAGTCATCCTGATCTCGACCCCCCCCTGCTTGGCGAGCCGGATGATCTCCATGACGTCCCGATCAGACTTTCGCTGTTCGGCGATCAGCAAGCGCCGGATCGGCCTGCCGGACCTGAGTGCTTCCATGACCGGATTGATGCCGACAATTATTTCTTTTTGCATTTTTTATTCATTCCAGGAAAGACAACTCTACCGGCAATAAGATGCAGAGTGATTGCTATTTGGGCAACACACGCTTAATGGTCTACTTCGGCTTCCAGACCGTTCCATCGGCACGATCGAACAGTTCCACCCCGCCGTCATCAATAACCTTGCGGATCCGGTCTGCCTCGGCCCAATCCTTGCGGGCCCGCGCTTCATTTCTCAGATGGATGAGTTCCTCTATCCGTTCGACAGACAAGGTCACTTTGCTTTCTGTCTGCCGGCTCTCTCTGAACCAGGCTTCAGGATCGCGGGTGAACAACCCTAGGGTCCGGCCGACAGCATCGAAGGCATTGCCGGCGCTGGAGAGGATGAAATACGCTGCATCCTCCCTTTTTGCACCTACCTCGGCAAGAAACTTGTTTACCTCGCGCACCAGATCGTAGATAAGCCCGATCGCGAACGCCGTATTAAAATCGTCATCCATTGCCTCATCAAATGCTTTCGGCAGGTTCGTGATCTTGTCAAAGAGCGGCCGGTCCGCGCTTGCAACGACCTCTTCCGGTTTGCCCATGGGGACCTTCTTCCCCGTGAGGTATTTGAGCATCCCCTCTTTCATGGTATAAAATCGGTCAAGGCCTGCTCGTGCGTCCTTAAGATTGGCGTCTGAAAAATCGATAGGACTGCGGTAGTGCGTAGAAAGCAGAAACAACCTGACGATCTCCGCGTCATACTGATCGAGAATATCACGGATCGTAAAAAAGTTGCCGAGCGATTTCGACATCTTTTCCTGATTGATGTTCACAAACCCGTTATGCAGCCAGTAATTGACGAACTTCTTTCCGGAGTATGCCTCGCTCTGGGCGATCTCGTTCTCGTGGTGAGGAAAGATCAGGTCCTTGCCTCCGCCGTGGATATCAAAGGTCTCGCCAAGGTGCTTGAAGCTCATGGCAGAGCATTCGATGTGCCAGCCCGGCCTGCCCGGGCCCCACGGGCTGTCCCATGCTGGTTCGCCCGGCTTGGACGCCTTCCAGAGCGCAAAATCGAGAGGATCGGTCTTGCGTTCATCGATCTCAACCCGTGCTCCGGCCTTCAGGTCCTCCAGGTTGCGTTTCGAAAGCTTGCCGTAATCGGAAAAGCTCGCGACCCGGAAATACACATCACCGTCCACCGGGTAAGCATGTCCCTTCTCGACAAGGCCCTTGACGATCTGGACCATTTCACTCACATGCTCCGTCGCCAGGGGCTCCACATCTGCCCGGGCAACACCAAGCCGCTTCATGTCTTCATGATAGGCCTGTATATACTTTTGCGCTACCTTCTCGGCAGTGATGCCCTCCTGTTTCGCGCGATTGATGATCTTGTCATCGACATCCGTAAAGTTGCGCACATAGGTAACCTTATAGCCCTTGCGGTCAAAGTAATTGCGGATCACATCAAAAGCGACTGCTCCGCGGGCATGGCCGAGATGGGAGTAATCGTATACCGTTATCCCGCAGGCATAGAAAAGGACCGTTCCGGGATGGATCGGTACAAACTCCTCTTTTTTTCCGCTCAGAGTATTGTAGAGCTTTAGCATAGACAGGACTTCCTCAAGTAAAGTATACTTCAGTAACGTCAGGAACAGCAGACAGGGTCGTGAGACCGTTAATAGTATAGTTTGCCCCGGTTTTTGTCAAGGTATTTAACGGGGAAACAGGAGCTCTATCATGACCACGGCACCGCGGAGGTTCGTTGTTCAGGAACATAAGGCCAAGCGCCTGCATTACGATTTTCGTCTGGAGATCGGAGGGGTGCTCAAGTCCTGGGCCGTGCCCAAAGGGCCGTCACTGGACCCGGCGGACAAGCGCCTCGCGGTCATGGTGCCCGACCACCTGCTTGCTTACGCCGACTACGAGGGGATCATTCCCGAAGGCAGTTACGGAGCCGGTCCGGTAGTGCTATGGGACAACGGCGAATTCGTGCCGATCGGGACGACCCGCCCTGAAGATGCTCTCCGGGAAGGTAAACTGACCTTTGAGCTCCGCGGTGGGATGTTAAAGGGAGCCTTTACCCTGGCGCGCATGAAAGGCCTGGCCGATGGCACCGGGAAAGAATGGCTGCTCATGAAAAAGAATGATGCGCATGCAAAAACCGGCTACAGGATAACAACAGCGCTCACTCCCGCGAAGCTCAGGTCACTGAAAGAAACCGCCCCTCCCTGCGAAACAACGTGATGCAGCAATCTGAACAGCACATCGCACGCCCTTGGAAATCATCGTTGCTCGCGATCACCTGCTGCGAACCAGCAAAACTGCAGCATGGAAACCGGCTGCTTTAGTGCGCCCGGGAAAAACCTTCTGCAGACCCCTTATTGTTCAAGATCATGACGACCTCGTTGCTAGCTCCAGCTCATTCAGGTTTTTCATCGCATCCTGTTGCGTGGTGCCGCAAAACTCATCAGTCGGTGAATAGGTGCCGCAGACATCAGGTCGGCCCGGCTCGTTGAAAAGCATGCACCGGTTATCAGGCGTGAGCTGGATACAGCGAACTCCAGCGGGCTTTCCATCGGGCATTCCGGGAATCGCCGAAGAGATCGAGGGCGCGATACAGCAGGCGCCGCATCCCATGCGGCATGCTCCGCCGTTCCTGTCACTATGCAGGTTCATTCGGGCTCAATGGTTGCTATCAGAGAGAAGGACTGGAGCTGATCCCGATGGTGTTCGGCCTGCTCCAGCGGCTCGACCGTACAAAGCGCCACGCCGTGATTATGGGTCTCCAGCATGATCCGCTCGCAGCGTTCCTTCTCGAACTTGAAAACGTGCAAAAGGACCCGCACCACATGCTCCATCGTGTTATGATCGTCGTTATGCAGCAGGACCTTATAGAGCGGGACATGCATTGTCTGCCTGTCGGCGACGGGAACCGTCCCGGGTCGTGTCAAAGGAGCAGCAGCCATCAGGATCAGTTCTCCTCGGAAAGTTCGGTGCGAACCAGGGCCAGGATCGCCGAATGCGGGACAATGAGGTACTTCTTTTCCTCGAACTCTATTTCCATTGCAGATTCCCTGAGAAAGATGGCATAGTCGCCTTCAAAGGCCTGCAGCGGGAGGTACTTCACGTCCTTTTTTCCCGTTCTCCAGGACTCGTCCGGCGTTGCGTCCGGCAGCGGATATCCCGGTCCGGTCTTGACCACCTGCCCTGCCATGACCTTTTCCTTTTCCTTGACCGTGGGCGGAAGATACAGGCCCGAAGCGGTCTTGTCCATCCGTTCGTCCGGATCGATCAGGACCCTGTCGCCGACGATGATCAGGTTCTTTTTTGTTTTCATACCTGGATGATACCCACGGCGCTCTTCCTTTCGTTCAGCTGCAGGTCCTGCCGTTCATCGAAGGTGCTTTCTTGCAAAGACATCAAGACTTCTGATCTTCGTCCTGAGCTTTTCGAATTCCTTGAAATGCAGCGACTGGGGGCCGTCGGAGAGCGCCCGCTCCGGTTCGGGATGGACCTCGATCATGGCGCCCTGTGCGCCGGCTACGATCGAGGCCAGCGCCATGGGCGCGACCAGCGGCCGCTTGCCCGTGGCATGGCTCGGATCGAAGATGACCGGCAAATGAGACATGCTCCGCACCAGCGGGATGATCGCCAGGTCTGCCGTATTCCGCGTCGCCGTCTCAAAGGTGCGGATGCCCCGCTCGCAAAGCACGACGTTCGGATTTCCCCCGAGCAGGATGTACTCGGCCGAACCGAGCCACTCCTCGACCGTGGCAGAAAGCCCCCGTTTCAAAATGACCGGCTTTTTTATCTTGCCGACCTCGGTCAGCAGGTCGAAATTCTGCATGTTCCGCGCACCGATCTGAAGGATATCGACATGCTCGGCCACAATGCCCACATGATCGGGGCTTACCACCTCGGTCACAACCAAAAGGCCCGTCTCTTTCCGCACCTCGTCGAGCAGAAGCAGACCGGATTCGCGCATGCCCTGAAAGCTGTGCGGACTCGTTCTCGGCTTATAGGCGCCGCCCCGGAGGACCGGCACCCCCGTCTTTTTCAAAAGACGGGCGG
>Ga0334722_10005402_pt1 | contig 12924 bp, 6 predicted proteins | sample C3_bottom_MG_FD_207210 | JGI IMG/M metagenome (GOLD analysis project Ga0334722, IMG submission 207210) | Sediment microbial communities from Yellowstone Lake, YNP, Wyoming, USA - C3_bottom | ecosystem: Environmental > Aquatic > Freshwater > Lake > Sediment | place: USA: Wyoming | collected...
CAAGGTCCGGGACGCCGTTGTTCCCGGTATGACCGAAGCGCTGAAACTCATGCCGGTGGGCTCGAAGTGGCAGCTCTTCATCCCTCCCGAGCTCTCGTATCAGCGGGGCTCGGGCAGCGCCATCGGGTCGAATGAAACGCTTATTTTCGAGATAGAGCTTCTCGCCATCAAGTAAGTATGAACAACGGGCAGGGTAACCACTATTACTCGTATTACCACAGAAGGGGGCACATGGTCATGAGAAAGATACCACTAGTTGCTGTCGGAGTCGTCATGCTGGCTATGCTGAGTGCGATGGTCTTCGCGGAGCAGAACAACACTGTTCCTGCTGTCCAGGAACAGGCGGGGCCGTCTGAACCGCTGGTCGATCAGGCCACGACGAGCAGTCAGCCCGGTCCCGGGAAGGCCGGATTGTCCAAGCGTAATAAAGCGAAGATCGAACAGGCCGAGCAGAGAAGGCTCAGGCAGATCGAAATCGATAAGGAATTGGCCGCTGATCCGCAGTCCAGGTAAGACGAGGCCGACCGCGTCAGGAAGCTCAGCATGAAAGGCACGCCCGTTTCGCAGCGGAAAAACAGGAACGTACCCACAGAAGATTCAGGGAGGAATGTTATGAGAAGACAGCACTTACCAATCAGTATGATCCTGATAGCGGCACTGGCAACCCTTGTTTGGGGAACAGACCCGTGTTTCGCAGGACCAGGCGGCGGAACGTATTACGCGAACAGCCCGGCGAGCGGTGTTACGGGTACGGCGCTCAGGAAGTTTGTCGACTCTCTTCCTGGCCTGGGGTATGCTAACAGAAACAACCTCGGCCAGTACATTCCTGTTGCCATACCGGATACGACGACATTTTTCGGGTCCGATTATTATGAGATCGGACTGAAGGATTATACGCAAAAGCTGCATTCCGACTTGCCCAAGCCCACAAGGCTCAGAGGGTATTACCAGATAAACACCACTGACACGACCGTCAGGAATGTGAACCAGTACCTGGGACCTCTTATCATCGCCACGAAGGACAGGCCGGTGAGGGTCAAATTCGTTAACAAGCTTTCCACAGGCACTGCCGGCAACCTCTTCATACCGGTGGACACAAGCCTGATGGGGGCCGGGCTCGGACCGGACGGCGTGCACAGCTACACGGAGAACCGCGCCACGCTTCATCTGCATGGCGGCAACACGCCGTGGATCAGCGACGGTACGCCTCATCAGTGGACAGTGCCTTTCGGAGACCCGACTCCGTATAAAAAAGGAGTGAGCACGCGTGATGTTCCGGATATGCCGGCGACCGGCGACGGAGAAATGACGTTTTACTGGCCCAATCAGCAGAGCGGCAGGCTGATGTTCTACCACGATCACGCGTACGGCATTACCCGGCTCAATGTTTATGCCGGAGAAGCCGCAGGTTACCTCCTGGTCGACCCGACCGAAGATGCCATGATCAACAGCGGCGTGCTCCCGAATCTGGGAGGCGTTTACCGCTACGGTATACCCCTGGTCATCCAGGACAAGACCTTTGTGCCCCAGAACATCGCTGTACAGGATTCCAAATGGGACACGGCGAAATGGGGACAGCCCGGCGATCTCTGGTTCCCCCATGTGTACGAGGCGAACCAGGACCCCTATTCACCCGATGGCTCGAACCCGTTCGGCAGATGGGATTACGGCCCCTGGTTCTGGCCCCCGGTCAATGTTGATGCTGCTCACGCGGTGCTGCCCGAACCGACCGCCACTCCGGAATCCTTCGCGGACACGCCGCTGGTAAACGGCGCGGCCTATCCTTATCTCCAGGTCCAACCCAGGGTCTACCGGTTCCGTATCCTGAACGCCTGCAACGACCGGGCGCTCAATTTGCAAATTTATTATGCCGATCCTGCCGACCCGACCGGCAAGGAAATCAGGATGGTTCCCGCAGCTCCGAACCCGACTTACCCGCCTGATTGGCCTACGGACGGCAGAACCGGCGGAGTGCCTGATCCGGCAACCGTGGGTCCGAACATGATCTAGATCGGCACGGAAGGCGGTTTTCTGCCCAATCCGGTGGTGATCCCCAACAGGCCGGTCGGATTCGACTACAACCGCAGGAACATTGTGGTCCTGAATATCCTGAACCGGGCGCTCATGCTCGGACCGGCGGAGCGCGCCGACGTCATAGTCGATTTCTCCTCAGTGCCTCCGGGCTCCAAGCTCATTCTGTACAACGATGCTCCTGCGCCGACCCCGGCGTTTGATTCGCGCTACGACTATTACACCGCCGATCCGGACCAGAGCACCAGCGGCGGCGCCCCCTCGACCATTGTCGGGTACGGCCCCAATACCCGGACCATCATGCAGTTCCAGGTAGCGGGAACTCCGTCGGCTCCCTTTAACCTGGCTGCCTTGCAAACAGCGCTGCCTGCCGCATTCAAAGCATCCCAGCCGGACATCATCGTGCCGGAAACAGTTTACAATTCCGTTTACACGACCAATACGACCACGAATGATCTGTACAGCAGGATATCCGATTATTCCTTTACCTTTACCCCCATTGGCTCGACCGTTCCGTCAACGATCCAGTTCCGGCCAAAGGCCATCCAGGAACTGTGGGACCCCTATGGACGGATGAATGCCACGCTCGGGGTCGAACTGCCGTTCACCAACAGCATCACCCAGACAACGATCCCCCTGGGGTACGCGGAGCCGCCCACCGAGTTTGTCTACGACGGTCAGCCCCAGATCTGGAAGATCACCCATAACGGAGTCGACAGCCATCCTGTTCATTTCCATCTGTTCAATGTGCAGTTGATCAACCGGGTCGGCTGGGACGGGGCGATCAGGGTGCCTGAAGACAACGAATATGGCTGGAAAGAAACCGTCATGATGAACCCGCTGGAAGACGTGATCGTTGCGCTGCAACCATACAAGCAGACGCTTCCCTTCGCGCTTCCGACCAGCAGCCGTCTTCTGGACCCGACCGTGCCCCTGGGCACGCTGATCGCGACCACTGACATGACCGTGTCTCCTCCGGTGGCAACAACCATTCCGAATGCATTGATCGACTATGGTTTTGAGTATGTATGGCATTGCCACATCCTGGGCCATGAAGAGAACGATTTCATGCGTCCGCTGATTTTCAGGGTCCCCACAACCGTACCCGCCTCGGTCACCGGCCTGACCGCCATCCTGGGCGGACAGACCGCGAACGGGATCACGAATTCGTCCATTAACGAGGTCATTCTCACCTGGACGGACAATGCAAGCAATCAGGCCACGTTCCGCGTCGAACGCGCCCCGGTCACGGGCGGCGGAGGCGGCACCATCGGCACGTACTCGCCTCTTGGCACCATATCCTTATTGCCCTCGTCCACGCCTGCATTTACCGATTCCACGGTAAGCTCCGCCACGCGGTACTCCTATCGCGTGATCGCATTCAACTCCCAGGGCGATTCCACCCAGTCGAACATCGTGCCCGAGACCACGCCCGCGTGGTCACAAGCCACAAGCCTTACCATCACCCCCAACAGGCCGAGTCCGCATTATGAAGGCACCAATGTTGTTTTTACCGCGCTTGCCACAGGCCCCACTCCTTCGGTTGTGTACCATTACCGGTTCACGCTTACCAGCGGCGGGACTTCAACGATGGTTCAGGATTACAGCATTGCGACGATGTGGGCACTGCCCAGTACGGCCACGGCAGGAACCTATATAATAACGGTTGATGTGCTGAGCAGCGGTGTCACCAATCCATTGCCTGCTCCTGACAAGACCACCTCGTTAACCTATGTAATCGTCGTGCCGGTCATCCCCATCGGTTCGTTCAGCCCGGTCCCCGGCACGTACTCGCAGGCCGTTTCCGGGCCGTCGGTTACGGTGACCCTGTCGGCCAACGTCCCGGCCAACATCTTTTACACCATGAACGGAACGGCGCCGACGTCGCTGTCCACGAGATACACGGCCCCGCTCGGATTAACGACGAGCACGACCATCAACTTCATTGCCTATGACGCGAACGGCAGCGCCAGCGTGGTCAACACCGGCACGTATCTGATCCACGTCCCGGACCTGACAGCCACCGTGCAGATCAACAACGGGGTGGTCTCCACCAACACCCCGACCGTTACGCTGACGCTTGCTGCCTCGGACCCGACGGGTGTTGCCACAATGCAGTTTTCAAACGACAATAGCACGTATACCGCCGAAGAGGCATACGTCACCAGCAAGAGCTGGAATCTTACCACAGGCCTTCCCGTCGGCCCGTTCAGTGATGGAACAAAGACCGTCTATGTCCGCTTCCGGGACAACTCACTGCCCACGCCCGGCACGCTCTACGCCCCGGTGACCGCAACCATTGCCATGGACACGGTGGCGCCGGTTATTTCGGCCCTGCCGATACCGGGCACATACGCGTCCACCTCCTCGCCGCTGACCGTGACCATGCTGACCAATGAGCCGGCGACCATTTACTACAGCACAACCTCGTCCGCTCCCACGACCACGTCCAGCGTGTACATCGCGCCGATCCTGGTGGGCGTGAACACCACGATCCAGACCCTTGCCGTCGATACTGCCGGCAATGCGGCGTTTGCAACGCTGGGGACCTGGACCTTCGACACCGGCATCAATATGACGGGCAGTGTGCTGATCAATAGCGGAGTGGTTTCCACCAGCACTCCGACGGTCACGCTGTCGCTGCTCGCAACCGATCCGACCTTTTCGATAGTCGCCATGCAGATCTCCAATGATGGAACATTTGCGGGCGCTTCCGATATAGGATATGCTACAACCTATCCGTGGACGCTTCTACCCGGCGACGGAACAAAGATGGTGTACGTCAAATTCAAGAACAGCGTTGGTACGTATTCAGGCGCATTCACGGGAAGCATCATCCTGGTCACCGGGGCCCCGATCACGACAGCCAGCCCGATCCCCGGGATCTATGCCGCGGCGCCGGTTGCCGTGAGCCTGACCGCCAACAACGTGTTTTCCACGATCTACTACTCCATCGACCTGTCGGCGCCGACGACTGCGTCAACCGTATACACCGGGCCCATACCGGTGAATACAACGACCACCATCAAGTACTTTGCCGTCGATATCGCGGGGAATACGGAGCCCTACAGCACCGGCACCTGGACCATCAGTATCGGCGATATGGTATCGGGCATCGGTATCAATAACGGCGCGGCCCTTACCAATACGACCGCCGTTACCCTGCAGCTGACCGCATTCGATCCGGCCGGCGTCGCGACCATGCAGTTCTCGAACGACGGAGCCAGTTGGACAACGGAGGAAAATTACGCGACCAGCAAGTCCTGGACGCTTCCTTCCGGCGACGGCCTGAAGACGGTCTATGTCCGTTTCCGCGACAACGCGCTTCCCGCGCCCGGTTTCCTCTATCCCGCGGTAGCGGCGGCTATCACGCTGGACACCACCGCGCCGGCCACGACAGCCAGCCCGATCGCCGGCTTCTATTCCTATACGCCGGTCCCCGTGACCCTGACGGCAAATGAAGCGGCGGCCATCTACTACACCACGGATGGGTCCGCGCCGACCACGCTGTCGACGGTCTACACCGGGCCCATATCGGCTGCCACTACCACAACCCCCACCGTCATCAGGTACTTTGCCGTCGATCTCGCCGGCAACGCTGAGACCGGGAAATCCGGGACCTGGACCATGAGCATCGGCGACATGGTGTCTTCCCTTCAGATCAATAACAACGCGGCGCTCACCAGCAGCCCGACCGTGACGCTGCAACTGTCCGCTGTTGACGGGGCAGGTGTTGACACCATGCAGTTCTCTCTGGACGGCATCAACTTCACGTCAGAGGAAACCTACGCCACCGGCAAAGTATGGCAGCTTCCCTCCGGCGACGGCTTGAAGACGGTCTATGTCAAGTTCCGGGACAAAACGAACTCCAGTGACTGCGTTCACGGTACCTGCACCGGTCAACTGTATGACGCGGTCAGCGCAAGCATCACGCTGGACACCACGAAGCCCATTACCCTGGCAAGCCCGATCTCCGGCGACTACTCCAACGGACCGGTGCCCGTGGTCCTGGTTTCCAATGAGCCGACGACCATTTACTACACTACAAACAATACGTCTCCTACTACCGGCTCCACCGTGTACACCGGCCCGATCATGGTGTCGGCGCCGACTACTACCATCATGTACTTTGCCGTGGACCTCGCAGGCAACATGGAAGCAGCCGTCAAGTCAGGCGCCTGGACCATCCACGCCACTGATATGACCGCGAGCATTGCGATCAATAACGGGACTGCGCGAACCAACAACAGCGCCGTGAACCTGGGCCTGGTGGCCTTCGACCCGACGGGTGTCGCCACCATGCAATTCTCCAACGACGGCCTCTCCTACACCGCTGAAGAGGCATACGCCACCAGCAAGGCCTGGGCGCTTACGTCCGGCGACGGGATAAAGACGGTCTACGTCCGCTTCCGTGACAACGCACTCCCGACGGGCGTCCTGTATCCCCCGGTCATTGCAAGCATCGTCCTGGATACCGTGGCCCCGGTCACCACTGCCGGCCCGATACCCGGTGTCTACGACCCCGCACCGGTAAGCGTGTCCCTGGTTTCCAATGAAACGGCGACCATCTACTACACCATTGACGGTTCGACGCCGAACACCGGTTCCGCTGTGTACACCGGACCGATATTGGTATATGCAGATACCACCATCAATTACTTTGGCGTGGATCTCTCCGGTAACGCTGAAACGACAAAATCAGGCACTTGGACCATTCATGTTCCGGACTTAACCGCAACAGTGCAAATAAACAACGGCGCGGCGATAACCAACAACATCGCAGGAATTGTTACCCTGTCTCTGCTTGCGTCAGACCCGACCTGCACTCCGGGCAGTATCCGCACGATGCAGATGGAGTTCTCCAATGACGGGACCACCTGGATTATGTCTGCAGAGACGTACACGACCAGCAAGATATGGACGCTTGCTTCCGGAGACGGAGTGAAGTATGTCTACGTCCGGTTCCGAGATTGCACGCTGCCGGATGGCGTGCTGTACGCTCCAATCACCGCCAGCATCATCGTGGATACGGTGAAACCACTCACTGCGGCCGGACCGCCCGCCGCTTCATACCTGGGCGGACCGATCTCGGTGTCCCTGGTTTCCAGTGAAACGGCGACCGTTTACTACACCCTTGACGGGTCTACGCCGACAACGTCGTCGAACGTATACACCGGCCCGTTGTCGGTGGGAGCAACGACCACCATCAAGTACTTTGCCGTGGATCTTGCCGGCAATCAGGAGGCCTCGATCAAGCAAGAGACCTGGACGGTCGTGCCTGACGGCAATCTCGGGTATGGCGGGAACGTGCAGGATGCGCTGAAGGCAATGCTGATCGCCACCGGAGTGGTGCAGCCCACGACCTTTGATCTGCAGCATGGCGATGTGGCCCCGCTCGTGGCCGGCAAGCCCGCACCCGACGGCAAGATCGACATCGGCGACGTGGTGGTCCTTCTCAGGAGGGCGGTCGGCCTGTGGTCGTGGTATTAGGTCAAGCTGCACCGGGGGCCCGGAACGGATTTCCGGCAGCCCCCGGTTCAATTAACATTTTGGGAGGAATACCTATGAAAAGGGCCATTCAAGCAAAACTGCTTATGACAGTGCTTATCCTGGTCTCGCTGACCGCTTGCGGCGGCGGAGGAGGCGGAGGAGGCGCGGCGCCTTCGTACACGAAAGCGATCGTGACTCTCTCGACCGCAGGCACCGGGACCCTGATCTACGGCATCCAGGTTACGGTCAATCTGCCGGCGGGCGTGACTGCCAAAGCGAGTCTCTACTCCGCCGGCTCATCTTCCATAGTGGATGCCGGAGTTATAACGGCAACCGGCACGGCAGCAGGTTCTTACACATCGGGTGCGTACCTTGCCGGTGCTGCGTCGTCGACCTATAAAATCACCATGGATGTCTTCAACGCGAACGGTTTCAGCGGCCCCGGGGAATTCGCTCAAGTGACCTGCGACATTACCGCGGGCAGCAGTCCCTCTGCCGCAGGCTTCAGCCTTTCAAACTTCGAGGCTGTGGACGGGGGCGGTGTGTCTATCCCCGGCTTTACTTCAGGATTTACGGTCACGTTCCAGTAACTCGGAAGGGCATTAACCAGAGAGTAACCCTTTTTAATTTTTTCTAACGTAACAACAAAAAGTATTTTCGCGCTGAGGCGCAGAGCCGCAGGGAAGTCAACGAATTTAATCCTTGTTGTTATTGCAAACGAAAGAAAAGAAATTGATGTTCTCAGGCTTATCGGTTTCCCTGCGTCTCTGCGACTCTGCGCGAGACGCCTTGCTTTTGACCGGAATAGATACTTTTTTAGGATGGTAGTCATGAAGCTCAAAGTCATATTCAAAACACTTTTGTTCCTGGCAGCTGTGGTCCTGGCAGGGGAAGCGGTGCAGGATGGTTTCGCCGCTACGCTGACCATCGCGCCTTCGGGCGACGGCGTGTATGCGCTGCAGGGCGTTGGGATGGACGGTGTGGCCGCCATGGAGATCAAGGTGTCATACGATCCGGCTTCTCTGATGAACCCCCGCATCGCCCAGGGAGGTCTTGTATCAGGGGCGGTTGTCGCGATAAACGACCGCATACCGGGCCAGGTGCGCATGGCCATCATTCGCACTACTCCGGTGAAGGGCAATGGAGTGATCGCAACCTTCACCTTTGACCGCGCCGGGAGCGCCGCAGGGAAAATCCTTTCCCTGACCGCGAAGTTCTCGAATATCGAAGGCAAAGCCATTCCGGTGCTGGTACAGATATCGAATGCAGCAGAGAGCGCCGTTTCGGCTTCGGATCAAGGCGCGGCAGCAACGGTCGGCAGCGGCGCGGCATCGGCTGCGGCGGGTATTCCTGTTGTCACACCAGGGGGTGCTCCGATGTTGGTTGTCGCACCGGCCCCGGGTCAGCAAAAGGAGCAGGCTGTCTCCTCCCCCATGGCAACGGAGCCAGCGGCTGAGAAGACGAGTGCAACGCGGGCAACCGCGGTTTCCCCCGAGGCTGCGGGCATGACCGCGTCTTTGGAGCAGGCGAAAGGCATACAGCAGTTTACCAGCGTGCTCGACCGTTTCCGTGAATACCGCGGTGAGCGCACCGTGAAAGCGCTCCTGGCATTATTTGAACAGCGTGATGCCGCCTCGGGGTTCAGACAGGAGCCGAGGGCCGTGCTTACCGACGGCAAGGCAACGGCGAAGATCATTTTTTCCGCCAAGGCGCCGGGAGGCCTCGCACCTGATTTCGCGCTGAACAACGCCCGTCTGATCTCGATGAAGCGGGATTATGACCAGCCGGATACCTGGGTGGCCGAGGTAAAACCGGGAAAGGGCGCACACGCTGCAAGCCTCATCGTCTCCTGGAATGGCGCGATGCGTGAATTCCCGCTGACGCTGGCGCCGAAGGTCACGTCGGACCCAAAGACGCCGGGGAAGTTTACCGAGAAGGCCTTCAGCCTCTACCTGAGCGGGAAGGGCCGCGACCTGAACAACGACGGCACATGCGATTATATTGATGACTATATGTATGCGGTGAATTATGTCGCAGTGCAGCCGGTGAAATAGGCTGCGTCAAAACAAGAATGGTGAGCAGAGGACGCAGATGCGGTGAAAGGTTTTGACAATATACTATGATCGGGAAAGGTACCGTGACAAAAAACAGGATCATGAACAGGGTGTTGCTGAATTTTATCATGCTCGGCATCGCTGCCTGGATACTCGACTCCGTTGTCGATACGGTCTTTTTTTACGGAGGCTCTTTGCCCGGCCAGATGTTCGCGCCCAATGCGGAGAACCTCTGGACCCGGCTGTTCATCCTCGGCATTTTCATCGGGTTCGGCGCTTATGCCGGCATTATTGTTTCACGGTTGAAGGCTGCTGAAAAAAAATCCGAAGAGGCACGGCAGTTTGCCGACGCGGTTTTCAACTCCATGCATGATGCCATCTCGGTGCTTGATGCGGATAATTTTAAAATTATCGACGTGAACACGTCTTTTCTTCTGGTCCATGGCTTCGAAAAAAAAGAGGTCATCGGAAAGACCTGTTACGAGGTGACGCACAGGCGACAGGCGCCATGCGCGCCGCCTGACGACCCCTGTCCTCTCCACGATACGGTCAGGCTCGGCGCCTACTCGGTATATGAACATGAGCATTTCAACGCCACGGGAGAGAAAGTCTTCGTAGAAGTCTCGACGCATCCTGTACGAGACGATAACGGCAAGGTCGTTCAGGTCGTCCATGTTTCGCGGAACATCACGGAGCGGAAAAAAGTAGAAGCGGAAATGGAAAAACTGTCGATGGTCGTGGAGAAAACGGCGGATATCGTCGTGATCACCGGCAAGGACGGCACCATCGAATACGTGAACCCGGCCTTTGAAGCGCTGACCGGATACAGCCGCGCAGAGGCGGTGGGAAGCACGCCGAGAATACTGAAATCGGGCATGCATGGCGCCCGGTTCTATGAAGAGCTCTGGGACACCATTCTGTCCGGCAACGTATACCGGGACGTCTTCATCAATAAGAAAAAGAACGGAGAACTTTACCATGACGAATGCACGATCACGCCCGTCATCGACCGGCATGGCGAGATCACCCACTTTGTGGCCACGGCCAAGGACATAACCAAACAGAAACAGGTGGAGCAGGAACTGCGTGAACGGGCGGAAAAAGATTATCTGACGGGTATCTTCAATAGAAGAAAATTTTATGAGATGCTCGCGGCTGAGGTGGAACGAGCGGTGAGGTATGAGCGTCCGCTGTCCCTGATCATGCTGGATATAGATCATTTCAAAAAGATCAATGATCTCCATGGCCATGCCGCGGGAGACGAGGTCCTGAAAGCAACGTCACTGATGCTGCAAGAGAACTTACGACACACGGACATCCTTGCCCGTATCGGCGGGGAGGAGTTTGTCATACTCGCCACGGAGACCAGCGTGGAGAACACCCTGGACCTGGCCGAGAAAATGAGAAGCGCGATCGAGGCGTCCGACATGATCCGTGGCGGTAAGCTCACGATCAGCTTCGGCGTGGCCGGGCTCGACAACGTCATCACGCTGGACGAATTTATGCGAAGGGCTGATGAGGCGCTCTACCTGGCAAAAGCACGGGGGAGAAACAGGGTGGAGCGGTATCAAGGCATCATGAGCGCCTGAATGTAAGGAATAACGCGGCCTCGGCACAACGCAGGCGTATCATGGCCGCATGGCCGCCATTGCTATTAATACAAACGCACTTAGATTCGTTACTGCTTTTTCCTCGCTCCTTTATCCTCTCCCCACAGGGGAGAGGGTTGGGTGAGGGGGGACGTTCCGGGATGTAACAATATTTAATTCGTTCGTATTAGTCATCTCACAATCCTAAAAACAGCAGTTGGCTTCTTTAGCCGCAAAGGAACGCAAAGAAAATAAAGCTCTTAAAGCTTACCTGCTGGAGCTGCGATGAGGTTGACCACGAAACTTTCAAGCAAAGGACAAGTCATCATTCCCAACATAAAGTTACTAACCTATTCTTCAGCAATATGCCCTTAAAATACTCCACCGAAAACTCCATCGAAATCTTCGTAGAAATCTTGTGCTCCCAAAATGATAATGTCCTATTCTGCCAAAGTAGAAATGTCCTATTCTAAGTTACAATACCCTGACGTTATTGGAGGGTACTGTGACGGACAAGGACATGATCACAATGAGCAGGAGAGAGACAAAAAGACTGCACATTATCCACCAAGCGTTGGATAAACGGATCACGCAGAAGACGGCTGCTGAACTTATAGGCTTGAGCAGCAGGCAGATTAGACGGATACTTAAGCGAGTACGAAAGGAGGGAGACGATGGCATCAGCCACCGTTCCCGCGGCAAAGCCTCGAATCGTCGCTTCCCTCAGAAGGTCAAAGATAAAGCACTCAAGCTGTATCGAGAGAAATACCATGATTTTGGCCCAACCTTTGCCTGCGAGAAGCTTCTTGATGTGCATGAAATCAAGCTAAGCGACGAAACGCTTCGTCTATGGCTTAATCAGGAAAGCATCCCCTATGAGAAGCGGAAAGGACGAAAGCACCGGCAGTGGCGCGAGAGAAAGCACCATTTCGGTGAAATGGTCCAGATGGATGGTTCCCGTCATTACTGGTTCGAAGGCCGGGGCCCTGAGAGCGTATTGATGGGATATATCGATGATGCTACAGGAACGGTGTCTGGGCGTTTTTATGACTATGAGGGGACCATGCCAGCCATGGATAGCTTCAGGCGGTATATCAAGCGCTACGGCATTCCACAGAGCGTCTATTTGGACAAGCACTCAACGTATAAATCCAATGCCAAGCAAAGCATCGAGGATGAGTTGGAAGATAAAAAACCCATGAGCCAGTTCGAAAGGAGTCTAACCGAACTCGGGGTAACGGTCATCCATGCTAATTCACCCCAGGCAAAAGGCAGGATAGAAAGAAGTTTTCGCACGCTCCAGGATCGGCTGGTTAAAGAGATGAGGCTTGCCAGGATTAACAGCGTCGTGCAGGCAAACGAATTCCTGATAAAGTATCATCCAACATACAACGCGAAATTCAAGGTAAAGCCCGTCTCGGACGTCGATGTACACCAACCCACGCTGTCTATCCGGGAACTCGACAGGATCTTCTGCATTCGAGAGGAGCGTACGCTACGGAACGATTTCACCATTGCTTATAACGGCAAACTCTACCAGATCAAAGACGCCGTAAAAACCCAAAAGGTCGCAGTAGAAGAACGTATGAATGGCTCTCTGCACATAACCCACAGGGGCCTGGATTTAAGATACCGAGAGATCAAGAGACAACCAGCTAAAGAGAAAGAAAAAGCACCGTTATTAATTGCGAGAAAGTATCAACCGGCAGATCACCCGTGGAAGAGACTTCGAAGAGCAAACGAACAATTTCCGGTTGCTT
>Ga0334722_10005403_pt1 | contig 12923 bp, 13 predicted proteins | sample C3_bottom_MG_FD_207210 | JGI IMG/M metagenome (GOLD analysis project Ga0334722, IMG submission 207210) | Sediment microbial communities from Yellowstone Lake, YNP, Wyoming, USA - C3_bottom | ecosystem: Environmental > Aquatic > Freshwater > Lake > Sediment | place: USA: Wyoming | collected...
CGTCCATCGACCTGGGACGATTTGAACGCCAAGCGCCGCGCGGCGCAACAAAATCCAAACGATGCGAATGCGCGCGCCGCGCTCGGCAATCTATTGCGCCAACTCGCTCTGGTCGATTCGCCGCGCCACGACAGTTTTTCGATGCAGGCGATTGCGGAATTGGAGACCGCGGTTCGCATCGATCCAAACAATCGCACCGCGCGCCAAGCCCTGGGTTCGATGTACGAATCGCGCGCGGGTCCAGCGACCGGCCCGCGCAATGCAGCATATGTTGCGCTCGCTATCGCGCAATGGGAGCCGCTCGCGAATGACGCGAATGTACGCAAGCAACTCGCGGAAGATTATTTCTATCTGGGACTCGACGCGCAGACGCGCCGCGATTTTGCAAATGCCGCAACGTATTTCGACAAAGCCAGCGCGCTCACGCCAAACGGCGCGGGTCCGTTGTTCACCGTCGAACGGATGACCACGCAAAAAAAATCGCTCAATCTTGCATGGGCGCGCGCGCTCATCGATCAGAATGATGCGGCGAACGCAGCGCCCAAAGCGCGCGTTGCGCTCGGCGACAAGTTCATGGCGACGTTCACGCCTCCGCTGTTCTACGTGAGCAAGACCCAGGTCACCACGTCGGCGCAATCGCGCGCAATGCTATTCACACTCGCGCCCTATTTGTCGGCAAGTGATACATTGAATGTCGCCAACAATGCCATCGCCGCATTGCGCAACGCAGGCGCGGACGCGAGTCTGGTCGCCGATGGAACTGACATGGCACTCAGCGTCAACATAGCGTTCGCAGATCGCGCCGAACTTGCCGCCGAGCTTGTTGCGTTCGCGAACGCGCTACCGAATAACGTCGATTGGTCACTCGTGCGCGCGGTGCTGTCGCCGAACCATCTCGAATGGAACGAGGCGGACGAATTGTTCACGCACACGACGCAGTACCGTGAAGATATCAATCTGTCCAGCGCGTGCAATACGTTCAACGCGCAACTCGATTCTATCGCATCGAATCTGTCACCGCTCGCGTCCGCATCGCCGAATGACGACGAGGCGCAACTCAAACGCGCAATGCTTAACTTTGCGCAAAAGGGATGGCAGAACGCGCTGTCGGTGGGGCGCGTCACATATCACGCCGGCGCAAACGAATCGCGCGTGGATACATGTGCGGCGCAAACGCTCGCGTGGTCGTCGTCATCCTGGCGCGTCGAGCGGGTGGCGATTGTCGTTGTGGTGATTGAGTTGATTGGCGCGGGGATTTTGGTGTGGAGATTGAAAAAGTCTCGTGGTCGCGCGGTCAAATAGTCACCTAGTCGATTGACTACGTGACCACTCGACTATGCGACTATCCGACAAATCAATCCTTTGAGGTATTCCGATTCGGGGAACGACAACAGAATCGGATGATCGGGCGACTGCGATAGATGCGCGATAATTTGCGCGTCGCGGTTTGCATCGGTTGCCGCTTGGAACACGACCTTTTGAAATAATTCCGCGCTCACTTGCCCTGAACACGAAAACGTGGCGAGCGTTCCGCCTGGTTTCAGCAATTTGAACGCGAGCAGGTTGATGTCCTTGTAGCCGCGCAACCCCGAATTCAATTGCGATTGCGCGTGCACAAACTTCGGCGGGTCGAGGAGGATGGCGTCGAACGATTTGCCCATATCGCGGTAACGCCGCAGAACCATGAACGCATCACCTTCATCAAACTCGCCGCGCTCTTCGCAATTATTTAATCGCATATGCTCGCGCGCAAGATTTAGCGCATCGCTTGATGCGTCAAGGTTGATGACGCGCGCGCTAGGATTTGCGGCACAAATATAAACCGAGAATCCCCCTGTGTATGAAAACACATTCAGAATCTCCCCTGCTCCCATACTCCTCTGCGCCTCTGCAACGAATTGTCGATTGACACGCTGATCCAGATAAAACCCCGTCTTGTGTCCGCGTTTGACGTCCACCAACAATCGAAAATTGTTTTCGCGAATCTCGACCAGGTCGGGCGGCTCTGCGCCGCGCAACACTCCAACCTGCGATGCCAGTCCTTCTTTCTCGCGCACGTCCACATCACTGCGCTCGTAAATTCCGCGCGGCTCGATCAATTCCTGAATCAGTTCAGCGAGTTCTTGCTTTTTCTTTTCGACGCCCAGCGTGAGAAATTGCATTACGACAAAATCGGCGTAGCGATCTATGACCAAGCCAGGCAGCAAATCGCTCTCGGCGTTGACAACACGGTAAGCGTTGGTCGTTGTGTAATCGATCAATGTGTCGCGCATTGCCAGCGCGCGTTCTAGTCGCGCGCGCAGAAACGCGCGATCAATCGGTTCATCGTGCCACGTCCACACGCGCACGGTGATTTGCGAACGCGCGTTGTAATATCCGCGCGCGATGAATCGCCCTGTCGAATCGTAGACATCGACGGTGTCGCCGTCGTGCGCGTCGTCCGCGCGCGCAATCGCGCCGGAGAAAATCCAGGGATGATGCGCGAGAATAGGTTTGTCTTTGCCAGGTTTGAGAAAAATCGATGTGTTCACAGAGTTCCTTTATTTCCCTCAGTTCCTTCATTTCCCTTCGCGAGGGAAATAATGGAGATAAAGGAATCAGACACGCAACTTGAGTACGTGGGGTAAAATGCGAAACGTTGCGGGACCTTCGCCAACCAATTCGCCGTCGGCTTGAATCAGTACACGTTCTGCCGACTCGACCTTGACGGTTTCGGCAACGTACTCGACCGCTTTGGGATGCGTCAGAATCGTACCATTATAAAGTTTGGGCGTTGCCAGCAATAATTCGAGCGCCGTGAAATCGTGACCGTAGACAACGTGAAACTTGCCGTCGTTCAATGATGCGTTCGGTCCGATCATCATTCCGCCGCCGAAATATTTTCCATTGCACACGACAATCGGATTCATCTTGCCTTGAATCATCTTGCCATCGATATTCAATTTGAGGTCGAGATTGTGAAAATTGGAAATCGTTGCGAGGAGCGCGGAATAGTAGGGAATCGTTCCACTGCCGCGCTTACCCATGCTTTCCAATCGCGCAATCACTTGGGCGTCGAATCCCATGCCTGCGACATTCGCAAAATAGCGCAACGCGGGCTTGCCATTCAATCGACATTGAATCTCGCCGATGTCGAGCGGAATGTTTTGCGTGGCGTGCGCAAGATGATGCGCGGCGCGAAGCATGTTGTGTGGCAGATTTACGGTGCGGATGAAATCGGCGCCTGTGCCGCTGGAGATGACGCCCAGCACAGCGTTCGGATTCACGGCTTTGCCGCCTTCGATCATTCCGTTCACCACTTCGTTCAGCGTTCCATCACCGCCGACGGCGACGATGAGATCAAACCCCGCATCGACTGCGGCGCGTGCGAGTTGCGTGCCGTGTCCGCGTCGTTCAGTGTGCACCGTTTCAAACGAAAAATTTTCCACGCGCAACAATTGTTCGATTTGCAAGTATCGTTTCGCCATGGTTCCGCGCGCGGCATAGGGATTGATGATGAGTTGGGTTTTCATAGTGATCCTTATGGAATCGAAAATTGTGCCCGCTGCTTCAATATGTCAGCAAAAGGCGATCAGCTACAACCTCGCCTTCGAGAGTCTGTCCATTCATCTGGAATCGTTTCAACATAGAACGTCCGACATTGACGAAAACTTCGCGTTCAAACAAACCGTCGGGAATTGGAAGATCGCAAATCAAATTGCCCGATCTCTTAGTGCCATCAATGCTGAGAGCGACGTAAATGCCGCGTTTCTTGCAGCGCCCGATTATTTCTAGTAAGCGGCTTAGGTTAAACGACTGCGCTCCGTACAAAATACCCTGACTGTGGCTATAAGGTGGGTCGCAATAAACCAAATCTCCCGGCTTAGCAATATTCATCGCTTCTTCGTAGTCCAAACATTGGAAAGTTGTGCCGGTTGTCCGACGATGCCATTCATCCACACGGCGAGAAAAAGATTCTGGTGAAATGGGCGTATGAATTCCACATGGTGTGGAAATATATCCGTCTGCTTGCCGAAAACGAACAACGCCTCCGTAACATGATCGACTGAGAAAAAGCAGGTCAGCCCCATTCGGATTTGCGTTGTAAGATGCTTTGACCCGCTCGTACTCTGACACTTTGTTCCCTGCCATCATTAAATGCCAGCGTTCAGCGTACCATCGTTTGAGCAGGTCGGGATTGCTTCTGAGTGTTTGCCAAATTTCGATTAGTGGAATAAAAGTATCAGAGCCAATAGCCCTCTCTGGAGCCAAAGTTCCCAACACCCCCCCACTGCCCAAGAAAGGCTCGAAGTATATGTCAAACTCAACAGGAAAATAGGAAATTATCTCGTATGCGAAACGTTGTTTGTTTCCTACCCATTTGAGGAGTTGCTTATTGAACGGTTCTACCGTATACGATTTGGTTGTGTCAAAAGGAAGAAGATATTGCACTTTCCATCACCAGATATGAATTATTCAGGAAACCCAAAACAGTATATCCGATTTTGGGATTCTGAGCAAGAACTCCTAGAATTGCCGTGATTATCATTGCTCGTGAATTGGATACGTGATTGTTATGACCAAAAACAGTTTGGCTAGCCAAGAGGAAATCCTGCGAACCTTATTGCGTCAGATTAGGGTTGATGCCGGTCTACGTCAAGTTGATTTGGCGGAAAAACTTGGACAGCCCCAGTCATATGTTAGCAAATATGAATCAGGAGAACGCCGCTTGGATTTACTAGAGCTCCGCCAAGTTTGCGAAGCCGTCGGAATCTCTTTGTATCAATTTGTTCGCCAATTCGAGAGTTCTCTAAAATGAAACCAGATCAAAGATTCCTGAATCAGCCAAAATCCTTCTGGGCACACGTGCGTACCATCAGTGAAGCAGTCGGTTACACGGACAGAGCAAATTCCGAGATCAAAGTTGCCAAGTCAACTGAAATTCAGACCGCTTTGAAACGATTGGAACTTGATTCAACCAGAGTCATCAATGTCAACGGCGAGTTCACTGAACTTGGTGAGACGCTCTCGACGTATTTCAAGTATCGAGCCCAAATCTTGAATACCTTTGTTGAGCCGCACCTTATGAATGACAGGCAAGCCAAAAAGGAATTCACCGAACTGCGTCAGAAACTTTCTCCTCGATGTCCAATTCCAATGAATAAGCAAACAGGCAACAAGAAAGCCCCCGCGTACTTCACGGGCATAATCAATATGTTGATTGAGGCGAATGCGGAAGGACTGCAATGTGATTATGATCCAAAAAGACTAACCACCGTCACGAGTAATGGAGTCCCCATCCGTACGCTTGCCCGACGAGTTGACGGCGCATTCCCCAGCACAGTAAATCCTATTGCTGTCTGGGAAATTAAAGAATACTATTACACCACGACATTTGGAAGCCGCGTTGCAGACGGCGTTTACGAAACCCTGCTTGATGGAATGGAACTAGAAGAACTTCGAGAGCATGAAGGTATCGATGTCAAGCACTATCTAATGATAGACGCCCACTATACTTGGTGGGATTGCGGACGCTCCTACCTTTGTCGCATTTTCGATATGCTACACATGGGTTATGTGGATGAAGTGTTATTCGGCAAGGAAGTCCTTGAGCGACTGCCAGAGATAGTGAAAGAGTGGGCGTCCACAGCAAGCGAGCGTGCTGGATGAGCAATGTATTGCTTCAGCAATCTCTTTTCATAGTAACATTCGCCTTTATCTGTTTTGCTCCTAGCAAGGTTGGGATGCACGGTTTATCATGAACACCTGGGCAGCATCTTTTCCAAGCCAGTTCCTTGCTTCCTCGCGAATGATGTTTACGTAGTTAGGGTCTTTTTCAATCAACACGAATCGTCGCCTCAATTTTACTGCCGCTTTGCCAACCGTTCCAATACCCGCGAACGGATCAAGAACCACATCACCCTCAAACGAATAGTACGCGATGACTTTTTCTGCTAACTCTAATGGAAACATCGCCGGGTGGCGTTTATCGTGCGCAGGCTTGATACGCCAAATATTCGTGCGCTCGTAATCGTCTCCAATGCGTGAAGACTTGACCAATTCTGGTTTAGGGTGCGCGCGAATATTCCAGTCGATCAATTTGTCAGTGCGTTTGCGATAGACTAGAACGTATTCAGTCACTGGCACCGATTTGTATTGCAATGGATTCCGATCTGCCGCAAAACGTCGCCCGCGTCCGGTTGCCCACCCCGCGCCTTCCGGCTTGACCCAGATAATGTCATCGATGAAATCGTACCCTTCTTCGATAAAGAGCCGATGCGCGTCGAATGGCACGGCGATTCTTTGCGACGCTTCATTTCGGTTCGCGCGCCGGACAAGCACAGGCGAAATATTTATCACAAAGAAACGGCCTTCTGCCAGGACGCGATGAACATTCTGTATGACCTTGCGAAGCTTGAGCAAATACTCTTCATAAGTCACATAATCGGTATATTCCGGGCGCGCGTTGTAATACGGCGGTGAAGTGAAAACCAAGTCAACACTTCCAGCCGGCAACTCTTGCAAAATCTCTTCGGAATCGCCGAGGGCTATGGTGTTGCGTAACGCAGAAAGCATATAGCTGCCATTATCGGGCGCTTTCTTTTTTGCGATTAACTCATTACGCCCCAGTAAACGCGCTTCCAAGACAGAGGGAGCCGTTGACTTGGTTTCCGAAATAAGCGATGTGCGCGCATCGATAACAACTTCGCCAATACGCTCGTGATTGGATTTGTTCAGCAATGGCACACGCCAAACGTGATAGCGGTCATCCACTTCGGGCAAACCAAAACCAATCGCTTTTTGTAATTGCGACTGCTCAAGCCAGGCGGTTGCCGCTTGCTTTGCAGATTTCACGTCAAGAACCGCATACTGTCTTTGTCTTGCCACTGTAAGCGTCTTGTTAGACATCACTGCCTCGCATATTCATATCAAAGATAATTTTCAATCCCTTGAGCGTCAAACCCTCATCCACCACATCCATCGCCTTGGTCTCCGCCGCAATCAAGTTCACCATCTCGCCCGTACCAATCACGCGTGCTTTGGGCAATTCGCGTTTGATGCGCGCGATCATTCCTTCCACGAGCGCGACGTAGCCGTAGATCAATCCGGCTTGTACAGCGCTCACGGTATTTTTTCCGATTGGGCTTTTCGATGCAGGCGCGGCAAGTTCCACACGCGGCAGTTGCGCGGCGTGCATAAACAACGCATCGGCGGACGTCGTCACGCCGGGCGCAATCGCCGTGCCGATATAATCGCCTGCGTCGTTCAGCGCGTCGAAGATCGTCGCCAGTGGACTGAAATCGATCACGATGGCTGGGACGCCGTACATTTTTTTCACCGCGACGGCGTTCGCAATCCGGTCTGCGCCGACTTCGCGCGGCGAATCGGTGCGGATGTTCAATCCCGTCTTGATGCCAGGTCCAACGATGATCGGTTTCAACTGCAAATGTTTTTCGCACAACTCGGCAAACGTCGAAACCAGGGCTGGGACCGACGATGAAATCGCGCAGCCATCGAACGAAATTCCGTTTGCGCCTTTTTGCTTGAAGAGCGAGCGCAACATCACGGCGTATTCGTCGGGCGTGCCGTCGACGCGCGTGGTGATGCGCCAAGTCGAAACGAGTTCATCGCCGCGATACGCGCCGAGCGAAATGTGCGTGTTGCCGATGTCGAAGAGGAGAATGGTAGTCATGGTTATGAAATTCGTCGCAGGAATTTGTCGAGGTCTTTTCGGTGGATTACACCAAGAATGACGATGACTCGCTTGGCGTCGTCGATGTCATAGATAACGCGATAGGGGTGAATGCGCAGTTCATAAAGCGGGGGATGCAAGCCGTGGAGTTTCTTGGTTTTCAATCCGCGTGGCTCCAAGCGCAATTCTTGCATCATGGAATTGATGCGCTCGAAAATACCGCTCGGCAAGCGCAGCAGGGTTTTCGATACAGCGGCATCGGCGTAGCGTAGGGTGTATTGAACAGCCATTATTTTTGTTTCCGCTTGCGCTGACGCACAATGTCATCCCAATCGCCGCCCTTGCCCACCGCATAATTCGCGCGCGCCTCGGCGATTCGTTTCTGAAAAGCTGGACTCGCGGCAAGTTGTCTGTCCAGTTCGTCTTCGTGCTGATCGACGATTTCCGCGATCGAACGCGCATCCTGAAATTTTGCCCTGAGCGCTTCGATGACTTGTTCCAGATATTCGATTTGCGCGACCAGTTCGTCGTACCGCACCTTGGGCATTAAAACAAAAGTATCCTGTTCCAAAACCTTCGCCAGCGTCTTGCGATTTGTGACCACCAGAGGATTCTTAATAACCATCCTTAACCTCCCAGTCGATTATATTACGCTTTCACCGGCTTGCCAACAATATCGCGCCGCGCCGGGATTCCGCACAAACTTTCCGCGACGTTGACTGCGCGCACAATCGCTTCTGCAACCACTTCGGACGCCGTATGACCAATTGCGCTCACGTCGCCAAGTTTCTTGCCCGCGCTCAACACAAACAACGCGTCGCCGTCGAACAATGCGTGTGCAGGACGAATCGCGCGAGCAAATCCATCGTGCGCCATTATCGCGACCAGGTTGGCTTCCTCTTTCGTCAGCGCGGCGTTTGTCGCAACGACGCCGATGGTTGTGTGGGCACGCGCAAGAATCGTTTGCGTGATGCCACTTTTGATTGCGTCCCCTGAGTTGAGCCAACCACCCACCACCGGCTTGCGTGTCCCCGCAAGAATTTCGCCCGTGCGCGGATCGACCACGTCGCCGAAGGAATTGACGACGACGATTGCGCCGACCACAATATCATTGCCGATTTTTTGACTCGCGGTTCCCAGTCCGCCTTTCGATGCCAACTTGATGCCCATCAAATGTCCGACCGATGCGCCCGTTCCCGCGCCTACATTGCCTTGTGTAACCGCGCCGCTCGTCGCCGCGAGACACGCGCGATAACCATCGGCGGCAGTGGGTCGCACAGTGGCGCTACCGAGCGCGAGATCGAAAATCGCGGCGGCGGGAACAATCGGCACGCGCGCCACGCCGGTATCGTACCCGATTTTTTTCTCTTCGAGAAATTTCATCACGCCCGTTGCCGCATCGAGTCCGAACGCACTGCCGCCCGTCAACAGGATCGCATTCACGCGCTCGACCAAATGACCGGGGCGAAGCAAATCCGTTTCGCGCGTGGCAGGCGCGGGACCGCGCACATCCACGCCGCCGATTGCGCCGTCGGGTGGACAGAGAATCACCGTGCAACCTGTCGCATTTTGCAAATCGGTGTAATGACCGACGAGGATTCCATCGATATCAGTGATACCGTTATCCATGCTGTAACCTTTTATTGGACGCGGATAAACGCGGATGAACGCAGAAAAAACAAAAAGAATGTTCCGCGTTTGTCCGCGTTAATCCGCGTCCCATTTTTTATAAATCTCCGCTCGCCTATCACGAAACACCGGCACACGCGCGCGCACATCGTCCACCAAATCCAAATCGATTGGCGCGATGAGCAACGCTTCGCAATCCTCCCCTTCGACGAGAATCTCGCCCCAGGGATTGACGATCATCGAATGACCCCCGAACGTTTCGCCTTTGGATGAGCCGATGCGATTGCAACCGACAATGAAGAATTGATTCTCGATAGCGCGAGCAGGCAAGAGCGCGCGCCAATGCGCGATGCGACGCTGGGGCCATTCGGCGGGAACGAACGCGATGCGCGCGCCGTCGACGGCATAATGCCGCCACAATTCGGGAAAGCGCAAGTCGTAGCAGACGCCGAGCGCAAATTTCCCGTAGGGCGGCGCGTCGAACACTGGCGCGTCAATGCCACCCGCAAGAAATTTATCTTCGTCGAGCATCGGCACGAGATGAAGTTTGCGATACGCGCCAAGCTGTTTGCCATCGGCGTCATATACCGTCGCTGTGTTGTAGACCCAGCCATCGCGCATTTCCAAGAGCGACCCGACCACCGTGATTTTGTTTTCGCGCGCGGCGTCTGCAATCGATGCAAACATTCCGCTATCAAGCATGGTCGCATGTTTCGCGGCGTGTTCGAGATCGTACGCGGTGCTCCACAGTTCGGGCAGAACGATCATGTCCGCGCCGCGCGATTTTGCTTCGGCGATTTTCGCGCGCGCCGTTGCCAGATTTTGTGTTGGCTCGCCTAGCGCGAGATCGATTTGCGCGAGTGCAATGGTGAGTGGGTTGGTCACAATTCCACTCCTGGGACGATTGCAGAACTAGACCGACGACGGCAGACCACAGACCGCGATTTCAAGCGGCGGTCAGCCGTCGGTCGTTCATGGTCATTCAAAACTGTACCATACAATCGAGGGAGTGTCAATCAAAAGAAATTCGTTAGAGTCAAGCCACGCCCATTGCAACTCATTCTATCTGACGTATAATGCCAACAGTATTATTTTTTACTTTTACCTTTTCACTTGGAGACCTATGTCGAGTTTTCATTTTTCGCCGCGACCGAATCGCGCGCACGAAATCAACTGGCGCGAGTGGGGCGATACGTCGTTTGCCGAAGCGCAGTCGCAAGACAAATTGATTTTGCTGGGTATCTCCGCCGTGTGGTGTCATTGGTGTCACGTGATGGACGAAACATCCTACTCCGATCCCGAAATCATTCGGCTCATCAACGAACGCTACGTTGCGATTCGCGTCGATAACGATCAGCGCCCCGATGTGAATCGGCGCTACAACCTGGGCGGCTGGCCCACCACCGCATTCCTCACGCCGACCGGCGATTTGCTGACGGGCGGCACGTACATTCCGCCGACCCAGATGCGGAGTTATCTCACCCAGGTCGGCGATGCGTACAAAAATACCAAAGAGACTCTGCTTGCCAAGATTGCTGCGATGGACGCACAACGCGAGCAATCTCGCGGCGCGCGCGCGGCGACGGCGAAACCTGCGCCCGCCATCGTCGACGCCATTCTCCGCGATATTCAGGACAATTTCGATTCGGTCTATGGTGGCTTTGGCGATGCGCCGAAATTTCCGCAGACCGACGCGCTTGAACTTGTGGTCGAAAAATATTACGCGATGCGCGATGAACAACTGCTCACCGTCATCACGATCACGTTGACCCAGATGGCACGCGGCGGCACGTACGATCAAGAAGCGGGCGGATTTTTTCGGTACTCGACCACGCGCGATTGGAGTGTGCCGCATTTTGAAAAGATGCTCGAAGACAACGCCAAATTACTGTCTGTGCTTACCCGCGCGTACCAAGTCACCCAGCGCGAGATTTTTCTCAAGACGATTCAGCCATTGGTCGCATATGCAAATTCGACACTTGGCGATCAGACGCGTGGCGGCTTTTATGGTTCCCAGGATGCCGACGAACATTATTACGCACTCTCGCTCGCCGAGCGCGCCACACTGACCGCGCCCTACGTCGATCATACTTTTTACACCGATTGGAATGCGATGATGGCGACCGGTTATCTACAAGCGGCGACGGTTTTGCGGGACGATTCAATTCGCGAGCGCGCGCTGAAAACGCTCGACCGCATTTGGAACGAAATGTACCGCGCCGATGCCGGTCTGTTTCATTTTCAGAGAGAAGGCAGCGCGCCACAGTTGCTCAATCAACTCTCCGATCTTGCCTACACCGCACGCGCATTTCTTGACGCGTATCAAACTACCGGCGAAAACGTCTACCTTCAACGCGCGCAAACGCTGGCGGAGATTGCGCTCGCAAAATTGCACGATGCCGATGCGGGGGCGTTCTGGAGCGAGCCGCGCGAACACGCGTCGCTCGGCTTGCTGCGTTTACCCGACAAATCGCTGGTGGAAAATTCGGCGATGGCGGACGTGCTAATTCGGCTGTGTCGTTTGACTGACGATCACATGTATCTCGGTGTGGCTGAAAAGACGCTGGAATTTTTCGCGGGCGAATATTCGCGCTATGGAATTATGGCGGCGGCGTATGCGATGGCGGTCGATCATTTGCTGAACGAGCCGGTGACCGTTCACATCGTCGGCGCAATCGACAACGCGGATACGCGCGAGTTGCACGCGGCAGCGTTCTGCGAATACGCGCCCGCGAAAATCGTACAACTGCTTGATCCAGCGCGTGATGCGGCGCGAATTTCGCAATTGGGTTATCCAATCAACACGACGCCGCTCGCCTACGTATGCGTGGGACAGAAATGTCTCGCACCGATCAGTGATGCGAAGGGTGTGATCGAGGGCATCAAGCAAATCTCGAAATAACCAAACAGGAAGGTGAAAATGAAAATCCACGACATCTCTATTCCAATTTCGCCAACCATGCCAACGTACCCCGGCGACCCGGCGGTGATGATCGACCACGTTCTGCAAATCGCCCAGGGCGACAATGCAAACGTCTCGCGGCTGTCGTTCGGCAATCACACCGGCACGCACCTCGATCCGCCAATCCATTTCATCCCCGGCGGCAAGACCGTCGATCAATTGGATTTGAACACGTTGTATGGTCCCGTACGCGTTGTAGACATGACCCACATCGAGCACGCCATCACGGCGCAGGATTTGGAGCGCATAAAACTACCCAGGCGCGCCGTGCGTATATTATTTAGAACACGCAACTCTGATTTGTGGGAGCGTCCGGGCTTTCAAAAAGATTTCGTCGCATTTGCATGGGACGCTGCCCAGTGGCTCGTCAATCGCGGAATCAAACTCGTCGGCATCGATTACCTCAGCGCAGAACTCTACGACGCGAGCGAACCGCGCACGCATCGCACGTTGCTGGGCGCAGGTGTCATTATCGTCGAAGGATTAAACCTCAAAGCGATTACACCTGGGAATTATATCCTCGCCTGTCTGCCGATCAAGATCAAAGACGGCGACGGCGCGCCGGTGCGCGCGATTCTAATTGAAGCGTAGAGACAGACATGAATCTGTCTTGTGATTCGTCGGGGAGGTAAATCCGATGGAAGAAAAACGTTTTCCTTT
>Ga0334722_10005404_pt1 | contig 12919 bp, 31 predicted proteins | sample C3_bottom_MG_FD_207210 | JGI IMG/M metagenome (GOLD analysis project Ga0334722, IMG submission 207210) | Sediment microbial communities from Yellowstone Lake, YNP, Wyoming, USA - C3_bottom | ecosystem: Environmental > Aquatic > Freshwater > Lake > Sediment | place: USA: Wyoming | collected...
GGAGTTCGCCGCGATCTTCGTCCACAACGGTTGCGACGCACGTGGTGGCTTCACCGATCCTATCGTGTTCAAGGCACCGATCGACGGCGGTGGCACGATCGGGATCTTCGACTACAAGCGCGCGAGCGTCGCGCCCAACTGGCGCGAGGTCCAAGCCGTCATCGAAGCGTTCAAGCAGAACACGATCGATCGGCCTGCGCTCTTCTCTGCGCTCGACCGCGAACGCTTGATCGAGATCGACGACTTCCGCCACATTCGGTGGAACACGGAGGACTGCGGCTACGAGCTTTCGTGGGAGGGCGCACTTGCTGGCGGGCGCGATCTCCACAACTATCCAACGTGCGCCATCGAGCACCGTTCCGAGTGGACACCTGGCGTGCTCTGCGTGATGCCTGACAAGTCGGGGCTTTGCCCGATCACCGGCTGCACGTTGCAGTCGTGGTTCTACTGAGGAGTCACATGCGCTCATCCAAGTCAGAAGCAAAGCCCGTCCCGATCGCTGAATCACCGCATCGACGCATGACAGACGTGGTTGCGTTCTCACATGAAATCGCCACGATCTATCCGTACCACAACGATCGCTTCGTGGTGTCACTCATCTTCGGTTACTCAAAGCAAGATGGTGGCATCACTACTCCGAAGCAAGCAGCGAAGACTGCGCTCGACTACGTGCGCAAGGAGACCGACGGTGGAACCGTATGGCACGTCTTCGATCGCATGACGGGAGAACTGTTCGCGCTTGAAGAGCGTGAGTTCGTCAACGAGCCTGAACCTTTCGCGCCACTGTCAGCGACGGAAGATCAGCGCGTCTTGTGGGCGCATTGCGTGAGCGAGCACGCGACGATCCTCTCACCCGAAACTTCTCTCGCAGAGCTTCACGACTTCCACACGCACGAGCACGAAGGCCCCGGAACGATTCGTAATCACGATCCGGCTTCGCGCGTCTACTCACTCAAGAAGATGGGGAAGGTGCTTTACGAGTCAGAACGATGACGCTCGCTGTTCGCCAGCTTCATCCGACGCGCCTCATCGGGAGATCCGTTACGCCTCCCGAGTATCGTGGGCAACCGATCGAGGTCTCGTTCGCGACGTGCGGCCGATGGATCTACCGTCGTACGCACGATCGAATCGCACAATCGAAGGTCTACCATCGCACTGACGCAAGCCATTGCAAGGCGAGCGACTTCGAGCCGTGGAAACGTGCTCCGCAGATCCCTGAAGAGCGGTGGCAATTCTGCACCGCAGAGCAAGCAGGCGACACATGAACGAGTGCAATGCCGATCTCGATCATCCTTGCGACGCGGACGACGGAGAGGCGTGCTCTTCGTGCAAAGCAGACGAAGCATACTGGCGTCGAGAGTACGCACGCACACCCGAGTCGATGCGTCGGCTGGAACGCATGACGAAAGAGGAGCTGGACCAAGAGCTGCGGGACGCAGGACGTTCGCACTTGATACAAGTGGTAAACACGTGAAAGACACCGATGAGTGCAAGTGCGGCGACGATTGGAGCGCACACTCCGACGTCGCCAAGCGCCATTGCGCCGAGACGTACGGATTCGATTGGACGCCCGAACCAAAGGACGAACCGTTGGAAGCGCGCGTCTATTGCGTGAACCGCAAGCACTTCACGTTGAGCTACATCGGCGGCTGCAAATGGATCGCGCAAGATATGCAGACACACTTCGTCGGCTCGTACACGTGCGTTGGATGGGGCTGGATCGACGTGCTCTGCGCACTCCTCAACGATTGCGATACAGATTGGAAAACCGCGAACGTACAGCGCGACAAGATGGTGCTCGTGAAAAGCACGCCTCTCACCTGGACGAAGCCATGACAAAGCTCGACTTTCACACGGCAGACAACGCACCGATCCCGCGCGTGATGGTCTACACCCTCGATGACGACGGTGAACAAGACGAAGTAGTCGCCGAGTTCCCGATCACGCTCGCGCAAAGCGTTGGCGAAGCCGAAAGCGCTGCGTTGGCCTACATCACCGAGCACGAAGAGCCTCGCAACAGCAAGTACATGCCGTGGGACGAGGAGCCCCGCGACTGCTTGTCTCTGGCGACCCGTGGACGCACTCGGAATAACGAACCGTGACGTTCGAGGAGCCTTGACAGGCTTGCTATACGTGGCTTACTAGGGAGACAGGGACCATGAAGCGCACCTATCTGACCGTCCTGACCACGGAGATCGAGACCGAACCGTTGGGCGTACACAAGGACGACCCGCTGCAACAGAACGCAGTCGCGACCTACCTCGCCAGCGCCATCGAAGACGGTATGACGAAGGAAGACTCACGCGACAGACTGCTCGACGAACGGACGTACGCGCTTGGCGAGTGCATCGGCCGCGAGAATGCGACGCACGCACCCGTCTTACTGCTAACGCTAGCCGCACAGTACGGACCAGGAGCCGTTGTCGCGTACTGGTGCAAGACGTGTGGTGCGTTCAAGTACGGTCACGACAGCGAGTGGGAGTACCCCGAGATTCGGATCGACAAGAAGGAGAAGTGACATGGCGATCGTCATTCATCGTCCGCGCGGTTCACTCAAGCTACCGGACAACTCAGCGTACGAAAACCGTTTCGAGATCAAGAGCGAAACAAGCGACGCTCTCTACATCATCGCGCAGAGCAAGAGTGGCCGGTGGTGGTCCTGCTCGTGCTTCGGCTGGATCAGGCACAAGCGATGCAAACATCTCGACGCGCTCGGCTTGCCCGGCAAGCACCAACCGTTCGAGGCGCTTCTCAAGTGAAATACGAAGTACCGATCGTGTACCGAGGACAGTGCAACTACGTCGTCGAAGCCGACGATGCAGAGCAAGCAGAAGCAAAAGCACGGCTCGCGTACGGAAACAGCGAAGCCGCGACGCCGCTCGGGAACGAGTGGGAAAAGATCGAGCGCGTCGGCACAATTCAGGAAGTGCCTTCGAGCGAGTCAGTCGAAGCGCTCGCAACACGTCTTCGCAGATGACCATGCAAGGCCCTTACGATCACGATCCGCCGTGGAGTGAAGGGCCACCGCCCGAACCGGAACGGTGCGCCAACTGCGACACCGAGCGCTTCGACTCTGACGTGACGGGCTGCGGTAGTTGCGGTTTCACATGGCAAGAAATCGACAACGCCAAGCGTGTCGTTCGCGCGATCACGCGCGAGTTGGGCATCACACTCACGGACGAGGAACGCCACAAAGCAATCGACGCTGCACTCGGCGTACTAGTCGAGGATGAGTGATGAAGGAGCAGCAAAAGATCGAGATATGGGTAGACGGGCGCGTAAGGTGCCGAACGTCTGCCGACAACATTGAGTTGGCTGGGCTCTACTTCCGCGATCACAAGTTCGACGCGAAAAAAGCTGCACAAGCCCTCGCGCACGACGACGGTGCGAACGAACACACGGTCTACGAATGGTTCGCTATCGTCTACGAAGCCAAAGCAAGGCTCGAACGTGATTTGGACTTTCGCGGTGTGCGATGAAAGCAACCACGAAAAAGAAGAAGCGGACGTTCGCGGATATCGACGCCGCACGCAAACGCTACAACCCCGAAGCAGAGGGCTACGGCAGCACGGGCGAATGGCGCGATGCCTTCCGCGAACGCATGGGCTTCGACGAAGCGCAGCAAGTGATCAACGGACAAGGCAAAACGCCGCGACAGATCCTTGGCGTTGACTTGGCCGCGACGTGGAACGAGATCAAGAGCGCGTATCGCAAGCTCGTGCTCGAGTTCCACCCCGATCGCGTGAAAGAAGAAGTCGCGAAGATCAAAGCCGAAGAGACGCTCAAACGGATCAACGCCGCGTACGCCGTGCTCGCGCACGAGTTCGGGAAATGAGACCGACAAGGAAGCCACGAAGATGAGTCGCCGTGACCAGAAATTCGACGCCGTAGAGTTGGCGATCCTTCACGTGATTCAAGACGATGAGGGATGTTTTGCGAACCATCATGCTGATGAGCTGATCGCACAACTCACCGCAACCGTCGTCGATGATCCGCGCTCGGATTGGCACGATGAACCGACGTTGGCCGATGAAGTTCTCGCCAAGCTCGGTGATGCACCACTTGACGCCAAGTTTGACGTCGAGACCGTGCTCGCAACGATCGAAGGACTCGGTTACGAGATCAAGAAGGTGCGGCCATGAAGAAAACGGTCTGGCTCGTGACGTTCTTCGGACGCGGCGACGAAGAAGACGGGCGTGATGCCGTCGAAGCGTACGCTTCGGAAGGTGGCGCACTACGCGGCATCGCAACTGTTCTGCGCGAGTGGGTGAGCGACGGCGAGTACGTCAATCACGCACCGACGCGCGCGAATCTCAGCACGCTCTTGCAACGCGAGCACTACCGCGCCGCACTGACGTTGTGGAACGACTACGCCGAGAATCGTCACTATCCGGCTGCTATCTATGGCATCGGTCTGATCGAGGTGCCGTTCGACGCGAGCGAGCATTCCGTCGTCAAGGAAGACGCCAAGCCACTTCAGTACGTTACGACCGAGCAATCGTATCCGATCGCGCTACTTCAAGAGTCGTCTGCGGCAACCGTGTGTCCGGCGTGCGGTGACGCACTCGACGTGAACCACGTAGTCTCGATGCACAACCGCGAGTTCTGCTCGCTCGAATGCGCCGACGTCCCGCGCAACGATTGGACGTACGATCGGTTCGACGAGCCGTTGAGGTGCTACCGCGACTTCTACGTCTGGCCGGACGGCACCATCATGCCTCCGGGTCGGTACGATCAAAGCGTCAGCATCGACGAAGACACCGAGCTTGGCTGCGCCGCTGCCGAAAAGGTGATGCAAGCGAATCCAACCGTCGGAGCCGTTCCGCACGAGTGCGAGAGCGATGAGCCGTGTCGTGGATGGGAAATCTTCGACAGCGGCGAGCGCGGATTCGAGATCGATCGCATCGATACGTGCGACGTCTTCAAAGACGATGACGACGCGCTCGAAGCAGCAATCAAGTTCTTCGATGAGTGTGCGACCACGTGAAAGGAAGAGGACCATGAGAGCGTTTTGGACCGGAGACATCGTGTTCGGGCTCGTGACGATTCCCGTCAAGCTCTACACCGCAACGAAGGATCTCACACCGCAGTTCCATCAGCTTCACAAGGAGTGTGGCTCGCGTATCAACATGGTGCGGCGCTGCCCATCGTGCGCACGCGACGTCGCGTGGGACGAGATCGGCAAGGGTCACGAGGTCGAGAAGGACAAGTACGTCCTCTTCACGAAGGAGGAGCTTGCCGCGCTCGATGGCGGCGAAGAGACGAAAGGCTCGATCGAGATCGTGCAGTTCATCGATCCGACCGAGATCGACGCGGCGTACATCGACAAGAGCTACTGGGTCGGTCCCGGTGGCAAGAGCCCGAAGTTCGCACGCGGCTTCGAGTTGCTCCGCACCGTGCTCGCCGAGACGGGTCGCGCAGCGGTGATCAAGGTCAAGTTCCGCACGCGCCCACGCATCGGCATTGTGCAGGCAAAAGACAAGCTCTTCGCGCTTCACAGCATGCGCTTCGCCGACGAGTTGGTTCCGTCGAGCGAGTTGGCGCCGCCGGAAGTGAAACCGATCACCGATCGTGAGCGCGAGATGGCCGAGTCGCTGATCGACGAGCTAACGGCACCGTTCGATCCATCGAAGCTCCCCGACGAGTACCGCGCGCGTGTGCTTGCCGCAGCGACCGCGAAAGCCGAAGGTGGCGAAGCTGCCGAAGCGCCTACGGCGACGAAAGACGCCGACGTCGTGGATCTCGCCGATCTGCTCGCGGCGTCGCTCGCAAAGAAGGGCAAAAAGAGCGCGTAGTGGGCAAGCTCAAGGATCACTACCTGCGGCAAGAGGAGGCGGCGATGGCGGCGGCGAAATTGAAGGGGCTCACGAAGACGAAAGCGAAACCGCCGTGGTCTCCTAGTGAGATCGCTGTGCAACTCTCGGCCAAAGAAGCAAATCAGCTTCTCGCTCTCTTGCCGCAGGATGATCCGATCGCGAAGAGCATCCACGCCAAGCTGCATCCGAAGACCATCACGGTCTGCGAACGGTGTGGCAGTCCCGACATTCAGTTGGAGGCGTGGATCTACTTCAACGGCGAAGCTGACGGAGGCGGAGATCCTCCGGGCGGTACGTGGTGTACCGAGTGCGAAGAGAACGACATCGAGACGAAAAAGATCGACGCGCGCGAGGTCGAAGTCATCGAACCGAGTGAACCGAGTGAGACATGAACGCCCTGACGTTGAGCGAAGCGCAGAAGCAAGCACTCAGATTCTTGCTTCCTCCACCCGACGAGCGGGATCGTCGCAAGCGCATTCTCCGCGTAACGCTCGAATCGCTCGCGCGACGTGGGCTCGCTCGTCTCGTTGGTTGCTGCTGGCTACTCACGGAACAAGGTCGCACCATCGTGGACGTACGTTACCGCGTGCTGCGCAAGGTCGTGCTCGATGCCAGCACTCGTCCCGAGTCATACTCGTTCATCTACGAGATGAACGAACGTGGCATCGCGCGCAAACTTCGTGACGACGGCTTTCTGACGTTGAGCGGCGGTGAGATCTTCAAACCGCTCAAAGCGTCACTGACTGCAACATCTCGCGCAGAGTACGAACGCATCACACAGGAGCTCGCACAATGAAAGTCTGGTTGTGCCTGTACCACCACAAGCACGGAGTCGACGTGAGTGCGTATGCGAGCGAACGCGCAGCGCACATCGGTGCGTGCGACATCGTGCTCGATTACTTGGAATACGTAGACGAACCGACCACACGAAAAGAGATCGTGAAAGCCATCAGCGGACACGACTATGGCAAAGCGATGGATCTCTACTCGGAAGGGACTCAAGAAGCGTTCGAGATCGTCGAGCGCGAAATCGCAGAGCTGGACGACAGCTACCTGGACAAGCCGCAAGCAAAAGCGCACACGCAGATCCTCGAAGACGATAGCGCGTCGAGTGCAGTCGAAAAAAAGCGCATCACCGCGAAGTTTCGCCCGCAAGGCTGGGTGAATGATGACGCGATCGATCTCGATCCCGAAGGCCCTACAGACTTCGACGTGACCGATGTTGTGCTTGCGATGGGCAAAGACAAGGCCCTCAAACTGGAAGACAACTCGTGCGAGACAGATGTGCTGCGCGAACTTCCGAACGCACCAAAGTGGATTCGCGACTGGTCCGGCCCGTTCGTGGTCGAGGTCGAGGACGCGATTCGTAGCTACTTTGAGGTGACCGAATGAACATCGAACAACAAGCAGCGCAAGCAATGGAAGCCGGAGAAATCGATCGGACTCCGTGTGGAAGCAAACAACAAGTGCTCGACAAGATCGCTGACGATGAAGCCGACGCAATGACAGTCGGCAATCCGGTAGTGATCGGAGAGACGATGATCGCGTCTCACACCGCCATCCGGTTCCACGATCGAGAGCTGGGTGCAAAAGTTCGCACGCTCACGATGCGAGGATTCAACATCCAACCGAAGACCAGACCGTGAGTCGTGCGCGGTTCCCACAAGGCAGCGTCGTAGTCATCGTCTGGAATGGCGAGACCACCACCTACCACGCACTCCCCGTAGGAGTGAGCGACGCGACGTTGGACTGGCTCCGCGCGCGTCTTCGCGAACAGGGTTGTGGCATGCGCGTCGAACGTCTCGACATACGCGGCACCGTCGAAGTCATCGTGGGAGATCGAATCAAAGCGGAGCAAGTTCGATGAGCGTCGAGAGCAAGATCGAGAACCGTCGGGAGTTCAGACTGAAGACGGGCGTCGGCGAGCTGATCGCGTCCGGCAATTCAGTCGGCAAGAACGCGATCCAGATCGAGATCAGCAAACATGCTACTGGCATGGGCATGAACGAGACGCCAGGCGAGCACGCGACGATCACGGTCAACACCACCGACTTCGACGAGTGGCTCTCGCGCATCGCGAATGCGAGGAAGTCGCCATGAGCGAGCGCGTCAGCAAGCTCCGTGCGCAACGCGCCGTGCAACGTGGGCTCAACACCCGTTCGTGCGGAACGTGCAACGCTTGCTGCATTGTGCTTGGCGTCGAAGAGATCGACAAACCCATCGACGAGGCTTGCAAGCACCTGGCGACCAAGGGCTGCGCCATCTACGGCTCACGCCCGAAGAGCTGCCGCGACTATCACTGCTTGTGGCGTGCGGGTGTGCTCGATGGAGCAAAGCGTCCTGATCGGCTTGGCATCATCATCGACGTCGCGAACGATCAACCCGATCTGCTTTTCGCACGTGAGTTCCGACCCGGTGCGCTCGAAGAGAACCGTTCGATGCTCGACAAACTCGCGCAGAGTGCCGTCGTGGTTCTCATTCCTCCTGGCGGACAAATGCGCAAAGCAATCGGCCCGCCCCACAAAATCGAACCATACTTGGAAAGAGCTCGACGCACACTGCGCGTCGTGGAGTGAGCAATGCGTACGTACGGACATCGCGATCGAAGAGAAGCAAAGCGGCTCATTCGAGCCGAGATGATCAACAACCTACCGATCGTGTGCGTCTGGAACGAACGCTTGACCGCAGAGATCCTGGCAGACATCGCTGCCATCGAAGCAGATATGGCGCTCCAAGGAACGGATGGCATGGGATTCGATCAGAACGGCCGTTGGTCAGAGCGTCGTTACGCCGACGACTTGGCGGGAGAGTTGCTCGATTACGAATCTGACTACGATTGGATGGCAAGGGAGTCTGCGATGGATATGCAGTTCGACGAGTTCGACTTCGACGATCGTTACTACGATCCGTGAAAACCAATGAAGATCGAGACTCTCGTTCAGCGCTGCAAACGACTCACCGGCTTTACGCCAACGCTAGCCCACGGTGTCTACACCATCGAGGTATCTACTGCGGGTGCGAGCGGGATCGGGTTTCGTGGTGACGAGAGAGCATTGAAAACATTCCTCGATCGCATTGAGCCCGAGCAAAAAGGAAAGCAATGAAGCTCGTCGAACTGTTGAACCGCGCGAACGCCGGCTACGAAGACGGATACCTGGCCAACTACTTCGATCCGAAGACCGGAGCGCGCGAGTACGCCGGCTCCGGGGATGTACTGGCTGAGTTCATCGTCGCTGAATTGAGCGAGACATTCATCGCTGGTACGGACGAAGAACAAACCACCGAAGCCATGCGAGTGCTCGAGCGAGCGCGTGCGCGACTTCAGAATTGCATCGATGCCTTGGAGATCGATGCCAAGGAAGGAAAGTAAGCATGCGCCTCCTACTTCGTGGCTTCCTTGTCGGTCTCGCAGCGTGCGGTGGCGAACCGTTCACGGAATCAAGCGACGCGAGCAACGATGCTGCACTCGATACAAGCAGTGACACCGCGAGCGACTCAAACGGCGAGGGAGATGCTTCGCAAGGTGATGCGCGCGATGACGCCGCACACGACGCGCGCGCGCAGGACGTCGCGATCGATACGACCACCGACGCTTCAGACGCTCGTGTGTGTTCGTCGAATCCACTCAACGCAGCGTTCTGTACGAACGGTAGCATTCAGATCACGCGCCCGACGCAGTTCTGCTTGACCGTCAGCGGCAACACTTCTGCCACAGCGACACCCGTCGAGTGCCAATGTCTCGAAACATATTGGACCTGCTCGTGCTACCTCGCGCACTTCTGTGGAGGCAACGGAGTCTGCGGCACGGGACCGAGCGGTTCGATGAACGTCACGTGTCAGTAAGGAGTTCAAGATGAAGACGTACATCGTGGAGTTCTGGCCCATCGATGGGACAACGCCCATCGAGATCAAAGCACCGAGCGAGGAGTTCGCGCTCGTCGAAGCCATCGAGAAGCACGGGTGGCTTGGAGGTTCGGAGTGTTCGGGCGGCAAGCAACACTTCCAAGTGTGGGTGAGCGAGAAGAAGTGATGACGCCGCAAGAAACTCCGATCGCCGAACGTGCCAAGCTCGCACAGCGCGTCGTCAAGGCTCTTTACAACGACAGAGACGGGTACATCGATGAGTACGCACCTGACGCACTCGTGCTCATTGATCTCATTCTCGAAGGGACGTGGTACGAAGTGCCATCAACGGAACATGCGTTCGACTTCGGCGTCTGGCTCGCTGATACGTTCAGCAAGGATGATCCCATCTGGAACTTCATCAGCAACGATGACGACATCTGGAACTACATCGAGCGTGACGGCAAGGTCGGCGATTGCGTACCCGAAAACATCGACAAGACAGCATCCGATATTGCTGCATTCCTCGAACCGCCCGCGCCGCACGTCATCGTTCAGGTGCGCGGAGTCACGATCGATCCGAGCTCGCGTACAGACGAAGCACTCGCGCGAGCGCTCGGCCGCGACATCGCGGATCTGAAGATCCGAGATCACATCATCGTTCCTTCCGACGAGGCGATCGTTGACGGGAAAAAAGTGACAGTCACCGAGATACTCTCCGATCCCGCACTTCAAGCACTCACCGTCGAAGCCGACAAGAAAGGACACGTCCTCGACGCGCACGCGCGAGTACGGTGTCAGCACGGTCACGCCGGCAAGCAGTGCGAAGCATTCGCGGTCGCGTGTGAGTACCGTCGCTGGTACGCGCCGACGTACAAAGACGGCATCGCGTTCGACTACTTCTGTGTGAAGCATTGGTACACGCCGGGTCCGTACGGTGACTCGCCAGCTACGCGAACAGGAATCGAAGTCACATGAGCTACCAGATCACGCACATCGAAGAGTTGAAGCTGAAAGCGTGGATGCACACTGCGGACGTCAAGCGCCTCCGCAAACAGTTCAAGGATCAACTACCCGAGGTGTGCTTTTTGTTGAAGGACGGCGGTTGCAGCCCACCACGACCTGGACTCGTCAAGCTCAAGGATCAAGAACGCTACCGCCTGAAGCACTTGTGGTGGAGCGGCGAAGGCACGGGTCACTCCTACTACGACATCTTCCTCGAACACGTTGCACCGTGCATCCAAGGCGAGGTGCAGATCGCGATCACGTGGGAAGGCGGCGATAGTCTGAGTGGCCTCAAGATCGAGAATGGCGTCGTGACCGAGTGCGATGTCAAATACAAGCTCGTACCCAAGGAGTGACAATGCGTCTCCTTCTCCAATCCTGCTCGACGAATGAAGAAGACACCTTCGGACGCTACGCCATCGTCGATCTCGACGACGAGTGGCTCAAGCGCATCGCAGCTCGTCGGAAGCTCCTTCTCGCTGCATGCGAACAGGACAAGGAGCTGTACGAGATGTATTTTTGGGGCAGCTCTGCCGAGTTCTACGGCACTGAGATGAACGAAGTCGAAGGTAGCGAAGAGCACTTCGACGACGCACTCGACGACAAGAAGCAGTGGATCGAGATCACGGAAGACTTCGAAAAAGATCTCATCCAAGGCGACAAGCAAAGTGCCTGCAACAAATGTGGCAGTCTCAGCCCGTGGCGTTGTGGGTGTTATGAAATCACTCCCGATCGCACTGACTGCGATCAGATGGTCATCACCAAAGATGGTGTGAAGTGGTTCGCCTGCGACAAGTACAGCGGCGTCACGACTACGACCGCAACGGTTCCATACGAGCAACTCTTCAAGGACAAGCTCTGATGATCGAGTTCAAGCAAGCAGAGAGCGTAGCGAAGAAAGTCCGCGCGACGTTCGACAAGAAGCTGCCGGATTGGTTTCTCGGGATCGGCATCGACACGGACCAAGACGAAGGCTTCGCGATCTCCGTTCGCGTGCTCAACGGGCACGCAGACAAGATCAAGCTCGAAGAGCGCATCGACGGTGTGAAGATTCACATCGAAGAGCGTGAGATCGCGCGACCGCAAGCGTCTGCCAAACGCCCGCAGAAACAAGCTCCGAAGATCCCGGCACACACGCAGATGTTTCTCGACGAGATCGCGCTCTACCTGCCGAACATGAAGTGGGAGTCGATGGCTCCTGCACCCGAGATGCTCGTGCAGGACAAGACAGCCAAGATCTACTCCGGTCGCACGGACTTCGATCATGGCCACGAAAATTGGATGGTTACGGCAGCTTCGTTCAGCACCGAACCACAAGGCTTCCCAGCGGGCTCGCGCGGCTACGACGCCGTGGCGCGCAAAGGCGGAATCGTTCTTCACTTGACGCGCGAGTTGTCGCTCCAAGCGTTCGCGACGGCCGAGAAGTATTGCTACCTCGTCGGCACGGATTGAAGAGCCACATGAACTTCGTCTACATGGACCATGAGTTCGCGCCGAGCGGTAAGCGCTCATGGCGTTGTACGAAGTGCAAAGGCGAAGTAGCCGTCAAAGGTGACGACTTCCTAAAAGAGACCACCGCAACAGTGACAGCGTGGTGCCCAAACAACGATCGACATCCAGTGGACTTCAATCCGCTGCGCGACAATCCGCGCGACTACGACATCGATCCGCCAAGCGATCCAGATTCGATGGGAGAGTATTGAACATGTCCGAGATCAAACCGTCAGTCGGTCGCATCGTGCACTACGGCGTTCAGACGTACCCCAACATCGCCGAAGGCGGTACGGGAGAGATCGAAGCGTGGGCTGCGCTCATCACTTGGATCAATCACGATGGGAGCGTGAACCTGCGCATCTTCCACCCGTACGTGAATGGCAGCGACAAGGGAAGGAACGCAGTCGTGTTCTCCGCAGAGCTCAAAGCTGAGCACTGGTCCTGGCCACCGAGGGTGTGATGGAACAACCGATGAACTTGGAACCGTCACCGCATCCCGACTATACGCACACCTGCGCGTGCTGCGCCGAGTGGTGCTCTTGGCGCGTCACACTCTGCGATACGTGCCGTGCGATCGATCGCACTGCCGAACAGTTCGAGACGACACCGAACCGCGTGTCACTTTCCACGCTCATCGCGTTCACCGACACGACGCGACTACCGCTCGAACATCACACGTGCGATCTGACGAAGCGGAGCAGGGTGGACGAGACAGGAAAATTCGGGACACCCGGAACCGAATGGCTTGTTCTCGACCCCGA
>Ga0334722_10005405_pt1 | contig 12919 bp, 12 predicted proteins | sample C3_bottom_MG_FD_207210 | JGI IMG/M metagenome (GOLD analysis project Ga0334722, IMG submission 207210) | Sediment microbial communities from Yellowstone Lake, YNP, Wyoming, USA - C3_bottom | ecosystem: Environmental > Aquatic > Freshwater > Lake > Sediment | place: USA: Wyoming | collected...
ACCCGTTTTTTGCTTGTGCAGCTTGTCACCCCAACTTAACCCGTTGTCCAAGACAGTATCCACATTGGCTACCCTCAATGCAGCGTAAGGATAATCTGGGCTGACGGAACCAAGACAGATATACGGCCAGTATTTTGCGCCGCCAATCTTGGCATATCGGTTGTGTATCGGTTCGTTGAATAACTTCGATGCCTCACGAGACACAAGACAGTGTACATACGGTGCAGCCATACTAACCTCCTATTACATACAACGGCCCACGATGAGCAAACATGCTATCAAACCATCACATTAAACAATTTAATTTATCCGAGGAGAGATGTCAACAAAAAAAGCCGCCTGAGCACGGTTAAGAGACCCATATTTGACTTTTTTCCTTTCCATTCGCCCAATTTGTCAATATATTACACACTCGCCCCCCCATATTGACTACCCCCCTCCCAAGTGGTAAAATTAACTTATAGGGGGTGATGCGTCATGAAACTCCTCAAGAGATGTGCGGTTGTATTTGTCGCCGTATTGGCGGCGTTGACAATAAGCTCAGGCACGGCAAGGGCGGGCGACGTGAAGATAGGCTGGGGCTTCCTCTTCCCGATACCGATACCTATACCCATATACCAGGTTGCCCATGAGCCCTCGCCCGTAGCAGTCGGGCTGCTCTTCCCGATACCGATACCGCTCCCCGTGTACGACTATGCCTACCACGGCGCTGCCAAAGCGGAACAGAAGCAAACAGGGCAGTACGGCCAGCTCCAGACTATCGTGCGCCCGGCTGCTGCGTCCGTTTATATAGACGGTAAGTACTACGGCATTGCGGGCGAGTTCGAGGACGCCAAGGCCGCGGCCACGCTATATCCGGGCAGGCACACGGTGGAGTTCCGAGCACCGGGGCTCAAGAGCTATATCGCCGATGTGGACATAGCGTCCGGCGGGTTGTCTAAGGTCGAGTATGACCTTCAGCCGGTGCAGTAAGGACATAGAGAGGTTGCCATGAAGACGTTTTTCAATATACTGCTTGGAGTGGTGACGGCGGTCGTGCTTGTGGCTGCCTTTGCATCCGTGAGCGAGGCGCGCGGAGGGCACGGCGGCCATTTCAGGGGCAGGGGTTCGGTGCACATCGGTGGCTATTACGACCCTTGGTACGACCCGTTCTACTATAACCCCATGTACCCGCAATACCCGCCTGCGGGCTACTATTATGTGCAGCCGCCCGACTACGGCTACCTGAAGACGTCGGTGGAGCCGAACGCGGCAGAGGTATTGGTGGACGGCAAGTTGTTCGGGCACGTGGAGGACTTCGACGGCCCGGTAAACCACCTGAAGCTGCCGCTTGGCGTACATGAGGTGCAGTTCAGGATGCCAGGCTACAGGAGCTACACCGTCAACTTCACCGTAACGCCGGGTGATACGACCGAGGTGCGCTACGACCTGACGGCCCTTCCGGGCGACAGCGGCGGGGGCTGGCGCGACCGTCGTTAAATCTTTACATCCATGCCCCTGTGTGCTTATAATAGCCGCATGAATGCCCGTGTGGAGAAGCACTACATAAGGCTCGACCCGCCCACGTTAGAGGACCCGCTTGCCGACATGGACCGGCTCCTGCGGGAACTGGCAAGAGACGTGCCGGGCGACATTACCGTCCCGCTTAGCGTGGCACGCGCACTGCCGGGCGTGCTGCGCGACTCCGGCTTCTCCGTAACCGCATCCATCGCGCACTCAGTCGATACCCCTACCCTCATATCCGTCGAGCCGGGCGACACAAAGACCAGGTGCTTCGGGCTTGCGGTAGACTTGGGCACTACCAACGTGGTATGCGCGCTCGTCGACTTAAACACAGGCGCGGTTCTTGGCGAGGCATCCGGCGTAAACCCCCAGACCGCGCACGGCGACGACATACTCACCCGTATACATTACTGCATGGGCGATGGCCGTCTGGACGAACTCCAGGGCGAGGTGGTGGGCTGCATCAACGGGCTTCTAAACCGCCTTGCGGGAGACGCGGGCATACGCCCCGGAGAGGTAAGCTGTATGTCGGTATCCGGCAACACCACGATGGCTCACTTCCTGCTTGGACTGGACCCTTACCACATCTGCCGCGCCCCGTATACCCCGGCGGCAAACAGCTTCGGTGTTATTCGCGCAGCGGAGCTCGGGCTCGGCATCAACCCTGAAGGCCCGGTGTACGTCCTACCCAACGTGGGAAGCTATGTGGGCGGCGACGTGCTTGCAGGCGTGCTTGTCTCCGGTATGCACAACAGGAAGCCGGTGTCCATATTAGTGGACGTGGGCACGAACGCGGAGATAGTGATAGGGAATAGCGACTGGCTACTCGTCTGCGCGGGTGCGGCAGGCCCGGCACTCGAAGGCGGCGTGGCGCGGCACGGGATAAGGGCTATGCCCGGCGCGATAGAGCGGGTCAGCATAGACAGAAAAACCCTCGTGCCATCCTATCAGGTCATTGGCGGGGTGCGCCCCAAAGGCATCTGCGGCTCCGCACTGATAGACCTTATGGCAGAGCTTTTCGAGTCCGGAGTGGTGGACGGGCGCGGCAAGTTCACTGACAGCCGCCCTGCATACGTGGTCGTCCCGGCGGACGATAGCGCTACGGGCGAGGACATAGTGTTTACCGAGACCGACATGGACAACCTGTTGCGGACCAAGGCCGCGATGTACACGGTGCTTAGCGTGGTCACTCGCGAGCTTGGCGTATCATTCAGGGAGATAGAGGACTTCTTCGTGGCCGGTACATTCGGGGCATACATCGACCCGGTTAAGGCGGTAGCCATAGGCATGTTGCCGGACATAGAGAAGTCCAGATACAAACCGCTCGGCAACTCATCTTTAAAAGGGGCCATCGAGACCCTGATTGACCGGGACGCAATGCTTCAGATAGACCGCATCGCACAGGCCATAACCTACAAGGAGATGAACGTAAGTACTGACTTTATGAGCGAATTCCGCGCCGCCATGTTCATACCGCACACCGACTCTTCCCTGTTTCCGAGCCTCGCACAAATAATTGATTAATTTTTTTAATACCAATCCACAATTTTCTTGACACCGCCGCCTGAATAGACTATTTTGGTCAAGTATAGACCAGTTCATAGCTACAGCTTGGATTTTCATTGGAACCGAAGCTATCAGGGGCGTTATCATATCATCATTATAATGTCAGCCAACCAGGTACCCGGAGAGTAATATGCCTAAAAGCAGCATGGCGCTATACCCCATCAGCATAGCGGCTGAACTGGTAGGGACGACTGACCAGACACTGAGGCTTTACGAGAAGCACGGGCTCGTGGCCCCGGCACGCCGCAACAAGAACCGCTACTACTCGGAAAACGACGTCAACTGGCTTCGGTGCGTGCGCGACCTGATACACAACAGGAAGATAAGCATCGAGGGCGTGAAGAAGCTTCTCGATTACGCGCCCTGCTGGGAGATAAAGGACTGCGACCCCGGGGACAGGGAGGGCTGCTCCGCGTATGTAGACAGGACAAAGCCTTGCTGGGAGCTGACCAAGAGCCGGTGCAAGAACGGCATCGAATGCGACACCTGCATAGTACAACTCGCCGGGAAGAAGAAGGGCGTCAATCAATAACCACCGCACAATAGCTGAGATTGCCGCGTCGTCCCGCAAGGGCGGGACTCCTCGCAATGACAAACAATGAGGTTTGGTAAAGGAGGCGCGATGCTCAGGAAGCCGTTATTTATTTTCTGCTGTCTTGTGCTGCTTAACATATTCGCCGGTTGCGCGGGACCCAAACCCGCCGGCACACCGCTCGTCGCCCCTGGCGAACTTGCTTCCGAAGAGCTGAACACCACTGAACGCTTCCGCAAGTACGCATCCATTGGCATACGCCCGTTCATGGTGGACGATGCCGCATTGCTCAGCACCAATTCAGACGAGAGGCGGGAGACGGAAAGCTTCGTCAAGACCGCGCCCGGCTACCTTATAAAGGGCTTCATGTCCGAGATGAAGGGCGGGTATTACAGGAGGTTCGGCGAGGTGAGAAGCGACTCCGAGGTAAACGACTACGACCTGGTGATTGACGGCAGGTTCATAGAGTTCGACCGGGGCAACCGCGCAGCCCGTTACTGGGGCACGGGCGGGTGGACGAGGGCGGTTGTCTCAGGCACCATGACCGAGACCGCCACCGGCAAGGTAGTGGTAAAGTTCAGGGACACAAAAGAAGGCAAGGGCGGCTCGTTCGGAGGCGACTCGATGGACCTGCTCAGGGACAACTGCGTGGAGCTTGGCGGGAACCTGCCTGACTTCCTGGAAGAGGTGTATTAAGCGGGGCTGACCTCACTGCCAGTCGAACCCCTGCTGTTTTATGGTATCTATGATACTCGCTTTTTTGAAGGTCTCGGCCTGTGCCGGGGCCTTTAGTTTTGTCCCGTCAAGGAGTTCCTCTATCGTGAACATCTGGAGCTTCGGGTAGGTCAGGTCGTTAAGCGGATGTTTGTACACACCTGCCGCAGCGGCCTCCTTCTTCATCCCGGCGGTCGGCTGCTCAAGCGTGATGAACACGCCCATGCCCGCCTTCTCGCGTTCCATCACGCCTTTCAAGTCGCGCACCATGCCGGGGTTGATATTCCCACCGCCCTTGACGGACACTACCACCTTCACCGTCTCTGTAGGGCTGACGCGAAAGTACATGATGCCGTCAATGCCTGTGTCGCCGCCCTTCTTTTTGTCGCCGTAGGGACGCGCGCCGACAAGCGAGAGAGCCCACCACTCGAACTGATGCTTGTCGCGGTCGGCCAGGTCTCTTGCACCTCCAAGGTCTTTGGGCGTGCCGAGCACTTCGAACTTCGCGCGCGGGAAATGTTCGCGCAGGCGGTTCTCTATGAGGGAAATGGCTAAGTGCGTTATGTCTATCCCTATCCACTTCCTTTTGAGCTTCTGCGCGGCAACGATGGTAGTCCCGCAGCCGCAGAACGGGTCGAGCACCACGTCGCCCGCGTTTGACGATGCCTGTATTATGCGTTCCAAGAGCGCGACCGGCTTCTGGGTCGGGAAGCCGAGACGCTCTGCGGCCTGGGAGTTGATAGGGGGTATGTCGTCCCAGATTGATTGACATGGTATTCCTGGGAGGTCGTCCAAATATCTTTTAAGGCGAATACCACCTCGGCTTGTAAAGTGAAGGCGGCCTTCTTTCTCATACCTTTTCATTGTTTCCAGGGGACATCTCCAAAGCGTGAGTTTGCCTTTGTATTCGTATTCGTAGCCGCCGCCGGTCAGCCCCTTCGCGGATAGGTCATAGTCTGCCCACCTTCGTCCATCCTCATCTTTATTCCTGAACCGCGCTTCGTATTCTGCATCGTAAGGCTGATAGATGGAGTTAAATTTATAATCGTTCCCTTTGCTGTAGAAGAAGATTATATCCTTATTAGCCCCGTACTTCCGTGCATCGCTGTGGGCGCTTGTCCGCTTCCAGGTAATCTCGTTACGAAAGTTCTCTTTCCCGAAAACCGTATCAAGCAGTATTTTGAGGTAATGCGACGCCGTCGGGTCGCAGTGCAGATATATGCTCCCGGTGGGCTTGAGGACACGTCGAAGCTCGACCAGCCGTATGGCCATCATCGTGAGGTAGGCCATCACGTCGTTCACGCCGATGAACAAGCGGAACGAACGCATCATCTCCGCCAGCGCGGGAGGCGCGGTATCAATTATTTCCTGGTACGCGCGCTCGGCCTCGTCCGTCCAGTGCCAGGTATCCTCGAACGCGGTTATCTGCGCGGAGGACGACCCGCCCATAGGCTCTCTGTAGAGTATGTTGTAGTCGCGCTTGGAGTTGAACGGCGGGTCCAGATATATCAGGTCAACGGACTCGTCCAGGACGTGTTCGCGGAGGACGCTTAAGTTGTCGCCGTAGTAAAGGGTGTTCATTGCAGTCACTTGCTCTGACGCCTCGAAAAATATGAAAGCTCCAGTAAGGAGACTATGGAAAAGAAGATGCCGCCCAACCACGAACCCTCAGCGAAACAGCCGACAGCCAAAAGCGGGGGCGAGAACGCTATCACGAGAAACGCGGAGGCAGCGACGCTGCCCATCGTCTCGTCTGCCAGACGGTTCAAACATTTATAAGCGTCGTCATCCTGCATGGTGTCTCGCTATCTGTTGTAAATATCTCCTCGTGTGCGGATGGCTAATACCTTGACAAACCTGCCACGCCGGTCAACCATATATATAATCCGCAAACCCCCGAGGGCGTACCTATACTTGCCCTCAAGTTCGCCCCGAAGTCTTTTAATATGCGTACCGACCAAAGGCTCGGACGACAGATATTCAATAGCCTTGTTAATCCTTCCTTTGGTTTCCTTGTCCTGCCTCTTGTAATATTTCTCGGCTTCTTGGGAAACAATGACTTCATACATCTTCCCTGACCACCTTCCAGTCCTTGAACCTTGCGGCCTTGAAGTCGTCTTCGCCCCTCGCAATACTTCTCACCAACTCCTTGTCCCCGAAGACCTCTTTGGTAGCCTCAAGTTCCTCCTTCACTCTCACGTAAGAGATGAAGTCCTCCACCTCTTTCAGGCCTATCCTTGAAAGTCGTCCGAGGTCTTCGACTGTCTTCTCCTTTAGAGGCGTGCTCTTTTTTGCCATTTCATCATCTCCGGTAAAACATTAATAAGCTGCGGCAACCGTAAATATACCATTGATATTGATAATAACATACCCGCAATAAGAGTCAAGAATATTGATTGGCCTTCCCGGCTGACAAAAAGGGCGGCCAGAAGGCCGCCCTTAAAAGCGCCCCATGAATGGGGCAGCTACAAATCAAGGTGGCGATTGCCACGGCCAAAAACGGCTCAGGCGCCGTGCGCTTTGTCCATCTTCGGCAGCTTCGCCGCCGCAAGGTGAGCCACGCAATGACAAGCGCGCCCCTTACGACGCCTCTTTTTCCTTCTCCTTCTCCTTCTGCTTCTCGTAGAGGATGATAGGCGACTCGCGGTTCGTGATTACCTCTTCGTTTACGATAACCTCCTTGACGTTCGTCTGGGAGGGTATATCGTACATCAGCTCAAGCATCACGTCCTCTAATATGGCACGCAGGCCCCTCGCGCCGGTCTTCCTCAGTACGGCCTTCTTGGCTACCGCCTTGAGCGCACCCTCGGTGAAGCGGAGCTTGACCTTCTCCAAAGACATCAGCTTCTCGTACTGCTTGATAAGCGAGTTCTTCGGCTCGGTGAGTATGGTGATGAGCGCGGACTCGTCCAACTCTTCGAGGGCCGCGAGTACCGGCACGCGCCCTATGAACTCCGGGATCAGCCCGTACTTGAGCAGGTCCTCCGGCTGTACCTGGGCAAGCACCTCGCCAAGCTTCTGCTCCTTTTTGGAGCGCACCACCGCGCCGAAGCCCATTACCTTGTCGCCGCCCCTCTGCTCGATGAGTTTTTCGAGGCCGACGAACGCACCGCCGCAGATGAACAGCACGTTGGTCGTGTCCACCTGTACGAACTCCTGGTGCGGGTGCTTCCTGCCACCCTGGGGCGGTACGGAGGCCACGGTGCCCTCTATAATCTTAAGCAGCGCCTGCTGCACGCCCTCGCCGGATACGTCCCTTGTGATGGACGGGTTTTCAGACTTGCGGCTTATCTTGTCTATCTCGTCGATGTATATGATGCCCCTCTGCGCACGCTCGGTGTCGTAGTCCGCAGCCTGGAGGAGCTTCAGGACGATGTTCTCCACGTCCTCGCCCACGTACCCGGCCTCAGTCAGCGTCGTCGCGTCGGCTATGGTGAACGGCACGTCGAGCATCCTTGCAAGCGTCTGTGCTAAAAGCGTCTTGCCCACGCCTGTCGGCCCTATGAGCAGGATGTTAGACTTCTGCAACTCCACGTCGTCTACCTCGGTCACAGGAGAGCTAATCCTCTTGTAGTGGTTGTGCACGGCGACGGAGAGTATCTTTTTCGCGCGCTCCTGGCCGACTACGTACTCGTCCAGGAACCTCTTTATCTCGACTGGCTTGGGGAGCTTCGGCAGGCTACCGGCGCGCTCCTCGTCCCACTCCTCGGCCACGATGTCGTTGCAGAGCGCGATGCACTCGTCGCAGATGAACACCGTAGGACCGGCGATGAGCTTCCTCACCTCGTCCTGGCTCTTCCCGCAGAACGAACAGTGGTGCACCGTCTTGTCGTTATCCGTCTTTTTTTCCATCTTAAGCCCCTGCTCCCTTGCCCGACTGGGTCTCGGGCATCCTTTCTATGACCTCGTCTATGAGGCCGTATTCCTTCGCCTCCACACCGCTCATGAAGTAGTCCCTCTCGGTATCCACCCTTATCTTCTCTATATCCTGGCCGGTGGCCTTTACAAGTATCTGGTTTAAGTTCTCACGCATCCTCAGAATCTCTCTTGCGTGTATCTCGACGTCCGTCGCCTGCCCGTGGAACCCGCCTATCGGCTGGTGTATCATTATCCTCGAATTAGGCAGGGAGAACCTCCGGCCCTTTGCGCCAGCCGAGAGCAGGAGCGCGCCCATGCTCGCCGCCTGGCCTATGCATATGGTGGAGACCGGCGGCTTTATATAGTTCATTGTATCATATATCGCAAGCCCTGCGGTGACGACACCGCCCGGGCTGTTGACGTAGAGGTGTATCTCCTTGTCCGGGTCGTCTGCCTCCAGAAACAACAACTGGGCTATTATGGTGTTTGCCACGTCGTCGTCCACACCTGTGCCCAGGAATATTATACGGTCCTTGAGGAGGCGCGAGTATATGTCGTACGCCCTTTCCCCCCTCGAAGTCTGTTCTATGACATATGGGACCAGCATTGGTTGACGCCTCCTGTTGTTATTATTTTACCGCAAATTACCAAACTTGGCTACCTGCCTAAGGACGCGCTTTACGACCTCTTGGCCTCCTTAAGGAGAAATTCCAGAACCTTTTCCTCGGCTATCACCGACCGGAGCGCGTCCAGGCCGCCCTCTTTCTTTTCGTATATATCCATTATTTCTTTAGGGGAGCGACCCGTTTCGGTGGCCATCGCCCTCACCGCCGTCATAAGCTCCTCCTCGGTGGCCTCGATGCCCTCTTTTTCCATTACTTCGGACAGGATAAGCGCGCTCTTCGCCCTCTGCTCGGCTACGGGTCTAAGCTCCGCGTCCCACGTCCTTAAGTCGAAACCCGTGTTTCCAGGCCTCTGGCCGGACTGGGTCATCTCCTTGTACCTGCGGGTCATAAGCGCCTTGACCTCGGCCTCAACCATGCTTGCGGGTACCTCGAACGTGTTCCTCTTCGCCAGTTCATCAAGTATCCGTACCTTCTGGCGCGCGGCGACCTCGCGGATTTTTTGCAGGTGTATGTCCGCCTTCACCTTGTCCTTGAGGCCGTCCACGCCCACATCGAGGCCGAGCGATTTGACGAAGCTGTCGTCTAATTCAGGCAGGACCTTCTTTTTCAGCTCCCTCACCTTCACCTTGAACAAAGCCTCCTTGCCCGCGAGTCCCTTGTTCCTGTAGTCAGCCGGGAAGGATACCTTTACGTCTTTTTCATCGCCCGGCTTTGAACCGACCAGCTGTTCCTCGAAGCCTGCTATGAGCGAGTCCGAGCCGAGTTCGAGGGTATAGTTTTCGGCCTTTGCGCCCTCGAACGGCTTGTCGTCCATGAAGCCCTCGAAGTCTATGATGGTAATGTCGCCCTTTACCGCCGGGCGGTCTTCTTCTATACTCTCGAGGGTGGAATGCATGGCCCTGACCTCGTCTATGGCCAATGCCACCTCGTCGTCGCCGACCTCCACCGTCTCGTCTTGTACCTCTATCCCCTTGTATTCGGAGAGGGTGAACTCCGGCCTGACCTCTACCATCGCGGTAAAAGACAGCGGCTTGCCCTTCTTTGCGGAAAGGCCCTTTTCCTCAATCGAAGGCTCGGCCACGGGGTGGATTTTTGCCTCCTCGACCGCCTTTATATAAAACTGGGGCACCAGCTTTTGCACCACGTCGGCATCCACGCTCTCGTGGTAGAGCCTCTCCAACACCGGCCTCGGGGCCTTTCCGGGCCTGAACCCGTCCACCTTCACGCTCTTGTTCAGGTCCTTGTACGCCTTGTCCAGCGCGCTGTCCACTTCCTCGCCCGGTATCTCCACCTTCAGCCGCCTCTTTGTGGCGCTCAACTCTTCAACATCCAGCTTCATCTTCGATAGTCTCCTTTGATATATGTATTATTTACTGCGTAAGCCTGCGTCGGGGACGTTTCCGTTCGGGCATATGCGACTTCAGCCGGATACACGCATCCCTGGTGCGAGAGGGGGGATTTGAACCCCCACGGTTGCCCACTGGATCCTAAGTCCAGCGCGTCTGCCAATTCCGCCACTCTCGCGTCGGAAACGCCCGTGTTTTAAACAAGTTAAACAATTTATCACAACTGCCGTCGATTTGTCAATCATGTAAATATAAAAGGGGAGGCCGTCTCCGGCCTCCCCTTGTACAGGACCTCAACGGCCCGGTATGCTTTAGTCGCCGCCCGAAACCCCGGCAAGCGCTGTCGCTATCTTCTGTATCTCGGTCGTGAGCAGGAACTTCAGGTAGCCCATACCGCCCTTGTTACCGTTTATGGCGGACTGTATCTGCGATGCGGACTTGCCGCCCATCTCGCTCCTCGATAGCTGGCCATGGCAGGATGCGCAGTACGAGTTGTACAGCCCTGCACCCGTGGTGGGCTGGGGCGGTGCTACAGTCGCCAGGGCGGTCGCTATCGCCTGCACCTGCGCCGCAGTCAGGTTCTTCAGGTAGTTCATACCGCCTGCGTTGCCGTTAATCGCGCTTTGTATCTGGGTTGCAGTCCTGTTGCCTTTGCTGGTCTGGGCAAGCGACCCGTGACACGATGCGCAGTTGTTCGCGTAGAGCGTCGGCCCGTCCACTATGACCGGCGGAGGCGTCGGAGTAGGTGTCGGGGTTGGGGTCGGCGCAGGAGCAAGCGCGGTCACTATTGCCTGCAGTTGGGCCGTCGTCAGAGTGCTCAGGTACCCCATGCCGCCCCTGTTACTCGAAATCGCGCTTTGCAGGGTTGAAAGCGAGGTGCCCTTCTTGCTTGAGTTCGCCAGCGAACTGTGGCAGCTGGCGCAGTTGTTGGCGTACAGGAGCGCGCCGTCAAGCGAGACCGGCGGAGGCGTCGGCGCAGGAGTCGGCGCAACCACAAGGGCGGTCGCTATGGCCTGAACCTCGGTCGCGCTCAGGATGCTCAGGTAGCTCATGCCGCCCGCGCCGGTGTTGATGGCGTTTTGTATCTGCGCTGCAGTCCTGCCCTTCTTGGAAGAGCTTGCAAGCGCGTTATGGCACGAAGCGCAGTTGGTCGCGTAAAGCGTAGCGCCGTTAGGCGGTGCAGGTGTCACGCTCACCAGCATCTTCCTTATGTCGCTCGAAGCCAGCACCGTCCCGGCTGCGTTTGCCGCATTTATCTGGTAGCCGTATGTACCGTTCGGACGGCCAGAGTCCGCGTAGCTCATCACCGTTACCGTGGCTACCTTCACGCTGTCCCTCATCACCTGGTAGTTTACCACGCCTGTGAGGGTAGCTGCCTTAGTCCAGCTAAGAGATACCGCATTGCCGGATACCGTTGCCGTCAACGTGACCTGCGCAGGTGTCGGCGTAGGAGTCGGCGTCGGCGTAGGTGTCGGTGTCGGTGTCGGCGTAGGAGCCGGGACACCGCCCACCTTGGCACTAACCACGCCGCTGGAGACGAGTGCCTTGCCCAGTGCGTTGACCGCCACTACCTTATAGCTGTATGTGGCACTGGCAAGCCCCGTGTTGGTGTAGCTCATGCCAGTTACAGTGGTTACCAACACGCCGTTCCTGAACACCTGGTACCTGATCGTGCCCATAACACCAGCAGGCTTGGCCCAGGTGAGCGTTACGGAACTGCCGGACACGCCGGATTTCAGCATCATGGCCCCAGGCACCGGGACAGGGGCTGGCGTCGGCGTCGGTGTCGGGGTCGGTGCCGGAGTCGGAATCGGTGCCGGAGTCGGAGTCGGTGTCGGTGTCGGAGTCGGAGTCGGTGTCGGTGTCGGTGTCGGTGTCGGTGTCGGTGTCGGCGTAGGAGCCGGGACACCGCCCACCATGGCGCTAACCATGCCGCTGGAGGCAAGCGCCCTACCAAGTGCGCTGAGCGCTACCACCTTATAGCTGTACGAAGCACTGGGAAGCCCCGTGTTGGTGTAGCTCATGCCAGTTACCGTGGTTAACAATACGCCGTTCCTGAACACCTGGTACTTGGTCACTCCCAACATGCCCATAGGCTTGGCCCAGCTGAGCATTACGGAGTTGCCGGACACCACGGCGTTCAGCTTCATGGCCGCAGGCACCGGGACAGGGGCTGGCGTCGGCGTCGGAGTCGGAGTCGGCGTCGGGGTCGGCGTCGGCGTCGGGGTAGGCGTCGGCGTCGGGGTAGGAGTCGGCGTCGGTGTCGGCGTAGGAGTAGGCGTCGGTGTCGGCGTCGGAGTCGGAGTCGGAGTAGGCGTCGGTGTCGGCGTAGGAGTAGGCGTCGGTGTCGGCGTAGGAGTAAGAGCAGTAGCTATCGCCTGTAGCTGTGCCGTAGTCAGCGTCGAGAGATAACCCATCCCGCCCATGTTGCCGTTTATGGCACCTTGTATCTGTACCGCAGTCCTGCCCATTTTGGAAGAGCTTGCCAGCGCCCCATGACACATCGAGCATTCAGTACCGTAGAGTGCCGCACCGTCTATCACTACCGGAGGAGGTGGCGCTACGTTTACCGTCGCGCTGACCACGTTGCTCTTGGCGAGCACGGTGCCCGCGGCGTTTACAGCGTCCACCTCAAAGGTGTAAGTGCCGTTGGCTACACCGGTATTGGCGTAAGTCAGGGCGGTTGCAGCAGCTGTGCCCACGCTGACTGCGTTTCTGAGCGCCTTGTAGCTCGACACGCCGGTAAGGTTGGCTATTGTCCAGTTTAACGTAAC
>Ga0334722_10005406_pt1 | contig 12919 bp, 19 predicted proteins | sample C3_bottom_MG_FD_207210 | JGI IMG/M metagenome (GOLD analysis project Ga0334722, IMG submission 207210) | Sediment microbial communities from Yellowstone Lake, YNP, Wyoming, USA - C3_bottom | ecosystem: Environmental > Aquatic > Freshwater > Lake > Sediment | place: USA: Wyoming | collected...
TTTTTAAAAAGTTTTTTAAAGACATATTTTTATCAACTGAAACAATTATTAAAATATATTATTTTACCATCTATTCTCAATCTGTGAAGTTTTTTAAAGCCAAATTTGTCTTTTTAAAGACAAAATATAAGTTTTTTAAAGACAATTAATATAATCATAATCCAATGGTAATTTAATGTAATTTTGTTAAAATATATGCATCATATTATTTAAAAACATATTATAAAGTTTTTTAAAGATTATAATCATAATGCAATGCAAATTTATATATATTGTTATTTTTTAACATATAACAAATATTAATATACAGTGATGTATCAAAATATATTTAAATTATTGTTATATACGATGTGAATATGATTATAGTCTTTAAAAAACTTTAAACTGTCTTTAAAAAGACAAATTTGTCTCTAAAAAACTTTGCATATTGATAAAAGATAGTAAAATAGTATATTCTAATAATTATTTCAGTTGATAAAAATATGTCTTTAAAAAACTTTTTAAAAATATTTTTTAGAAAGGTTAAAATTTTCAAAATAACCAAAATCAAGCTATGTAATACGATTTTTCAATTAAACTATTCGCAAATTAAATTATTTAAATGATATTATATTTTTTTTTACCAGTATTTAATCGTCTTACCAATTTAATATTTGCAAGATTACAATAACTTTTATATGTTTAAAGTAAAATATACATATAATATATAATGCATTCCTGTCAGGCAACTGGAACGAAGAAATGCAGATGTGGTAAAAACGCAATGAAGCAAATCTTATCGAATGATTTGCGTTTAACATTGCGAAAGGTATTTTCGGATCATGCCGTTTTCACCAAATTCTATTTGAATTCCGCAATGTTTGGAGAACCAGATTCGAAAGTTATTTTGAAGCGATTGTTAGAAAATCAGGTTGATATTGGTGAAACTGTTGAGCCTATTATTGGAAAAGACAAGAGTAAGAAGTTGATAAAATTATTGACTGAACATATAAAACTCGCTGGAAATTGTGTCGCTAAACTAATGGCCGGAAATAAGGTAAAGTTGACAGAAGCAATCGAACAATTATTCGCGAATAGTAAAGAGGTTGCGCAGTTTTTGTCATCATTAAATCCTACCAAATTGAAGTATAAAGATGTGAAGGAAATGTTTGATCAGCATAATAAGTATGTATTACAAATGGCAACCGAAAGAAGTAAGAAGCAATGGGGAAAAGATATCAAAACATATGATGAGTATTACAATCATATGTTAATGTTTTCGGATATTTTATTTAACGCCCTTGTTTAATTCTCTATTAAAATCATATATTTTAATAGAGTAAATATTAATAATTAATTCCACATGCAATCTGAGCAATCGCAATCGATGGTTTTACCGATTGTGAACCTTTCATTATAATCAGCAATTTTCACACAATTATTAGCGCAAAAATAGCAATAATTATATGAGCCTTTATTTGGATTATTCGGTTGTTTTAAAACACAAATCGAGGTCATATTTGGATAGATCATATGGCAGCATTGTGTTGCAATATAAGCATCCTTTTCGAGCAGTTTCTGTTTCAATTCAGCGGCTTCTTTCTTAGCTTGTTCATCACGTTCAGGTGTGTTATTTGAGAACATATGTCTAATATTATGATGATGTTCAACGGGTGTTCCACAAGATGTGCAACATTCCCCTTTAACCGCAAAATAATGCCATGTACTAACATGTGATTCACGTGGTTGATTGCAACAAGCGCAATTATCATCGGATTTTGTATCAGTAATACAGTGTTGATCTTTGCAAGTTTTAGTGTTACCAAAGATAGTATCAGTTATACAATTATCAGGATGAGTATCAGGAAAAGCTTCATCAAGAGCGGCCATTTAATATAATTCTTCAAATAAATTTTGTTTAAGTTATAAAACAAAATTGAAAATAGCAAATCAATAAATACAATAACTGGAATGGAAAAATATAATATATCGGTGTTTGACAGATTTGAGGCGGAGTATAAACTGGAGTTGATCAAACTGCGTGAATATATAGCAAGTATAATATGTAATTCGACTGGAAGCAAATTGTATATAGATTTAGAGAATTATTATCAGGAGTTGACAGACAAAAGATTATTAGCCAGATTGATAATAAAGTTGAAATATGAGTTAAAGCAACTGGGGTGGAAGATATTAGAGTATCAATCGACGAAGATAAAGCAAGTCCGGAAGCGATTATTTAGAAAACCTATTGTAATAAGGGAGACGTATCCATATATGATGATAATCAAAATGGTTTAATGAATCTAAACAAGTATTATATTATGATGACATTGTTATAATTTTCGCGACAGATGGGACAATTCATTTTTTCGACATTAGTTGAGAACCATTTATCGATGCATTTTTTATGGAATTGATGTTTGCATTTAGGTAGAGAGCGTTTATATTGTTTAGCTTGAAAGGAGTCGGAACAAATGGCACATGATTCGTTATTTTTGATGAGAGAATCATCATGTTTAATGCGAATATAATTGCCGAGGTGTTTTGTGAGATGTTTAACGTTAGGTTTCTTGCTTTTGCAGACGATACTATAACGGTGTTCACCGTCTTCGGTTTGAATTTCAGTATTATATATATCATTCATGATGGCGTATTCAAGTAATCCGAGTAAAATTGGATTAAATGAGGATGGATCAGGTATATCAGTGGGATCATTGTTATCATCAATATTCATATAAAAGGGAATAAGAAAAAATAACTGAATTTTTTATCGAGAAAAGCCAATTGTTGCGTAATAGAAAAAAATCGAAAGCTCCTAATAATTAAGATGTAATGGCAGATACAATGATGAAAGATACCGTCAACAGTGATATTGTCAAGGTAATGTCTGAGGATGAGAAAGAATTCATGATTGAGAGAAAGCATGCGATTAAATCGATAACAATAAAAAATTTGTTAGATGATGTTGAGAAGGTATCAGAGACACCAATTCCATTACCGAATGTCAAAGCTGATGTATTGCAAATTGTCATCGAGTTTTTGAAACACGAGGAAGTCCAGCAAATTAAAAAGGCGCCGACTGATGAGAAAACTGAAAAAACTGCAAGAGATGAAGAACAGGCGAATCATGGAGCTGATTGGGACAAATTCAAAGATTGGGAGTTAAAGTTTATTGGAAAATATTTCATGACATCATTTGAGAAAAAGGAGTTTGGATTGGGAGAGCATCAGAGATTATTATTCGCCACAATTCTTGCAGCCAATTATTTGGATGTCAAACAATTATTGGATTTAACATGTAGATCAGTTGCAAATCAAATCAAGGGAAAGACTCCTGATCAGATTCGTGAGACATTCAAAATCGTGAATGATATTAGTCCAGAAGAAGCAGAAAAATATAAGAAAGAGAATGAGTTGCTCCAAGATTGAACATAATCATATATTTTAAAAAAAATTATAAATAATGTAGGAAACGCCTGACCCTGACCGTCGAAAAATTTTGAAAATAGTTCCTAATATAAGAAAAGAAATTTATTTCCCGGGAATTCCGAAAGTTTTTTGGAGGGTATATTTGCGAATGAAATCGGGAGGATGGAAATATATGCCAATTGAATCATACCAAGGTCTGTAAAAGAATCCCAATGCTTTCTTCCTTTCCGAGTCAGTTTCGAGTTTCTCGAAGGCGAATTTATCTGCATCAAATTCGCGTTGCCAGTTGTAATACATGGAACCGAAAAAACCGCCTATTAGTGGATAGAGGAGTCGTCTCTTACATGTTTTAAGGAATGAAGGGAAAACGAAGCGTTTTTCCGGGAAAGCGAAGGGGTTTTTCATTAACAAAAATTTGAATCTATCGATGGTGGTATGAGGAATGAGGGCGATTGCGAGAGGAATCATTAGTTTATTGTTTAGTTCATATAAACGATCTTGTTTAGAATGGCCGATTTCATGATAAATGATGAACTTCAAGTTTTCGTTATATTTAGGATTAGATAGAATTGCTTTATTGATTTTGATTTTTGGATCATGTTGAACGGTTTTTTCGGAATAACCGGCGGAAAACATTGCGACATCAACTTCATTACCATCAGTGTATTCGACGGGTAAATCACCAGCCAGTTGTTGAATATAGTCTTCCATGTTAGAAGAATATATTATGTGCTATCATTTTTTGTTATGTTTTTGTTATGTTTTTGTTATGTTTTTGTTATGTTTTTTTGTTATGTTATAATTAATATTTTTTTGTGTGCGAATCGTGATCGCTACTATTCATGATCGCTGTCAGCTTTTTCTTCGCTAACTGGAACATTTTCTGCATCTGGAACGGTAGTTTCGGTATTGCCATTTTCATTGTTTGTTCCAGATGAAGAAGCTGGATCACTGAACGCATATCCTGAAAGTTTGTTGTTCATGCGTTTCTTGACGAGCAATTGAACGGCGGAACAAGTCAATCCTGCATTTTGAGGAGTGATTGCTTCTCTGATAGACAGAATAGCTTTCACGAAACTTCCCTTAGGAATCATATTTTGCAATTCCTCATATGTTTCAGGATGTTGTTCATCTGAGTTTCCGCTCATGAACACGGTGATACCTGGTTTTTCTGGATTAGGAGTATATGTTCCATCTTCATTCTTTTCTCCTCTATCTGAATAGATAGTAGGATTGATACGATCCGCATATTGAGGATCCTTGTTTTTCTTCATAACTCTCCACATGGTTTCTTCGATAACTGCTTTGGACTTTGCCTTTCCATTCTGAGCTTTTCCGGCGAGTTCAGGATGAGACACTAAATAAGCGCAATTAGCATTATCGAGTGCTTCGAGTTCTTGGAAGAACTGTTTCACGGTTTCTTTTTCATCTTCTGATTGCGCAACGGCTGAAAGAGGAAGAGTCCATTTTTTATTTACTTCTTTTCCTTCTGTATTATCTCCTTGAAAGGTTGAAATACTGAAAGGAGCCTGAAGCCAAGGGGATTCAACAAAGAATGTTGATTCCTTGTTCAAAAGACTAACGAAGAATTTTCCGTCGCGTTTCTTAGGTTCAGTGAATTTGATTCCACTGGCTTTGAAGTCTTTTGCAAGGACGACGCTGCTGGATTGAGTTTTTGGTTGTTGTTGTTGAGTAGATACTGATGCCATTTGATATTGATATTGTATATAGTTGTGATTTGTTTAAGTAGCTGTTAAATTTTTTCGATTTTTTTTTCGATTTTTTCTGAAAAGCGGGTTATAATTAACGACGGCCGTATATCTTAGTCGATTTGTGAAATATAATACTTTTTCAGGGAGTCATATACTTTCTTTTTGATATCGAATCCGAAGGTGCAATCGGTCATTTTTTTGAGCACAGGATTGATTTTCTCATCAAATATTTTGATCAAGTGAATACCGCAATTGTGGGTGTTTGTATTCAAGATTTCATTTGTGATGAAAACGTTAGGCATAATACTTACCCAAGAGTGATCTTTACTCCAACAGGCTTCAAGATGAGCGATGATATCACCAATAGTCTTTTTATCGACAAATTCAAAGAAATCAGGGTTAATTTTTTTGATATCGGAGTATCTGATAATATGATTTGTTTTGAAGAATTGTATATCAATAAAGTAAAAATCGTCGACATCAATCAAGCCGGATTCTGCAATGATTTTTATTTCATGTTTACCAAATGAGATAGAATCATCAAAAGAGATAATAGGTTGGAGCATATTAAGCAAATCTTTCAAGTGTTGTAAGCGGACATTTGATTCAATTGTTTTATCCTTTGCAGATTGATTTATGACGGTAGTTTGACCGCAATTTGAGCAGAAATTTCCATCAGTTTTGTGATTCGTGCAAGTGGTATTAAGCGACATTTTGTAGTTGTATTAATGTAGTTGCAGTATTGTTGGTATGTTATTATAATTTCAATTTTTTTCTGTTATGATTTCCATTTTGAGAAATCGACATAGATATACATAACAAGATGTTTTAGCAAACAATTGGTGTTTCGATTTTCGAGAGGGAAGAAGAAATCAATCACAGGTATCCTACCATAATAGATTAATAAATGATAAGGTTCATCAGTATAAGGAAAAGCGGAATATCCATGAAGAGCCAGATGTTTAATAAAATTTGAGAATAGATTGATATCTATATTGCGGAACCGATTAAGATTATCATTAACAAAAGTTGTATTGATGCAATGGTAAATATCAGAAAAACGATTTATAGAAATATTGAATAAGAATTCATGCTTTGGATTAAGAAATGATATGTTAGATATATTTATCAATGATTGCATTAATCAATAAATCAATACAGAATACGTTCAATTTTAATGATAAATATATATGTAATAATGTAATAAATGGCCACCACGACGTCTGATGCTGAGTTAATAAATGGATTTGTGCAAATGTTAGGATTCAAGAGCTTAGAGGATGCCATAGGAAATGTTATAGACAAGAGACGAATTGATGTATTAGTGGCAGAGTATAAGCGAATAGGATATAAAACTAGGTTGAAGGATGTGATAGCAAGACATATGAGACATCGTTTAGAGAATGACAGGGAATGTGATATATTATTTTTGTTGAAGCATTTATTGTATCGAAATGGTTATGAATGGAGGCATGGTAGAGTTGGAGAGGAGCACATATATAATATAATTAAAATGTCGGGTGAAACAAAGAATAAGACAACTGGGGGGGTGGATATTCAGATAAGTCAGGAGGATATTAAGGATTTAATGGAATCGTTTGGTTTCAAATCATTAGAACAAGCGGATGGCAAGATATTCAATAAGGCGATGTTAAAGAATTTTAGAACGATTGAGGAATATGAGAAGAGAAAATTGCCGGAACGATTTGGGAAATATGGATTGAAAGTGGGATTTAAGAGTCAGAACAAGGAACAGGAGATGATACACATATTGGATAAGATATTGGACAATATAGGATATGAGGTGAAGTCGATATGGAGAACGAGGAATGAAACGGATTATTTCATTCGAAAAAAGTTATAATTATTGCAATTCTTGTAGTTCGATCCATTCGTATCCTTCGGAGACGAAGCAGTAATCGAAAATATATTCGTATTTGACGGCAGGAAACAGATATAATATTGGCAAATTATGCATTATTTTGATTATAATTTTTGTGGCATCAATTTTTTTGTTGTGATCTGATCAAGAATTATATGAGTAATTTTCGAAGGATTTCTTTGCGTGATCGTTCTCATTATATTCAGGATTTGTAGCGGGATATAAGGGATAATCGCGTGCTAAAATCTCGTCAACAACTTGAACAATTTTGCGGTAAGATTTATTAGGATTTGCGAAGAGTTTGCGATTAACAATATATCCAACGATAGAGGAGACGAATCCGAAGCCGGCGATGTAGTTTTGTTGTCCGTAGAACAGGCCATATAATAGGACGAGAGTTGAAATGGACAAAACGGATTTGCAAATAGCATTATATGAGTGATATCTTTTGCGTTGTTTAAGGATAGGTTTAACGGTTTGTTGTAATGAGCAGATATCTGAATAATTTGGTTGAAGTTCAACTGAATTATTTTGTCTAACACAATCTTGAAGTTTTGCGAATGAATGTTTGATGAGTTCCATCACACGTTTCGAATCTTGATAACCAATGTAATCATCGGTAATGAAGTAAGCGGCAGTTCCGAGAATAGCGCTTGCACCAAAGAGAAGAGCATAAAATTTCCAAGCTGCATTATCAGTCTTAACTTCATCATTTTTTTCCGTTTCCGTTTTCTTTTTGCTTTCGGTCTTTTCGGCCTTTTCAGTTGTTGTAGCAGTTGTTCCTACATTATTATTAATAATGACCGGTGAAGAATACGAAGGATATGACGGGAATAATGGAATATAATGATGTTGATGAACGAAAACATATTTCTTGACTTTAACTTTGACGTTGTTGTTATCTTTAACGGAGACGGATTCAGTATTGTCATCATATTTAGTGCAAAATTCGCGAATAGCTTGAAGGGCATTTTCAACGGGTAAGATGAAAATGGAATCATGAACGGGATTTTTGCGGAACGTTTTGTAGATTGGTAAGTTCACATAATCTGTTGTTGTTGCCATTAACAGATTATGTAAATAATGCTATCGATTTTATTTCATTCGATTATTCAATTATTTGATTATTAAGGATGAGGTGTAATAATATTAACGAAACAAACGGGGCAGGTATTATGAGTATTAAGCCAATCATCAACACAAGATTTATGGAAAAAGTGTTTGCATTGAAGTAAACGGAGTTGTTGCGAGCCTGTAAATGGATCTTTACAAATGCTGCAATCCTGTTGTTCGAATTGAGCATTATCATGATGTTTATCGAAATTCAGGACATTAGTATGAGCGTCAATATCAATTACTGGTGCAGCGGTTGGAATTAAATTTACGCCAACTGGAGGAGGTCTAGTTAAGATATTTAATAGTTTCAGTGCAATGAGTGAACCTAGAATATCCCACATATAATTAGCCATAATGAAGGAATGAACGCTGATGTATAGGTTATAAGAGTTGGAGAAGCTAAGAAGGAATAGGCCGACGGAGAGAGGGACGAGATTTATTTTTAGGATATTTGTTATAGATAATTGATTAAGGAAGCGGATTTTTAGATGGAAAATGAACAATGGTTGACAAAGATAACATAGGTTTAATAATGATAATATATTGTTGTTGTATATATTCCAACAAAGACCGAAAGCGATAGCGCATAAGCGGAGACCAATGATGCCGGTGGTGATTTTCGAGAAGTAGTCGATAACTTCTCGTTGATGTGTAAGGATATTCATAACATTCATTTTATTATAATACTGAAATTATATCATGATTTTTTTAAGCTGTTTGATAACGTTATTTTTCAGAATTTTTTGTTTATCAATTTGCCAAGTGTAATATAATCGTTTTATATCGATAAAATCAAAACTTCTTACTGGTATTTCGAGACAGCTAGAATAATCATGATAATAGTTGAATACGTCATTTTCGGGTTTGTATTTAGAGACGTATTTTATTTGTTCGGAAGAAATTAGTTGCAGTTCACATGGTATGCAAATGAATAAATAATGAAATGAATCATGAATGAAGTTATTAGCATTAATGAACAGTCGTGGATGTTGTTTTGACCAATATGTGATAGCATTTTGAGGATAGAGAATAGAGCGTTGACATATATAAATGATAATTTTTGTATTAAAATTATTGCAAAACATGCATCGACGTTTGGTTCCTGCAAAATTATATTTATTATATAATATTATTTTGAAACACCATTTACAAATAATATTATTGGGAAAATCGTGAAAGTCCATATATGAGTTAGCGAATTTAGAATGATATTCATCGCTGGATTGGTAGTAAATATAATCTTTTGAATATATGAAACAATCAACTTTGCCATTACATATTTTATATAATACATTTGGGAATGAATGACAACAGGAGCAAGCAGATAATCCGTAAGATATAGCGGCCATTTTAGAGTAGATAATATGGTATTCATTTTTTGTTATTCCTAATGTGATGTAGGATAGTTTCGATCATTTCATCTTTTGAGCCTTTAAAATATTCGCTGCCATAATCGGTCATTTTTTCGAAGCGTTTTTTGAAGATCACTTTCAACTCAGCTTCAACGCGAAAGCAATCAGGAATTTGAGTTTTGAAGGCGATTTCTTTTGCGGAGTTAGCGGAATATTGTTTCATTCTTTTATTGAACTGTTGACGAGTAGCACCGAGTTTATAAATATTTTGATTAGTGATGACGAATTCTCTAAGACGAATAAGATAGATGAACCCGAACATATATTGTGTATGTAGATAAAATCTTTTATCGGGGGTTTATATATAAAAAATAAAAGCCAAATATAATTTAATGTATGAAGTAAGTGATGATTTAGATAATTTCACGTGTGAGATTTGTTTTATGTCGTGTCCGACAGACCATGAATACATATCGCATACGAACTTATGTAGAGAAGTGCGAAAGGAGAAGTATACAAAAACTGGTAAATTAGATATTGCCAACAGTGGTATACATGTGTTGTTTGAGAAATTCTCGCATCCGGCTGATTTTCAGGGGATTAGTGATGATTTAATCAATGTCAATAACATTGAGAGAGCGTTATATAGATTTAGAATAGGCGATCAAAAGATAATACAATATAAGGTATTATTGCAGCGGGACATAATTCATTGTATGAGCAAGATTATACGCAAAGAATATACATGTGTGAACAAGATGGAGCAACCGGTAATTGTATCGTATTTTACGGGTAGAAATCTGAGATTGTATGAGAAAGGTAAATGGGAAGAGGATTTAGATGGTGAGAGATTTAGGAAGGAGGTTGTGGATAAATTGGTAGAGCAATTCAAGGCGAGTGCGACGATGATGTTGAAGCGATTTGAGGAATTAAGACAAGGAAAGTTTAGTAAATGGAATATAAGGATAGATGATGAGAAATTGAAGAAGATGATAGAGGAGAAGAAGATAGACATGAGATATTTCAACAAGGTGATGAGGTGTTATAAGGCAGCTATAGATCAATTAGATACGCCGACATTATCGGCGAAGATATTGAGTGCTATATATTATATGTTATTTCATGTGGATGTATACACTGCAAGAAAGGCCATAGTATCGGAGCAGAACGATCAAAAGAAATCAAATGAATGTGGAGAGGACAATGTCAAGAATGTTTGAATAGTGCAAAGATTAATAAGATTAATGACGGGAAAATCTAGATAAGAGACGAAGGATTTATCGACTTCATTTTTAAGTAGATAAAGGTGAATTTTATAGTTATTATTGAAACAGAATATTCTAGCCATGGAGTTGATATTCAGGTAGGTTTCAATAATAGTATTAGGTTGAGGGATATGTTCCAGGAGTTGTTTAAAACGTATTTTATCATCTTCATTTGTCAGGTATTGCATCAATAATAGTTATAACTTTATGCAATCATTTTTATTAATCATTATCGGATGATTCATCATCGGATGAACGTTTGCGTTTTCGTAGTGAGACAATATTAGAGATTCTGTATAAATATTCTTTATGATCATCAAAGGCAGACCATAACATATCGAATTCTTTTTCAAAACGTATCCGTACTTTTTTGATTTCATCATGTAGTATGCCAATTTCATTAAGAAAAACTATATGAGCATCATACACTTTTAGAAAATTATTAGAAGCCAATCGTGCATTATTTTGTGTAGTGCAGTTCTGTCTAAATAAATTTACATAAAGTTGATTTTCGTATATAGGTTTAAGGTAATTATTAACGAATGTTTGATTAGTGATTGATGTATCAGCGATAGATAACAAGTCATTTATGGGTAGATAATCAGCAATGATGTTAAATATATCAACAGGAAGGATTTTAAGTAATGCCATTATAAAAATGTTGAGGTAAACCTATCGAATTTATTATCTATAAGGTTCAGTTGGTACATTGGATGAAACCTGATTTTTAAGATAATATATGTGTTGTTGCATTATTTTTATAGTTCCAAGCAAATTGTTTATTATGTGTTTATATTGTGTAAAGGTATCAACCAAAGATTTATTTTCAAATATACGTTTAAGATAATTATTAACTAATATTCTGTTGCCTTTTGTTGTAATAGCCAAAGATAACAGGTCATTTATTGGTAAATAATCAGCAATTGTGTTAAACATATCGACGGGAAGAATTTGCAGCATTATAACAATATTCAAAGCAAATTATCAATTTTATTCATTCATACCTATTAAGTAATTTATTAAACACAAACCGTTCATCTAAGCGGCAAGTCATATCGAGAAAGGAGCCAGTTGGTAAGGATTTAATAAAGTCGAGTGTTTGATATTTTTCATCAATTAAATTGAGACAAACGGGTTTATTATCATCGCAGGTAAGATATTGTTGTATTTCTGGCCATTTATTGGAATGATAAGTAGGTATATCGAATACGTCGATAGAACCGTAAGAGGATATTATATTAACTTGTTGTTTTGAGTTAATGAGAAGGGAAGCGAGACGTTCAGTAGAATATCTGAGATAATTGCAAGATAGATAGCGTTCATACCAATATTTAAGGCGTTTTAAACGAGGGATAAAGTTATCGGTCAAGTTTTTTCGTTTTTGTTTTAGTTGTTGTTCATAGAAGAATTTGACGCCGGTGCAATCGATTGAATTATCGGTTTTAACAACAATAGATGATGTTTGCGATATATTATTTTGTGGTTGATAGTTGGTTATCCATGATGATGAAACGGATGGAGAAGATATCAAACGTTGTTGTTGTGTAGCGAGATTAGCGGAATAAACGTTTGAGAGATGTTGAGCTTCACTGGAACTGTTGCAAAGAATGGAGTTAGTGCTCATGTATCCATTACGAGTGTAGTCGTGATAGGCCATAAGTTATAAATATAAATATACTATCGAATTTGAGCCAGTTAGTCAAGTTTATCGATATTATTTTCGATAAATTCTGATTCGTAGTATTTGATGAATAAATATACTGCGGATGAGACGAGTAATGGAACAGCAAATATGACATCTTTGGTATAGATGCCAGCGCAAATGGAAAGTGGAATCATATATTTCGAGAAATATTTTGAGGAAGTAATTTGTCGATAGGAATTAAGGATTGGTAGAATATCATTAGCGCGATTATGAACATTATTTGTTTGTTTGATGTATGTTTTAGTTGCTTTGCGTAGTTTTGAGTAATATTTGTGAATGATATGAAGATGTTTCATATCATAATATAGATTTTTAGCGGTTAGAATACTTATACAAAAGATAGGCAAAGCGATATTCTGTGATTTTTCGCATATATCAACGATGCGTCTTATTGTATTGACGTGATTACAATCTGGGATTTGTAAAGCAATATCGCATATTTTATTTGAAGTGATTTTTTTGCTAAATAATTCGAA